>WNGF01004388.1_pt1 | contig 18510 bp, 15 predicted proteins | sample 5400641 | NCBI WGS metagenome assembly WNGF01 (sample SAMN13153371, study PRJNA577476) | soil metagenome | isolation source: 80 cm soil or saprolite under grassland replicate 2 | place: USA:California | collected 2016-06-15
AAGCCCTGGGAGTGTCGCAGTCCGAGGCCGCTCGCCTCGTCCGCCGTGTGTTCTTCGAATACGGCCGGCACACGATCGACGCCTGGCGGCTGCGCAGCGAGGCCTTCACGCCGCGCATCGACACGTTCGCCGCCGACTCCCGCGTGCTCGCGGCCAGTCGTCGAAACGGCCGCGGCTTCCTGCTCGTGACCGGCCACGTCGGCAACTGGGAGATGGGCGCCGTCACGCTGCGAGGCCACGATCTGACACCCGCCGTCGTCGGGCAGCCCGAGCTCTCCGCTCGGGTCCAGGAGATGCGCACGGAGCTGCGGGAGCGCCTGGGCGTCGAGTCCATCGACATCGGTTCCTCGATGGCGACGGCGTTCAAGGTGCGTGCCGCGGTGGACGCCGGCCGCGCGGTCGCCCTCCTGGTGGACCGCGCCTACCCGGAGGACCAGGTCATCGTGCCTTTTCTCGGAATTCCCACGCCCTTCCTGCGCTCGCCGGCTCTGCTCGCGCGGTTCTGCGACTGCGACGTGCTGCCAGGCTTTTTCCTGCGCCAGCCCGACGGAGGCTACTTCAACATCTGGGGCCAACCGCTGACCGCGGACCGCACGGCCGCGCCCGGGGCCGATGCCGTCCGGATCATGGGACGCGTGGCCGCCGATCTTGAAGCCGTCGTCCGCGCCCACCCGACGCAGTGGTTCAACTTCTATCGCTTCTGGGACGAATCGGCGGTACGATCTCGCTAACACAAACTTCAGCGAGGCATGACATGAAGCATTTCGGGCGGCTTCTGCGCAGAGGTTCTTTCTACGCTCTTTCGGTCGGCATCCTCGTCGTCGCGGCCGCGGGCTCTCCGCTCTACGCCGAGCAAAAGGCGGGCGACCTCGCTCAGCGGCTTCATGCGGCGCGGTCGGCGGCGATTTCGCCGGACCAGCCAGTTCCGCAGCCGGCGCCGGAGTCTTCCGCGGCCCCGCGCCCGGCGCCCATTGCGGAACGCATCGGACGCGACGTCACCGTCATCCCGCGGCCCGGCGTCGGCACGCCCATGCAGATCCGCGGCGAAGCTCTCCAGCAGCGCGTCGAGCGCGCGGCGCCGGGAGAGGACCTGGACCTCGCGACGTCGCGCGCGTTTCTAAGCGCCAATCGCGCGGTGATCGGCCTCGATGATCCGGACAACGAGCTCGCGGTCCGCCAACACTTCGCCGACGAGCTCGGCCTCCGGCACGTCAAGTTCGAGCAGCGCTGGCGCGGCTTCGCCGTCTGGCCGGGCGAGCTCATCGTTCACCTCGACCGGCAGGGTCACGTCTATCTCATGGACGGCGCCTTCGTCTTCACGCCGAAGCTCCCGTCCGTGACGCCCGTGCTGACTGCGGCAGAGGCCATGAAGCGCGCCCAGGCACAGGCCCCGCAGGGCAGCCGCGCGCAGGCCTCGACGCCGGAGCTCCTGATCTACGCGCCCGGCACGCGGAGGCCGCGCCTCGCCTGGAAGATGCTCATGACGACGGCGCTCTCCGAGCCCGACATGGTCTTCTTAGACGCGGCCAACGGCGCCGTGCTGGCCACGATCCCGACAGCCATGAGCGAAAACGTCGCGGGTTCGGGACGGGACTTGAACGGCCAGACGAGGCCGCTGAACGTCTGGAACGCGGGCGGGACGCTCTACGTGGTGGACGCCAGCAAGCCGATGTACGACCCGACCTCGCAACCGCCTCACTTCGGCACCACGAAGGGCGCGATTTTCATCTACGACACCCAGAATCAGCCTCCGACGTCGACGACTCCGGCGCTGCCGTCCAGTCTTCCTTTCGTGACGTCCACGAACCCGAATTCCTGGAGCCCTCCGGATGCCGTGAGCGCCGCGTTCGGCTTGTCCAGGACTTTCGACTACTACCGCGACCGTCACGCTCGGAACTCGCTCGACGGCAACGGCGGAAGCATCGTCGGCATCGTCCGACTCGGCCAGGGCTGGGCCAATGCCCAGTGGCGCTCCTCGCAGAACGTGATGGTGTTTGGCGACGCGGACAAGTACGCGGGCTCGCTCGATGTCGTCGCCCACGAGCTGACCCACGGCGTCACGAGCCACACGGCCGATCTCGTCTACCAGGACCAGTCCGGCGCCATGAACGAGTCGTTCTCCGACATCTTCGGCGAGATGGTCGAGGCCTACGTCACGGGCTCGAATGACTGGCTCATCGGCTCGCAGCTCAACCAGCCGATCCGAAACATGTCGAACCCGGCCCAATTCGGCGATCCCGACAGGATGTCTCACTTCGTCACCACGACGTCGGACTTCGGCGGTGTCCACACCAACAGCGGCATCTTCAACCACTCCTTTTTCGAGCTCGCCGTAGGCCTGCCGGGCGCGCTCGGTCTGCGCGACGCGGAGCGCATCTACTACCGGGCCCTGACGCTGCACCTGACCAAGAACGGCCAGTTCGTGGACGGCCGCCTGGCGTGCATCCAGTCGGCCCAGGAGATCTTCGGGCAGGGGTCGGTCCAGGCCCAGCGGGTGGCGCAGGCCTTCGATGCCGTCGAGATCCTGGGAGCCTCGCCGGCTCCGCCGCCGCCCTCGGCGCCGCCGGTGACCGGCGCGGACTCGACGATCTTCCTCGCTCGCAAGAGCGACGGCTCACTGGTCTTGGCGCGCCGAGAGACGGCCCGGGGCGACGATCCAACGGCGGGCGTCTTCCTCTACAGCCGAGCGGCCTCCGACGAGCGGCCGGCTGTCTCCGGCGACGGCACTCTCGGCTTCTTCGTGACGTCGGACAACGACGCCTGCTTCTTCAGGACAGACGGCACGAGCCCCGCCGCGCTCTCGTGCCTCGGTCTGCCGGGCGTGATCGCGTCTGTCGCGATGTCGCGCGACACGAATGTCTACGCGTTTGTGCTTCTGTCAGGAGGTCTGCGCGACAACGAGATCACCGTCGTGGACCTGCCCGCGGGAACGACCCAGACCTACCTGCTTCTCGCTCCCGCAACGGAAGGAGGCACGTCGACCGGTGTTCTCTTCGCGGACACTCTCCAGTTCACGGCCAACCGGCGCTTCCTGCTGTACGACGCCTTCAACGTCTTGGGCTTCGCCGACGGCACGCAGGTGGGCCTCTGGAGCATCTCCGCCATCGACTTCACGACGTTGCACACATACGGTCTCATACCGCCCACACTCGGCCTGGACATCGGCAACCCGTCGATCGCGCGCACGAACGACAACTTCTTCACGTTCGAGGCGGACAGCCAGTCGGACGGCAAGGCCGCGATCTACGCGGCCAATCTGTCGACCGGCGATCTGAGTCAGATCGTCGTGAACGTGCCCTCCGGCCCGCTCGTCCCGGCCTACACGGGCGACGACCGCGCCATCGTCTATTCTTATCCGGACACCTCGGCGGGCAATCTGACCGGCCGCTCGCTCGCGATCGAAACGCTCGCCGCCGACCGGTTCACGCCCGTCGGAAACCCGCAGGCCTACCTCTTCGATGGTGCTTACCCCGTCATCTACCGGCGCGGCGCCTACACAGGTCCGTCAGCCAATTGCGCGAGCAATGCGACGACCCTCTGCCTCTCGGCCGGCCGCTTCCAGGTGACGGCGACGTTCACGACGAACCAGGGCCAGCAGGGCGTCGCGCAGGCCGTGCGACTGACGGCAGACACGGGCTACTTCACGTTCTTTGATCCGGGCAACGTCGAGGTCGTCGTGAAAGTGTTGAACGCCTGCGGCGTGAACCAGAAGATCTGGGCCTTCGCCGGCGGTCTGACCAACGTCGCGACCGTCATCACGATCACCGACACGCTGACCGGCGTCACCAAGACGTACACGAACCCTCAAGGCACGGCGTTCGTGCCGGTCCAGGACGTCTCGGCCTTCGGCACGTGTTTCGCCGGCTCGATCGCGGACTCGCTCTCCTACGAGAGCCTCGCCGGCGACGCCGCCGCCCTCTCGGATCATGCCTCGCGAGAGATCGCAAACCTTGCCGGCATGCGGCCGGCGGACGCGGCCGTTTCCGAATCGAGGATCGCCGCTGCGAGCCAAGCGGCCTGCTTCCAGAATGGTCAGACCCTGTGCCTCTCCAACGGGCGCTACCAGGTCCGGACAACTTTCCGGACGGGCCAGGGCCAGACGGGCAGCGCTAACGCCGTGCGCCTGACGGCGGACACCGGCTACTTCTGGTTCTTCGATCCGAACAACGTCGAGATGGTCGTCAAGGTCTTGAACGCCTGTGGAATCAACAGCCGCTACTGGGTCTTCGCGGGCGGCCTGACGAACGTGCAGGTCACGACGACCGTGACGGACACGAACAACGGCACCTTCAAGATCTATACGAATGTGCTCGGCACGCCCTTCCAGCCCATCCAGGACATTGGAGCGTTTGCGACGTGCCCCTGACGAGGACGGAGGACATCGGACGTAGGGGGTAGAGACCAGAGCATTCCCTACGTCCTACGTCCTTCCACCTACGTCCTCTTGTCCGGTCGCTGCCACTTGCCGTAGACCCAGTTGCCGCAGCAACGGGCGCAGATGGGCAGCGGCTCCTTGGCGAGCTTGGCGCGGAAAGCTTGCGCCTTCTTCCCCATCCAAATCTTGGAGAACGGCTGCTTGCGCACGTTGCCGATGAAGTAGTCGGGGAAGTCGCCGCAGAAAGTCACTTCGCCGTCGGGCTCGACCTGCGCGAAATACCAGGCCACCGGGCACATCTCGTGGCCGAAGACCTGCGAGAAGTCGGAGAAGTACTCGGGCACTTTCTCCGCCGGCACGTCCGGCACGAAAGAGACCCAGGGCTTTCCCGCGGCCGAGTCGAGGTAACGGCGGCGCTTCAGACCCTTCAGGAGCTTGACGAGCTCCATCATCTGCTGCTCTTTGGAGGCTTTCACGGCGGACCAGTCGAAGTCGAAGCCCTTCCAGGAGTCCCCCGTCACCCCGAAGGTCTCCTTCATCACGCGCTCGTACTCGGCCCCGACGTTCTTCGGGATGAACCACCGCAGCCCCACGTTGATCGTGTCGATCGGCAGGTCGCGCAGGACCTCGATGGCCGGGGCGATCGCATCCATGTTGAGCTCGGTGATCGGCAGGATCGCGATCTGCATCGGCAGCGCCCGGCCGAGCTTCTTGCGCCACGCGGCCACCGCGCGCACGCCGGCGGCGGCCTTCTGGAAGCTGTCGGGGCGGCCGCGGATGCCATTGTGCACGTCGGGCGGACCGTCGATCGAGACGGCGATCGAGTCGATGCCCATCTCGACGAGATCCCTGGCGAGGGCCTCGAGGCGGCCGCCGTTGGTGATGACGGTGCAGGTCAATCCGCGCCGCTTGATGTCGTGGATCAGAGGAAGAATGTCGGGATAGAGAAAAGGCTCGCCGCCGAAAAGGCTGATGATCGGGCGCGAGGGCTCCAGCTCGTCGAGCAGCCGCGCGTAGTCCACCAGCGCGAGCTGGCGCTTGGCGCCGATGAGCTCGAGGATGCGCGCCCGCTCCAGGGCTCCGTCGGTGGCATCCGCTCCCGACTGCGAGCGGAAGATCCCGGTGTCGCCCCACTGCCCGCACATCTTGCAGCGCAGGTTGCAGAGGTTCGTCACGCGCAGCTGCACGAACGTCGGCATCGGCACCGGCGCCGCTTCGGGCGACGTCAAGTGCGCCATCACCTGGCTGCGTCCGAGGTTCATGCGGCCCAGATGCCGCCGGGCGAAACCGGCGAGCTCGATCCCCCGTCGAAAGCTCATTGTCCGCCTGCCCCGCGCCGGCCCGCATAGAGCGCGATGACGCGCTCGATGGCGCGGCGGCAGACCGCGCAGAAGCCGACGTCGTTCCGGGAGAACATGATGCAGTCGATCTGAGGTCGATAGTATCCGTGCGCCTCGTACATCGCGCCTTCGAAGGCGCCCACTTTGCCGAAGTGAGGGTCGGCCGCCAGAAGCTTCGTCTCCTTTTCCTTCTGCTCGCGGAACAGAGTGTCCATCTCCTCTTCGGGCCGGTTCTTCGCCCGGATCTCGCGTCTTCGCTTCTGGTACTCGCCGGACTGCGTCTCGAAGGCTTCTTTGGACCAGGGCGTCGGAAGGGGCGTTCCCGCCGCCACGAGGTCCTTCCACTTGAGGGTTGCCGGATCCGCGAGCGCCGTGGCATTGGGCTCCCAGGGCTCCACGCGGCCGGTTGCGGGTTCGTAGGCGACTTCGGAGGTGTAGTACTCGTCGGCCAGGCCGGCGAAGTGGTGGCCGAACTCGTGCACGAACACGTACGGCGCCCAGACGCTGTCGGCTGCGACGGTCGAATAGAGGTTGAAGATCCCGCCGCCTCCGTACGTGCGCGTGTTCGTCAGAATCTCCACAAACTCGTAGGGAGCGAAAGACGCGACGTCGCGGAACGAGCGGTTCTCGAACGTCAGCAGGTAGCGCTCGGAGCCGAAGGCGTCGTAAGTGGCGCCCACGCGCGAGCGGCGGTGGACTCCGGTCGACGGCCTCGAGATTCCCGACTCCTCGGCCGGCGGGCAGAGGCCCCAGACGTTGAAGTCGTTGCGGTGCTCGCGAAACGGGGACGTCGCGAAAAGGATCTCCGCCAGCCGCCGCGCATCCTTCTCGAACTTGCTTCGCTCGGCCGCGGTGTAGCCGTCTCCCAGGATCAGGAAATCCACTTTCTCGGAAGGGTCGCCGTGGCGCTCGAGGGTGATCAGAGGTCCCGGGGGCGGCGGCCGGGAAGTGTCCACGAACTTGTCTTTCGGGTCCACGAGAAAAGTGGCGAGCTCGCGGAAGGCATTCTTCGCGTCCCGCTTTTTCACGATGACCTGGACGGGGCCCGGCGGCGTCGGAAACCGCAAGGACTCGTGGAACGCGCGGTGGGTGGATTTCGCCTCGTCCGTCGTTTCCCATTCGCCGTAGATCGACGCGAAGCCGCGGGAAAACAGGACGACGTTCGAGGCCCTGTCCACGACCTCGAAGAAGTACTTCCCGAGGTTCGTGTTGTCGATCGACCGGGCCCCGTTGCCGGGCCACTCGAGCGGCTCGACGACGATGCGGTCCAGGGCCAAGCGCTCCTCCGAGACGTTGCCCGTGTGGTAGTAATCCACGCGCATCGTGCGCGGCGAGGCGGAAGCGACTGCGGCCATGGCGGTTCCCAAGACAAACAAGGAAAAGTGCATTCGATCCATGAGCGGATATCCTACGTCGATTCGTCGAGGAGGACGGGCCGCATGATGCACGAGAGCATTCTGGGAACGATTGGCAACACCCCGGTCGTCAGGATCAACCGGATCGCGCCGTCGCACGTCACGATCTACGTCAAATGCGAGGCATTCAACCCGCTGTCCTCCGTCAAGGACCGCCTGGCGATCGCCATCATCGAGGATGCGGAACGGCGGGGAACGATCAAGCCCGGTCAGACCGTCGTCGAAGCCACCTCGGGAAACACGGGCATCGCGCTCGCCATGGTCTGCGCCGCCAAGGGGTATCCCTTCGTCGCCATCATGTCCGACAGCTTTTCGGTGGAGCGCCGAAAGCTCATGCGCGTGCTGGGCGCGAAGGTGATTCTGACGCCGGCGGCCGAGCGCGGCAGCGGGATGGTGAAGGTGGCTGAGGAGATGGCGAAAAAGCACGGCTGGTTTCTGGCGCGACAGTTCGAGAACCTCGCCAACCCGGAGTATCACCGCAACACGACGGGTCCCGAGATTCTGCGCGACTTCGTCGGGAAGAGGCTCGACTGGTGGGTCACCGGTTACGGGACGGGCGGGACCTTGACGGGCGCCGGCGACATGCTGCGCAAGGCGCGGCCCGAAACGAAGATTGCCGTCGTCGAGCCCGAAGGCGCGGCTCTGCTCTCGGGGCGCGAGTGGAAACCGCACAAGATCCAGGGATGGACGCCGGACTTCATCCCGGCGGTCTTGAACCGCGAGGGCTTCGACGAGATCGTGACGGTGACGGACATCGAGGCTCGCGACGCCGCGCGGGAGCTCGCCTCGAAGGAAGGGATCTTCTGCGGTATCTCCTCCGGCGGCACGTTCGCGGGCGCGAAGAAGATCGCCGAGAAGGCCCCGAAGGGCTCCGTCCTCCTGGCGATGCTCCCCGACACCGGCGAGCGCTATTTCTCGACGATCCTTTTCGAGGGAATCAACGAAGGCACCGACGAGGAGCCGGCGTAAGCGAACGCCTGAGAGCTTCGGGAACCAAGAGGAGGTCCCCATGCATCGCGGACTATTGAAAGGAGCCATCGTTCTCGTCCTCTTAACGGCCGCTGCCGGGCTTCGCGCCGCGACGATCGACCTGTCTTCGCTGGGCTGTTACGGCGTCCTGACGGGCCCGTCCGGAAGTCCATCGCCGAGGACGGTCTGCGTGGGGCTCCGGTTCGCGAACATCGAGGGCGTTCCTCAGCGCTCGTGCGCGGATCCCTCCCGCTGACCTCGGGACGACGGGGCATCAGTTCTTGCCGTAGCGCTCCTTGTAGAAAGCGTCGATCTTCTGCCGCTCTTCGGGCGAGAGACCCTTGCGCCAGGCGTGGCGCGGATCCTCCTCGACGGCACGAATCACGGCGAGAACCTTCTCGTCTCCGCGGGCCGCTTCCTTCGCCTGCGGCAGGAACTTGGTGTAGAAGTTTTCGGCCACCTCGAAGAAACCGTGCCACTGGACGAAGTCGGGGCCCTGCATCGAAGCGCCCATCCGCGCCCGACGCCCCTCGTGGTGCCAGAGGCGGTAGAACGTCCACTCGATTTCCTCGTCGAAGGGCGTCGGCGTCAGCTTGCCCGCATCGCGCAGCGCACCGATCACATTTTGCGCCGGCTGAGCGAACTTCGTGTTCCACAGGTCGATCGTGTCGTCGAAGCTCTTGTAGAAGGCACTCACGAAATCGCCGCCGTGGCAAGCCGCGCAGACGTCCTTCATCGCGGCGCGCTTCTTCTCCCAGTTCTCGAGCTTCTTGGAGACGACGGGTCGCAACGTCCAGGATATCCGGGCGCCCACGTCATGCGTGACCGGCTGCTTCGGCGTCGCCGACATGTGGCAGGTGGAGCAGGTCGGAGCGGCCGTGTAATCCACGCCGACGACCCACTTCTCGGAGCCCAAATTCATGTCGGCGATCTGAGTCCGGTACGCGATGCCGTGCTTGCTCTCCGTGTAGATCTCGGCCTGCGGGTGGTCGGGCCCGAGGTGGCATTTGCCGCAGACTTCCGGCTGCCGGGCCATCTCCTTCGAGAAAGCGTGCCGGCTGTGGCACGCCGAGCACGCACCGGGGGAGCCGTCGAGGTTGATGCGCCCGATGCCCGTATTGGGCCAGACGGAGGGATCGAGAACCGGCGCGCCCGCCGGGCTCTTCTTGACCGAACCGTCGGCATTCTTGAGGACGGCCACGGTCGAGCCGTGGCACTGCCAGCAGCCGTTGACGGCGGCGAGGCGGCCCTCCACGACTTCACCCAGGACGTTATCGAGCGACCCGATGAACCTCGCGGCGTCGGCGTGGTGGCTGTGCTGGAACTCGTCGACGATCGCTCCGTGGCAGTTGGCGCAGGCGCTCGGCGTGACAACCGTCAGGACCGTGGCGCCTTCGTGCGCGAACGCGCCTGGTTCCTTGGGACTGGCGTTGTGGCATTCCCAGCAACCGACGCCCTGCCGCGCGTGCCGGCTGCCGCGCCACTGGGCCACGATCCCGGGCGTCCTCTTCTCGTGGCACGCGACGCAGTCGCGGCTCTCCTTGGAAAGTGGAACGCGGGACCGGGCTGGCCCCTTCTCTGCGGGTTGGCCGCTCACGTAGACGGCTCCGGCCAAGACGGCCAGCGCAGCAATGCCAAGACGGACAGCGCCTGGAAAACGGTGCGGACCCATCGCTCACCTCCCACCCGATCGAGTCGGGATCCGGACGGGCCCCCAGCCTAGGGCATCGGCCGCACGCTCGCCTGATGCCGACGACTCAACGCCGGCGGCGGCCGAAAGGCCTATGAGACCGGAGCGAGCTCGTGCTCTACGCGCTTCGCGGGGGGCGGCGCGAGGTGCCGGTCGAGCTCGGTCGCCTGCGCGAGGCCCTCCTCGAGAAACGCGAACTGGCCGTCGAGGATGCCGCGGGCGGTCTTGTATTTCGCCACGTCGTCGTTGGACCGGATGGCCCGGAAGTGGTCGGCGATGCGGCGCCGCATCATCCGCGCGAAGACATCGGCGAGTTCGACGGCCTTCGCAGCGGCGGCCTGTCCCGATTGTCGCATCCCCTGCGCGCGCGAAACGGCGGCTGCCATCGCGAAGAGGTCGGCGCCGATGTCCACCGTGCGGAAGAGCAGGGCCTGGCGCTTCTCGAGCTTCGGCCCGTTTTTCGCCATCATGTGAAAGATGGCGCGCGAAAGCCGGCGCGTCGTTCGCTCCAGGTAGCGCACATGCGTCGCGAGCGGACCGAACGCGGAGAACCGGGGCCAGCGCCCCCAGCCCAGCCAGCGCGTCGGGTACCACCTGGCATAGAAGCCGACGAACCTGGGCAGCACCTTTCCGAGCTTCTCGGATCGGGACACCTTCGGGTCAAAGAGGTCGCCCGCAACGGCCAGGTGCCGGTCGAGCGCTTCGCGGGCGATGAAGAGGCGCATGATCTCGGAGGAGCCCTCGAAAATCAGATTGATGCGGAAGTCCCGCATCATTCGCTCAACCGGCACGCCGGGCTCCCCGCGCGCCCGCAGCGAGTCGGCCGTCTCGTAGCCGCGCCCGCCGCGAATCTGGACGGTCCGGTCGATCAAACGCCAGCACTCCTCCGTGTTCCACATCTTGGCCACCGCGGCCTCGAGGCGGATGTCGCGGTCGTGGAGGTCGGCCATCGAAGAGGCGAGGTCTGTGACGGCTTCCACGGCGAAAGCCGTTGCGGCCATCTCGGCTAGGAGCTGCGCGATCGCGTCGTGCTTGCCGATGGGCTGCCCCCACTGGACGCGTTCGTTCGACCAGATCCGGCAGATCTCGAGGCACCTCTTGGCGACCGCGGCGCAGCAGGCCGGAATCGTCAGCCGCCCGGTGTTGAGCGTGACGAGGGCGAGCTTCAAGCCTCGCCCCTCGGCCCACATCAGATTCTCCTTGGGGACACGGACGTTGGTGAACCGGATGACGCCGTTTTCGATGGCCTTCAAGCCCATGAAGTGACAGCGGATGACGACTTCGACTCCCGGCCAGTCTTTTTCGACGATGAAGGCCGAGATCTTCTTCGTGTCCGGGTGGCGCGCCATGACGACGAACAGGTCGGCCACCGTGCCGTTGGTGCACCACAGCTTCTCGCCGTTCAAGATGTAATCCCCCTCCGGCGTGCGCGAGGCGGAGGTGGAGAGGTTGGCCGGATCGGAGCCGACGTGCGGTTCCGTCAGCGCGAAGGCGGAAATCGCTCCGGCCGCGAGCTTCGGGAAATACTTTGCCTTCTGCTCGGGAGTTCCGAAGAGCTTCAACGGCTGCGGCACGCCGATCGACTGGTGGGCCGAGAGGAGCACGACGAGGTTGCCGTCCTGCGAGGCCAGGAGCTTCATCACTTCGCCGTACTCGCGTTGAGAAAAGCCGAGTCCGCCGTACTCCTTCGGAATCTTCATGCCGAAGGCGCCCATCTCGGCCAAGCGGCGTATCACGGGCTCCGGGATCTTCCCCAGGCGGTCGATCGCGTCGGAATCGACTTCCTCCACGAGGAACTTCTTGAACCCTTCGTAGAAGGCGCGGAACTCGGGACGCTCCGGAGGCGTCGGCGGGAAAGGGTGGACGAGATCGAGGCGAAAGTCGCCGAGGAAGATTTCCTTCAAGAAGCTCGGGGAGATCCACTCCTTCTCCCGGGCTTCTTCCGCGACCCGGCGAGCCTCGGCTTCGCTGATGTGCTTGGGCTTCTGTTCGCTCATGATGAACTGAAAATTTTACAACATCCGACCGCTTCCGAGGGGCGCTGTCTATAGTAAAGGCCGTGCCGAACAAGTATCTGTCTTACGACGATCAGCGGGCCTCCCGGGTGCGCGCGATGTTCTCGCGGCTGGCGGACCGGTACGACCTCGTCAACGATGTCATGAGCTTCGGGCTGCATCGGCGCTGGAAGCGCGACACGGTGCGGCTGGCACTCGAGTCAAACGGCCGGCCCCTGCGGTGGCTCGATCTGTGCTGCGGCACGGGCGACATCGGGTTCTTCGCCGAGAAATCGGCGGCGGGCGTGCGGGTCGTGGGCCTCGACTTCACCCTTCCGATGCTCGCCGTGGCCAGGCAGCGGGCGCGCGCCGAAGCCTCCCCGGCCCGATTCGTCCACGGCGATGCCCTGAATCTTCCCTTCTTCGAGGGCTCGTTTGACGTCGTGACGGTGGGCTATGGGCTTCGCAACCTGGCGGACCCGGCCCGGGGACTCTCCGAGATGCGCCGTGTGCTGACCGCCGGCGGTCGAGCCGTCGTCCTCGACTTCGGCAAGCCCGAAAACCCCGTCGCCTCGGCGCTCTACTGGGCCTACCTGCGCACGGTGATGCCGCTGATGGGCTGGCTCTTTCACCGCGACCCCGAGACCTATGCGTACATTCCCGCGTCGCTCGAACGCTACCCCGCCCAGCGCGGCGTCGAGAGCCTGATGAAGGAAGCCGGCTTCGTCCATGTGCGCTTCGAAAACAGGCTGCTCGGCACGATGGGCCTGAACATCGGAGAAGCGCCGACGTCTTGAGCCGGGAGCTGCGAGGCGTCAGCCGCGCCGGCGCCGAAGCTCTATCAACACCCGTAAGTCCTCGAGATCCTTGGCGCGCCCGGCAGCCTCCTTCATGAGGATCAAGTCGTCCAAACTTGCAAAGGAGGTCGACGTTTCACCCAGCCGGCCGTCGACGCGGTTGCGCCAGACTTCTTCGAAAGAGACGCCAGCAACGAACGGATGAACGTCTGTCTGCAGAACGTATTCGCGAATCAGAACCTTTTTCGTCAGCAGATCTTCTATCGTCAGGTCTGTAACGTCGTAGCCGAAGTCGCCAAGAGCATTTCGCGTGGCCTGCGCGTTCTCTTCGGTCGGTTCGATGAAGATGTCGACATCGAGCGTCGCACGGGCATATCCGTGGACCGGAAAGGCGGTGGCGCCAATGACGACGTAGCGGACCTTACGAGCGTTTAAGCAACGGAGCAGCTTCTCCGTATCCATGCGCCCTCAACAGCTCCGCCATCTGGCGGGACTTCTCGAACATCAGCTCGAAGCGCTGCGCCGTCGTCAATCTCGCGAGGAAATCGAGCTCGAATTCGAGCTCTCGGAGCTCCTCCTGTTCCCCGGGGGCAAGCTTCAGAAGGGTTGCCAAGCGCGACCGCGGGTCGCTGTTGTCCTCACGCGTGAAAGCCGCCATGGATTTACCGATTCTATCAGCGCCTTCAGGGCGTTTTCGGCTAAACTCGCCGGTTCTCATGGCACACCAGTTCATCTACACGATGGTTAACCTGCGGAAGGTGGTGCCTCCGCAGCGCGAGATCTTGAAGGGCATTTACCTTTCCTTCCTGCCGGGCGCCAAGATCGGCGTGCTCGGCTTGAACGGGGCCGGCAAGTCGACGCTCTTGAAGATCATGGCAGGCGTGGAGAAGGACTTCGCCGGCGAGGCTTTCCCCGCCGAAGGCATTCAGGCTGGCTTTCTCCCGCAGGACCCGAAGCTCGACGCCACGAAGGACGTCCTCGGCAACGTCGAGCTCGCGGTCGCCGGGACGCGGGCGTTGCTCAAGCGGTTCGACGAGCTCAACGAGAAGATGGCGGGCGATCTCTCGGAGGCCGAGAGCGAGAAGGTCATGGCCGAGTACCAGAAGGTTCAGGACGCGATCGAGGCCAAGAACGCCTGGGAGCTGGACCACCAGCTCGAGATCGCGATGGACGCCCTGCGCTGTCCCCCTCCGGACGTGGACGTCAGCAGGATCTCGGGCGGCGAGCGGCGGCGCGTGGCCCTCTGCCGCGTGCTCCTCGAGCGGCCGGATCTGCTGCTCTTGGACGAACCCACCAATCATCTCGACGCCGAGTCGGTCGCCTGGCTGGAAAGGCATCTCGCGGAGTACCCGGGCACCGTCGTCGCCGTCACGCACGATCGGTACTTCCTGGACAACGTCGCGGGCTGGATTCTGGAGCTCGATCGCGGGGCCGGCATCCCGTGGGAAGGCAATTACTCGAGCTGGCTCGAGCAGAAGGAGCACCGTCTCGAGCTCGAGGAGAAGGCCGAGTCGGCCAAGCGCCGCACTCTGCAGCGCGAGCTCGAATGGGTGCGCCTGTCGCCGCGCGCGCGCCAAGCCAAGAGCAAGGCACGCCTCGAGCAGTACGAATCCCTCCTGGCCGACAAGGGGCCCGAGGGGCGCGGCGAGACCCAGGAGCTCTTTATCCCGCCGGGCCCGCGCCTGGGCGACGTCGTCGTGCGCGCCGAAGGCGTGCGCAAGGCCTACGGCGACCGGCTCCTGATGGAGGACCTGTCCTTCGACCTTCCTCGCGGCGGCATCGTAGGCGTCATCGGCCCGAACGGTGCCGGCAAGACGACGCTCTTCAAGATGATCATGGGTCTCGAAATGCCGGACGGCGGCAAGCTCGCCGTGGGCGAGACGGTGGTCGCCTCGTACGTGGACCAGGACCGCGAGCGGCCCGACCCGGGCAAGACCGTTCACGACGAGATCTCGGGCGGCCAGGACAGGATTGTCCTGGGCAAACGCGAAATTCCCTCGCGCGCTTACTGCGCGATGTTCAACTTCAAAGGCGCGGACCAGCAGAAGCGCGTGGGGGATCTCTCGGGCGGCGAGATGAACCGCCTGCATCTCGCGCGGACGCTCAAGAAAGGCGGAAACCTGCTGCTCTTAGACGAGCCCACCAACGACCTCGACATCGACACGCTGCGGGCGCTCGAAGACGCGCTCGTCGCCTTCGGCGGCTGCGCGGTCGTCATCAGCCACGACCGGTGGTTCCTCGACCGGATCGCCACGCACATCCTCGCCTTCGAGAGCGAGAGCCGGACCGTCTGGTTCGAGGGCAACTACCAGGATTACGAGGGCGACCGCAAGCGCCGGCTCGGGATCGACGCGGACCAGCCGCACCGGATCAAGTACAAGAAGCTGGCCTTGGGCTGATCTAATCCCGACTCAAGATCACGAAGCCGACACCGATGACGGCGGCGGCGCCGAGTACCCACAGGACCTTCGAGCGGCGGCGCCGCTTTGGACGGGCTCCCTCGAGCCACTCGCCGCTCTTTTCGGCCAGCGTCTCGAGAAGGTCGGCCCCGTGCTTGCGGAGCTCGCCGTAGATTTCTTCGCTTTTCTCTGCGTACTTCCCGCCGAGGTCCTTGAACTCGCCGCGGCTCTCCTTCAAGCCTTTTCCAAGGCTTTCCTTGGCCTCCTCGACGAAGGCATCCGTGTCGAATTTGCGGTTGCGCCGCAGGCTCTCGATCGCGAGCGGCAGAGCGACCTTCGTCAAGAGCGGAACCAAGACCGGGGCAAGAGCGCGGGCGGTGTCTTTGGGCAGATTGGAGCGAGCCATCGTGTCCTCCGAAGACGTAAGTCTACAGGAGAAGCTACAGTGGAGGCCGCCATGGCCGCTCTTCTGCTCGCCCTGCTGGGACTGGCGGGAGCTCCGGTCCAGCCCCACGCAGTGGTTCTCGGCATCGCGCAGGACGGCGGAGTGCCGCACGCCGGATGCCAGCAGGCTGTTTGCGTCCAGGCGCGGCGCGACCCATCGAAGAGAAGGCGCGTCGCGTCTCTCGGCCTCGTCGACCCGGCCTCGGGCAGGCGCTTCCTGATCGACGCGACACCCGACTTCGCCGAGCAGATGGAGCGGCTCGGGGGGCTGCCCGACGCCATCCTTTTGACACACGCTCACATCGGCCACTACCTGGGTCTGGCCCAGCTCGGCCGCGAGGTGCTCGGAGCGCGGGGCGTCCCTGTGCTGGGCACGCCCTCGATGGCGAGCTTTCTCCGCGGCAATCGCCCGTGGAGCCGCCTCGTCGCTTTCGACAACATCGCGATCCGCGAGATCGAGCCGGGTGTCGCAGTCGAGCTGACGCCTTCCCTTCGCGTGACGGCCATCCAGGTCCCGCACCGCGGCGAAGATTCCGACACCGTCGCTTTCCTCATCCGCGGGCCGTCGAAGAAGCTCCTGTGGCTGCCCGACATCGACAAGTGGGAGACGTGGGACCGCACGCTCGAAGACCTGATGAAGGATCCCGATCTCACGGCTTTCGTGGACGGCACTTTCTTCTCTGCCGACGAGATCCCCGGCCGCTCGATCGCCGAGATTCCTCATCCGCTCGTGCCCGAGACGATGGCCCGCTTCGGCGCCAGCCCTCCGCGCGGCCGCCTCTTCTTCGTCCACCTGAACCACACGAACAAATTGCTCTGGGACGGAAGGGCTGTGAAGCAGATCGAGCGAAGGGGATTTGGAGTCGCTCGGGAGGGAATGAAGATCTCTCTCGACTGAGGACTGAGGACTGAGGACTGAGGACTCACGACACTGTCGCCCGAAAAACGCTCGCCGAGGCAAAAGCCCCTCGAGTCCTCGGTCTCCAGTCCTCGGTCCTCAGTCATAGAATGTGAGTAGCCATGGCCGCCCCGCAGCCTTCCCCTCACCCCGTCCTGCCCTGGCGTCCGACGGCGCACCGGAAGGCAGGATGGCCGGAGGGCTACTGGCGGATCGTCTGCTGGCGGGGCTTGAAGCTTCGCTGTCCGGTCTGCGGTCAGGGCCGACTCTTCGAGAGCTTTTTCGTCATGAACCGCACCTGCGCCGTCTGCGGTGTGGGCTTCGCGCGGGAGCACGGCCAGTGGGTGGGCTCGCTCGACATCAACACCTTGGTCACGGCCGTGGTGCTGATGGTCTGCGTCGGGTTCGGCCCGCTCTGGGACGTTCAGACGAGCCTTGCGGTCTACGTGCCGCTCGCCATCTTGCTTCCGATCGCCACCTTCCGTTTCAGCCGGGGCCTCTGGACCGCGATCGTGCATCTGACCGGAGGAGTGTATTGATTTTGGATTTTTGATTTTGGATTTCGGATTTCAAGCCCGATATCCTCAATCCAAAATCCAAAATCCAAAATTGTTTCTAGTAGCCCTCCGGCCTCCTCAAGTGCCAGTCCGTCCTCGACTGGTATTTCCTTCCGATTTGCACCAGGACGTCCTCGCGGAAGGGTCCCGCCAAGAACTGCAGGGCCGTCGGAAGGTTCTCGCGTCCGAAACCGCTCGGCACCGAGAGCGCCGGAAACCCGACGGCATTGCCGGCCTGAATCAGCGTGCCGATCGGAGAAACGAAATCCTTCGGCCGGCCTTCGGCAAGCTCCGGGTACGCCTTGTCGAAATCGGTGCCGATCGGCAGCGCGACCGTCGCGCGCGTCGGCGCGACGAGGACGTCGAAGTCGGAAAAAATCTTCGCCATCGGCCCGCGAGCCTTCTCGCGCAGTCTCAGCGCCTGGATGTAGTCGACGGCGGCGATCAGGCTGCCCGAATAGCCAACACGGTCTGCCTTCGCGCGCAGGTCCTTCAAGCCGCCCGATTCGATGAGATCGAGGAACGCCGCTGCGCCCTCGGCACCCACGATCGGTCCCGTCATGAGGTTGAACGGAAGGTCCGGCAGCGTCACGTCGCGCACGACGTCGGCAAACGTCGCGAGCACTTCAACCGCCGCCTCGAAGTTCTTCGCGACCTCGGGCTGAGTCCAATCCGTCGCGGCCCTCGGCACGCCGATCTTCCACCGCCGGCCCGCATCCGGCCGGGCCGGCTTGGGCGCGTCCACGCTCGTTGCGTCGGCTGGATCGCGGCCCGCGATCGCCTTCAAGACGGCCGCGCAGTCTGCGGCGCTGCGGGCCATCGGCCCGAGCTTGTCGAGCGTCCAGCAGAGGGCCATCGCGCCGTGGCGCGGGACGAGACCGTACGTCGGCCGCAAGCCCGTCACGCCGCTGAAGGCCGACGGCGTCAGGATCGAGCCGACGGTCTCCGAGCCGATCGCAAACGACACCAGGCCCGCCGCCACCGCGGAGCCCGGCCCGGAAGAGGAGCCGCCGCTCCAGTAGCGCTTGTTCCACGCGTTCAACCCCGGACCGTTCCAGGCGGCGTCCGCGTTGTTGTACCCCATGCCGCCCGCGAGCTCGACCATCGAAAGCTTGGCCGTCAGGATGGCCCCGGCCTTCTCGAGACGCTGGATGACCGTCGCGTCGTAACCGAACTTCTGGTTGCGGTAGGGCTCGGCGCCCCAGGTCGTCGGCATCGTCTTCGTGGCGAGCAGGTCCTTAGCGCCGTAGGGAATGCCGTGGAGCAGCCCGCGCCAGCGCCCGGCGCGGATCTCCTTTTCGGCTTCGCGGGCGCGGTCGAGCGCTTCAGAGCCGGCGAGGGTCGCGACGGCGTTCAGCTCTCGGCCTTTTGTCTCGAGCCGCTCGAGCGAAACTTCGGCCAGGGCGACGGGCGAGATCGTCTTCGCGCGGATACCTCTAGCGAGCTCGGCGACCGGCGTGAAGAGATCGGCTCTCACTTGCCCTCCGTAGCGCGCCGCCGCAGCGGCGAGGAGGAGGAGGGTCGCTTCACCCGCCCTCCTTCGCCAAGGCTACGGAGGACAAGAAAGTCCGTCGTGGGTTCGTCCCCATTGCCGAGTTTGAAAGAGCGCAGGCGTGCGCTCGTGCGCTCGAG
>WNGF01009082.1_pt1 | contig 18507 bp, 15 predicted proteins | sample 5400641 | NCBI WGS metagenome assembly WNGF01 (sample SAMN13153371, study PRJNA577476) | soil metagenome | isolation source: 80 cm soil or saprolite under grassland replicate 2 | place: USA:California | collected 2016-06-15
GATGCCGGAGCGGTGCTCGAGCGCGTCGGAGACCTCCCCGGCCGACAGGCCGGCGTGCTCCTGGAGCCACAGCACCAGCCCAGGGTCGACCGAGCCGGACCTGGTGGCCATCACCAGTCCCTCCAGCGGCGTGAAGCCCATGGTGGTGTCCACCGACACGCCGCCGCGCACGGCCGCCAGCGAGGCGCCCGCCCCGAGGTGGCAGGTCACGATCCGCAGTGCCTCCACCGGCTGGCCCACCAGCGCGGCCGCCCGGCGGGATGCGTAGGCATGGGACAGGCCGTGGAAGCCGTACCGCCGGGCGCCGAACCGCTCCCGCCACTCCCGCGGCAGGGCGTAGGTGGCCGCCGCGGCCGGCAGGCGCGCGTGGAACGCGGTGTCGAAGCAGGCCACTCGGGGCAGGTCGGGCAGCGCCCCGGTGACGGCGTCCAGGGCGGCCAGGGACTTGGCCTGATGCAGCGGGGCCAGCTCGGTGAGCGCTCGCAGGCGCCGCTCCACCCCGTCGTCGATGCGCACCGGCTCCGAGAATTCCGCCCCTCCGTGGACGATGCGGTGGCCCGCGGCATCCGCCTGCTCGGCCCGCATGTCCTCGAGGACATCGCGCAACGCCTGCTTATCGACCTCCCCGTGGGTGGCCGGCACGTCGCCAGAGGCGGCCAGGTCGTCGTCGGGGTCGAGCAGCCGGAGCTTCAGGCTGCTGGACCCGGCGTTGACCACCAGGACGCGAAGTCCGCCCATCCGCTGCTCCTCCATCAGTAGGGCCAGGTCCAGTGCTGGATCTCGGGCGAGTCCTCGCCGTGCTCGCGGGTATAGGCGCGCGCGGAGACCCGCTTGTCGGCCATGTCCTGGCGGATGGAGGCCGCCCGGCTGGCCAGCCCGGGGACGCGGTCGATGACGTCCATCACGAACCGGAACCGGTCCAGGTCGTTCAGCATCGCCATGTCGAAGGGCGTGGTGGTGGTCCCCTCCTCCTTGTAGCCGCGCACGTGCATGTTCTCGTGGTTGGTCCGCCGGTAGGTGAGCCGGTGGATGAGCATGGGGTACCCGTGATAGGCGAAGATGACCGGCCGGTCGGTGGTGAACAGGGCGTCGAATTCCCGGTCGGACATGCCGTGGGGATGCTCGCTCTCCGGCTGGAGTCGCATGAGGTCGACCACGTTGACGACCCGGATCCGCAGCTCAGGGAGACGCTGGCGCAGCAGGTCGACCGCTGCCAGCGTCTCCAGGGTGGGGACGTCGCCGCAGCAGGCCATCACCACGTCGGGCAGGCCGCCCTGATCGTTGGAAGCCCACTCCCAGATCCCGATCCCGCGTGCGCAGTGCAGGATCGCCTGGTCCATCGGCAGGTAGTTCAGCGCCGGCTGCTTGCCGGCCACGATGACGTTCACGTAGTGGCGGCTGCGCAGGCAGTGGTCGGCCACCGACAGCAGGCTGTTGGCGTCGGGTGGCAGGTAGACGCGGATGATCTCGGCCTTCTTGTTGACCACGTGGTCGATGAAGCCGGGGTCCTGGTGGGTGAAGCCGTTGTGGTCCTGGCGCCAGACGTGCGACGTCAACAGGTAGTTGAGCGAGGCGAGTGTCCGCCGCCAGGGGATCTGCCGCGTCACCTTCAGCCACTTGGCGTGCTGGTTGAACATCGAGTCGACGATGTGGATGAAGGCCTCGTAGCAGTTGAAGAGGCCGTGGCGCCCGGTGAGCAGGTAGCCCTCCAGCCAGCCCTGGCACAGGTGCTCGGAGAGCACCTCGATGACGCGGCCCTCCGGGGCCAGGTGGTCGTCGATGGGCAGCCGCTCGGCCAGCCACTGGCGGTCGGTGACCTCGAACACTGCCCCGAGGCGGTTCGAGACCGTCTCGTCGGGGCCGAACAGGCGGAAGCTGTCGGGGTTGGAGCGGATCACGTCGCGGAGCATCGCGCCGAGCACCCGGGTCGCCTCGCTGAAGGTGGCAGCCGGCTTGGGGACGTCCACGGCGTAGGCGCGGAAGTCGGGCATGGTCAGGTCACGGAGGAGCAGGCCGCCGTTGGAGTGGGGGTTGGCGCTCATCCGCCGGTCGCCGCGCGGCGCCAGCTCCCGCAGCGCCGCCACCGGCGCGCCGTCCCTGCCGAACAGCTCATCCGCTCCATAGCCGCGCATCCACGCCTCCAGCTGGGCGAGGTGCGCCGGGTTGGTGCGGGCCTCGCCGATGGGGACCTGGTGGGCCCGGAAGGTGCCCTCGACCAGCTGGCCGTCGACCTTCTTGGGGCCCGTCCAGCCTTTCGGCGTGCGCAGGACGATCATCGGCCATGGGGGTGGCATCCCGTCCGGGCTGCCGGGCCGGCGCGCCTGGCGCTGGATGCCGGCGATCTCGTCGAGGACGCGGTCCAGGGTCGCGGCCATCAACTGGTGCATGGTGGCCGGGTCGTCGCCGGCGACGAAGTACGGCCGGTAGCCGCAGCCGCGCAGCAGGGAGTCCAGCTCGGCTTCGGGGATGCGGGCCAGGACCGTGGGGTTGGCGATCTTGTAGCCGTTGAGGTGCAGGATGGGCAGCACCGCGCCGTCGGTGGCGGGGTTCAGGAACCTGGTGCCGTGCCAGCTGGTCGCCAGCGGGCCGGTCTCGGCCTCGCCGTCCCCGACCACGCAGCAGACCAGCAGGCCGGGGTTGTCGAAGGCGGCGCCGTGGGCGTGCGCCAGCGAGTAACCCAGCTCGCCGCCCTCGTGGATCGATCCCGGTGTCTCCGGGGCGACGTGGCTCGGGATTCCGCCGGGGAACGAGAACTGCCGGAACAGCCGGCGCATGCCTTCGGCGTCCAGCGCGACGCTCGGGTAGCGCTCGCTGTAGGTGCCCTCCAACCAGGCGTTGGCGACCAGGCCGGGTCCGCCGTGCCCAGGGCCGATCACGTACATGGCGTCGAGGTCGCGCAGCCGGATGACCCGGTTGAGATGCGCGTAGATGAAGTTCAGGCCGGGCGTGGTGCCCCAGTGGCCGAGCAGCCGCGGCTTGATGTGCTCGGGTCGCAGCGGCTCGGTGAGCAGCGGGTTGTCGAGTAGGTAGATCTGGCCGACCGACAGGTAGTTGGCGGCGCGCCAGTACGCGTCGATGCCGCGCAGCTCTGCCTCGTCCAACGGAGCCACCTGGCCCGCCCCGTGCGCCGCCGTCGCGGCGGGATCGCTGGTCATGGTCCTCCCCGGGTGCGTGGGTGGGTGGTTGATCGGCAGCCCAGCCTACCCCGCCATACCCGCCCACTGTGGTCCCTTCACCCCGCCGTCGCTCGGGGCTCCCGTGCGCCTCCTGGGCGCCTCGGCCGCGGAGGCTCGGGTCGCCTTGCCGTGGAGGGGCGGGGTTGGTGCGTGTTGCCGAACTGTGACCTGTATTGCGGAACCGACCAAGCTCGGGTGGAGTGTCCCCCGCGAAACCTGACCAGACGGGCGGATGGGGGACTAATGGAAGCGACCGAAGATTTCGATCGGTTCTTCACCGCTGTTTACCCTCGTCTGGTGCGTCAACTCTTCGCTGTTGTCGGTGATGTTGGGGATGCTGAGGACGTCGTGCAGGAGGCCTTCGCACGGGCGGCGGTGCGCTGGCAGCGGATCCGTAGCTACGACAACCCCGAGGGGTGGGTGCGGCGGGTGGCGCTCAACCAGGCGCGCAGCAACCTGCGCCGCACCCGGCGGATGCTTGCCGCCCTGGTGCGAGTCGGGCCGCTGGCCGAGGTGGCCGAGCTGTCGCCCGACGCGACCGCGGTCGCCGTGGCGATGCGCGGGCTGTCGCTGCGGCACCGCGAGGCGCTCGTCCTGTACTACGTCGTGCAGCTGTCGATCGAGGAGATGGCCGAGCAGCTCGGTATCCCCAAGGGGACGGTCAAGAGCCGGCTGGCTCGCGGCCGTGCGAGGCTCGCCCATCAGCTCGGCGAGCACCAAGGGGAGCTCGACCATGCGTGAGGACGACCTGCGGGCGCACCTGCAAACCTACGCCGACGAGGGCGGGCAGCCACGCCATCCGACGCCGAGCCAGGCGGAGCTGCGGCGCCGCGGCTATCGTGCCCTGCTGCGCAGCGCCGTGGGCACCGCGCTGGTCGTGGTGCTGGTCGTGGGTGGCGGCGCCGTGTGGGTCGGGCGCGCTGATGTGCACCGCTCAGGTGGTGTGGTCAATCAGCCGCGGCCCTCGCCGTCGACCACCCCACCGGTGAGCGGCCTGCCGTCGACCACCACCGCGCCGCCCACATCGACATCGCGCGCGCCGGTTACCACCCTGCCGGCCCCACCACCGGACACGCCCGGACGGCTCTCGCTGGGCAGCAGGGTCACCGCGACCGGGATCGGACCGGCCCAGGTGGGTATGAGCGTGCCGCAGGCCGAGGCCGCTGGCGGCGTCCGGCTGCTGCGGACGATGGACGACTACTACCCGCGTTGCTGGTACGTGGTGCCAAAGGGCTGGCCCAAAGCACACGACCTCGACCTCCTCGTCGACCGCGTAGGCTTCATGGTCACTGGCGCCACGATCGCCCGCATCGATGTCTGGGCAGGCAGCACCTCGACCCGCGAGGGCATCCGCATCGGCAGCACCGAGCAGCAGGTCCGGCAGGCCTACCCAGGCCGCATCACGGTCACCCGCGATCGGTTCGGGGTCCGTCAGCTGATCTTCACCCCTCCAGGCCCCGCCGGCTACCGCATCCTGTTCCAGAGCGACGGGCGCCAGGTCACCCGCTTCCGGGCGGGCAAGGTCACCCAGGTGGTGAACTACGACGAGGGCTGCGCCTGAGCACCCGTACCCGCGCGCCAGGCCGTAAGCGGATAGGCGGCATAGCCCTACCGAAGCTGGAGGATGCCGGTGGAGTCGAGCGGCCGGTAATCGTGCCACTCGACGGGGTGAGCTCAGATGTTCACGCTGGTCGATGAGGGCGAGGTCGGGGCGGTTTGGCGGCGTAGTCGGCCAGGCCGTGGGCCAGGAGCGCGAAGGCGCGCTGGCCGAGCTTGCGGACGTCGGCGGCGAGTCGAGCGGGCTGGTCGTCGGCGAGGATCCGCTGGCGCGTGTAGTCGATCAGCGTGCGGTGGACCCCCATCAGCGCGTTGGCCGCCACTCGGGCACTCACGTCGTCAGCCGGCGCGCCGGTCTCGGCGGCGAGCAGCCCGGCCAGGGAATCCGCGGAGCGTGCGATGACCTGCCGCTCGCGAGCCAGCAACGCCGGGCTGGCGGCGATCACGTGGTGGATCGTCCTCAGCCGCTCGAGCGCTTCGGCGTCACCGGCTGCGACCTTGGCGAGCAGACCCCCGGAGGAGAGCAGGTAGCGCCGGAAGGCGACCAGCACGGGTTCGCCCGCTTCCCGTGTGCTGACCGCTTCGAGCAGCGCCGCCTCGAAGGCCTCGAGCCGTGAGTAGAAGAGGTCCTCCTTGGTCGGGAAGTAGTTGAAGACGGTCGCAAGGGCAACCTGCGCCTGGCGCGCGACCTCGGCCACCGTCACCTGGTCGAAGCCACGGTCGGCGAACAGCTGCCAAGCGGTGTCGGCGATCAGCTGGCGCGTCTGCTCCTTCTTGAGCTCGCGAAGTCCCATGCTCGCCTCCTCGAAGACAGGGTAGCGCAGCGCGAAGTTTAGTGTTAGTCTATTTTTGGAGTAACCCCAATAGGGTGAGACAGAAGGCGCAGCCAGTTCGACCAGGGAGGTGCCCCGGATGACAGCGCTCCCCACCGAGAGCAGGGCATCCACGACCGCGGAGGGCTTGAGCAGGGAGCTGCTGACCCTGGGCGCGGTCGTGGTCCTCGGCACGATCATGTCGATCCTGGACGTGACGATCGTCAACGTCGCGATCCCGACCCTCGGACAGGATTTCCACACCTCGATCTCGACGATCCAGTGGGTGCTGACCGGGTACATGCTGGCCTTCGCCAGCGTCATCCCGCTGACGGGCTGGGCGACCGAGCGCTTCGGCGCCAAACGGGTCTGGCTCGCCTCGCTGCTGCTGTTCATGCTCGGCTCGGTGCTCTCCGGCGCTGCCTGGTCGATCGGGTCACTGATCGGCTTTCGCGCCCTGCAGGGACTCGGGGGCGGGATGATCGTGCCCGTCGGGCAGGCGATCCTCGCGCAGGCCGCGGGGCCCAGGCGCATCGGCCGGGTCATGAGCGTCATCGGCGTGCCGATGCTGCTCGCGCCGGTGTTCGGGCCGGTCGTCGGAGGCGCGATCGTCGGGCAGGTCAGCTGGCGCTGGATCTTCTTCATCAACCTGCCCGTCGGCGTCGCCGCCGTCGTGCTGGCGCAGCGGCTGCTGCCGGACGCCAAGCCGAGCTCCGGCCAGCGGCTCGACCTGCGCGGGCTCGCGCTGCTCTCGCCCGGCATCGCGGCCTTCCTCTACGGGATGGCAGAGGCGGGCACCAGTGGCGGCTTCACCGGCGCCCGGACGGTCGTCTCGGCCTCGATCGGCATCGTGCTGGTGGTCGGGTTCGTCTGGCACGCCAGCGTGCGCGGCAAGGACGCGATGATCGACCTCTCGCTGTTCCTGAAGCGTGGCTTCGCCTCCGCCGCGGCGACGAACTTCCTGCTCGGCGTCGCCCTGTTCGGCTCGCTGATCCTGCTGCCGCTGTACTACCAGTCGGTCCGCCAGGAGAGCCCGCTGGCCACGGGGCTGCTGCTGGTCCCGCAAGGCATCGGCGCGGCGATCGCGATGCCGATCGCCGGCTGGCTCACCGACAAGATCGGCGCCCGCCTCGTCGTCGCCGTCGGGATGACCCTGGCCATGCTCGGCACCGCCGCCTACACCCAGGTCGGCGCGGACACCTCCTACACGCTGCTGGCCGCGGCGCTGCTCGTCATCGGGCTCGGGCTTGGCAGCACGGTCATGCCGTCGATGGCGGCCGCGCTCCAGGCGCTCCCGCGCGAGGCCATGCCCAGGGCGACGAGCGCGCTGCACACGGTCCAGCGGATCGCCGGAGCGATCGGCACGGCGGTCCTGGCCGTCATCCTGCAGCGCACGATCAGCGCCAACCTGCCCGCGCTGCACGGCGGCGTCCAGGCCATCGGCGGCCTCTCCTCGACGGATCGCGCGCATGCGGCCCCCGCGCTCGCGGCTGCCTTCGGCTCCACCTTCTGGGTGGCGCTCGGGCTGATCGCCACGGCGCTGCTGGCGGCGCTGCTGCTGCCGCGACAGCGCCCCGGCGAAGCCCCGGCGCCGCGGAGCGGGGGAGGTGCCTGAGGATGCCGCTCGCCAGCGTCTACGAATGGCTCGTGTTCCTCCACGTGCTCGCCGCGATGGTCTGGGTCGGTGGGCTGGTCGCGCTGATCGCGTTCGGCATCCACGCCCTCCGGACCGGGGACCGGGAGGTGGTCGCCCGCTTCATCGCCAGCTTGCGCGTGGTCGGGCCGTTCGTGCTGACCCCAGCGTCGGTGCTCGTCGTCGCCTTCGGGATCTGGATGGTCGTCGACAGCCCCGCCTGGACCTTCGGGCAGACGTGGATCTGGCTCGCCCTGGCGCTGCTGGTGGCCGCCGTCCTCGTCGGCGTGGTCTTCCTGAGCCGCTCGGCGCTCGCCGCGGAGCGAGCGTCGAACTCCGGCGACCACGCGCAGGCGATGCGCCAGCTGCGGCGCTGGTCCTGGGGGATCGGGCTGATCATCCTGCTGCTGCTGGTCGCGACCTGGGACATGGTCTTCAAGCCTGGCGCCTGAGGCGTTGGTGACCACGGGCTTGCCGGTGACGGTCTCGATGCGGTCGAAAGCCCTCCTCCTCGAGCAGCCGCGCGTGGCCGTCGCGCCCGTAGGCCGACACCACCGGGCTGCCGCCAGGTCAGTGGGCATCTCCGATGCCCAGGTCCCGGCTCCGCAGCAGCGCGCGGTAGGGGACCCCGGCTGCCTCGAAGCGCTCGGAGCCTCCCTCCTCCCGGTCGACCACGGCGATCACCGTGGTGACCGTCGCGCCTGCCGCGCGCAGGACTTCCAGGGCGGCCAGCGCCGCCGCCCCGGTGGTCACGACGTCCTCCAGCAGCACCACCCGCGTGCCGGGGGGCAGCGTGCCCTCGATGGCGCGCACCGGGCCGTGGTCGCGGCCCTCGGGGCGGACCAGCACGGCCGGCAGGTCGCGCGCCAGCGAGACCGCGACGGCCAGGGGGACCGCCCCCAGCGCGGTGCCAGCCACGTACTGCGTGTCCTCGGGCAGCTCGGCGGCCAGCGCCTCGGCGACCCGCCGCAGCAACGCCGGCCGGGTGCCGAACAGGTACTTGTCGATGTAGTAGTCGCTGGTGCCGCCGGACCGGAGCTGGAAGCGCCCCCGCAGCACCGCCGCCTCGGCGATCGCCCCGGCCAGCCCGTTCGCCCCGACGCTGCCCGGGGCCGCGGCCGGGGCCACCGGCTGCACCCGGGCCGACGCCGCCGCTTCCTCCGGTGGCCCGGCCGAAGGTGCCTGCGGCCGCGCGGAGGGGGCCTGCGGCCGCGCCGAGGGAGCCTCCGGCCGGCGCACCGGGAGCGACCCCTCGGACCGCTCGACCTGGCGGATCACGCGGCGGATGCGGGCGCCGCGTGCCGGGCCGAGGGCGTAGCCCGGCAGGGGGGCCAGCCACGCCTCGCTGCCGAGGCTGACCGCGTCGGCCCCTGCCCACAGGAACTCGCGGCAGTCGTCGAAGTCGCGGATCCCGGCTGTGGCGATGATCGGCACCCGCACGCCCGCGTCGCGCAGCTCGGCGACCACCCGCAGCCCGATCGGCTTGATGGCCCGCCCTGACAGGCTGCCGAAGCGGTTCTTCAGCAGCGGCTCGCCGGTGCGCGGGTCCAGCCGCAGCGCATTGACCGCGTTGATGGCGGTCAGCGCCGCCGCGCCGTTGCGCTCCGCCACCTTGGCCGCGGCCAGGTAGTCGGTGTCGGGAGAGAGCTTGACGATCACCGGGTGGCGGCTGGCCGGGACCGCGCGCCCCAGCACCTCGTCGAGGATGTCCTCGAACGGGAAGTTCACGTTGTGGCAGGAGACGTTGAACTCCACCGCCGCGATCTCCCCGGCCGGCGCCCGCTGGTTCACGGTCTCGACCAGCTCACAGAACTCGTCGGCGGAGAAGCCGCCCAGCGAGACGATCCGGTTCAGGTGGTGGGTGCGCGGATAGTACTCGGCGAAGTAGCGCTCGACGCCGATGTTGCACCAGCCGAAGGCGTTGATCCAGCCGGCGTCCACGCGGCGCAGCACGCCGGCGTAGCGCCGCAGCAGCTCGGGGTACTCGCGCACCTTCCAGTCCTCGCGCAGGGTGAAGTGGCCCTCGCGCGGCTGCGTGGTGATGGTCCGCGTGGTGACCGCGCCGAAGCGCTCCAGTGGTACCCACTGGGCGATCGGGCTCAGCCCGTAGAGGATCAGGCGGCGGGGCGAGGCGCCGTAGCCGAGCAGGCTCGCCGAGGTGACCAGGCGGTTGCGCAGGCGGATGCCGTTCAGTTCGATCATGGCGACCACTCCAGGCGGAGGTCGGCCGGCGGCGCCGTCGCGCGGCTCACAGGGCGCGGAGCTCCGCGGGGACGTTGCGGGCGAACTGCTCCATGATCTGGCTCGCCTCACGGCACACCACGGCCTCACGGCACACCACCGCCTGGCCGAATTCGCCGAGCTCGCCCGCTCTGGTGGTGATCGCCCGGACGGACGCGATCGCCGCCAGCGGGCGGGACGCGGCTCTCGCCCGCCCGCCGTGTATGCAGCGGTATTCCGAGGGAGAGCGGGGAGGTCGTACCGCCAGGGATGACAAACGACGAGCCGCCCGATCGGCACCGGATTGCTCCGCGAAGCGTAGGTTGCGGGGAAAGCGCGGATCGAACCGGCCACTGGTATGCTCCCGAATACCCAGATTGCGTACCCGAGTCGGATCCGCCCCCGGCCGGCGGCGCCCGCCCGCACAGCGGACCGCTACTCAAGAGGGAGACGATCATGCGGTCGAGCAGCCGCAACAGCAAGAGCGCCAGCAGCGGCGGCAAGCGCTCGAGCGTGCCCTGGAGCGACGGGCTTCCCAGCAGCGAGCGCGTCTACCGGCAGCTCAGGCAGATGATCCTGTCCGGCGAGCTCCCGCCGCAGACCCGCCTGGTCGAGATTCACCTCGGCGAGCAGTTCGGGGTGAGCCGGACTCCGGTCCGTGAAGCGCTCAAGCGACTCACCGCCGAGAAGCTGGTCCTCGGGGACCCCCTGCGGGGCCTGGTGGTGCACGCGCCCGAGCCTCACGAGGTCAGCGAGGTCTACATGGTGCGCGAGGCGCTGGAATCGTTGGCCGTGCGCCTGGCCGCACAGCGCATCACCGACGACGAGCTGCGCCAGCTCCGGGTGATCCTCGAGTCGATGCGCGACGCGGTCGCCAAGGAGCGGACGGATCTGGTGGTCAGCGCCAACATCGCCTTCCACGACGTCATCTACCGCGCCGCCGGCAACGACACGCTGTTCCGGCTGGCCAGGGACCTGAGCGATTTCGTGCGGCGGTTCAGCGCCCAGGCGTTCGCCAACCCAGACCGCGCCAGCGCCGTGGTCGAGGAGCACGAGCGCATCCTGGCCGCCCTGCGGGCCCGCGACCCCGACGCGGCCGCGGCGGCATCGTCCTCGCACCTTCAGGCCGCCAGCGCGTACCTGGTCCAGCTGCATTTGAACCGGTCGGTCGGCGCCGAGCCCAGCGCCATCGCCTGACACGCCCGCGCCTGGCCCCAGACCCACCTCCCGGGGCGGGCGCCCTGGTGCGCCGGACTCCGCCGGTCGGTCACCCGCGTGGCCGCCTGGCCTCCGCCGACCGGCCGCCTGGCCTCCCCGACCGGCCGCCGCGTGGCCGCTCCGCCGGCCGGTCACCCGCGGGGGCGTCACGCCCGCTCGACGCTGCGGCGGCGAAATAGTTCACACCTCGAAGATCGAGATGGAATACGGTCCGTCGGTCACTGGTTCGCACCGGCATGAACGTGCGGGCGGACGAGCGGGTCGAGGTCCGGCCGGGGGGAGCACCCACCGGCTCGCCGCTGGCAGCCTACGGGTTCCGCCGCCTGCTCATCGGCCAATCCGTCTCCTCGCTCGGCGACTGGGTGGCCACCCTGGCCTTCATCGCCGCGGCCTTCGCGCTCACCAGGGGCGACCAGACCGCGATCGCCGCGGTCCTGCTGCTGCGGCTGGTGCCACCGATCTTCGCGGCCCCGCTCGGCGGCGTGGTGGCCGACCGGTTCTCGCGCCGGACCATCATGGTCGCCTCGGACCTGGTCAGGGCGGCGCTCATCCTGCTGGTCCCCTTCGTGGGCATCGTCGGGCTGTACGTGCTCGCCTTCGTGCACGAGTGCGTCTCCCTGTTCTTCCTTCCATCCCGCGACGCGAGCATCCCCGGCCTCGTCCCCGAGCGGAAGCTGGAGCAGGCCAACGGCCTGATGCTGGCGGCCTCCTACGGTTCCGTCCCGATTGCGGCGGCGGTGTTCAGCGGCCTCCTGGTCGTGCCGGCCCACCTTCCCCTGCCTTCCTGGTTCCAGGCGCACCCCACGTCGCCCGCCTTCGTCTTCGACTCCGCCACGTTCCTGTTCTCCGCGGCGATGAACGCCGGACTTCCCTTGGGCAGAAGCGTGCGCGCGCTGTCCTACGGCCTGGTGGTGTCGATGTTCGGCGGCGGGGTGCTGTTCGCCGTGGGCATCGGCTACGTCCACCAGACACTCGGCGGGTCGGACGCGGCGTTTGGCTGGCTGGCGGCCTTGTGGGGCGCCGGCATGGCGCTCGGGCTCGGCGTGGTGCGCCTGCTTCCCGGCGGCGGCAGTCCGCGCGAGTTTCTGACGTCGGTGGTGGCGTGCGGCCTGGTGCTCGGCCTGATGGCGATGGCCCCGGTCCTGTGGATGGCCTTCGTGGCCGCGGTGGTGTTCGGGGTGGCCTTCGCGATCGCCATCGTGCTGGCTCTGACGATGGCGCAGGAGCGGGCCGACAACCGCGTCCGTGGCAGGGTGATGGGCGGCGTGCAGATGCTGTTCCGGGCCGGGCTGGGTCTCGGCGCGCTCGGCATCGGCTGGCTCGCGCATGCTGCCGGCGAGCTCTCCCTGCCGCTGGCGGTCGACGGCAACCAGGTCGGCCTGCTGGCCGGCGCCGTCCTGATCCTGCTGGGCGCGGTGGCCGCGGGCGGAGTGCTCCGCGAGCGCCCCTGCTGACCGAGACTCTGGCCTCCGCCGGCGGAAACCGGAACGCCCCGATCCGTCGCACGAGTCGGCTGGACCAGGATATATCGGGAGGAAATCGGCGCGGCAGCAGCGGAACCGCTGTGAGAGCTGGATTTGGCCTACTTGAACGCATTTGCTCTGCAACCGGTTGCGAGCGAGACTACCAAGATGGCGGGGAGGCTCAGAACCTACCAGATCGTCGTGACGACGGTCGGTCTAGCGCTTCTTGTCGCTGTCGCGGCCATGGTGGACGTCGGCCGAGCACGGGCCGAGTGGCCCGTGCTCGTCACCCTCGCCGCGTTCCTGTTCGTCGGGCAGTTCTTCTCCATCCCGCTGAGCGGCTCGGGCGGACCCAGAGTCATGATCAATGGGCCGTTCGCCTTCGCGCTGCTGCTCTACGCCGGCCTCGGGGACGCCGCGGTGCTGCAGGCCGCGGCCATGCTGCTGGGCGAGCTGGCGGAGCGGAGGCCGGCCCGGAGCATCGCCTTCAACGTCGCCATCCACACCATCGGCATGGCGCTGGCCGCCTCCGCGTGGATGGCCTTCGGTGGCCAGCGCCCGCCCACCACCGCCACGCTGCTGGCGATCCTGGTCGGCGCGGCGGTGTTCGTGCTGGCCAAGTTCGTGCTGTTCGCCGTCACCGTGCACCTGGACGATCGCATCCCCTTCGGCGCACGCCGCCTGGTACCGCAGGCGCTCGGCAAGATGGTGATGACCCAGGCGATCGTCCTGGTGGTGGTGCTGTCCGCCGAGCAGATCGGCGTGCTGCTGCTGGCGCTCGGGCTGCCGACCATCGCCACCTACCTGTGGCTGCGCAGCGAGGTCCGCGCCAACGTCGGCCGCAGTGAGGCGGAGGAGCAGGCCCGTCGCGAGGCGGAGCTGCGCCGTCAGGAGCACGAGCTGCGGGTGCAGCAGCAGGAGGTGACGCGCAAGCTCCAGGAGACCGACAGGATGAAGGACGACCTGCTCGCGATGGTCTCCCACGAGCTGCGCAACCCGCTGGCGACCGTGCTCGGCGTGCTGCGGCTGCTCTCCAGCGGCGCGCCGCTCAGCAAGGACGAGAGCCAGGAAATGCTGGAGATGGGCGACCGCCAGGCCCGGCGCCTGCGCAGCCTGATCGAGCAGCTCCTGCTGGCGGCCCGCTTCGAGCGCGGTGAGCCCGACTACCCCTCCAGCGGCTCCGAGCTGGTCGAGGCCGATGCCGCCGAGCTGGTCTTCCAGGCGGCGACCGAGGCGAAGGCGGGTCACCGCGACCACCCGATCCGGGTGGAGTCCGACGGCAGCCTGCCGGTGCGGGTCGCTCCGGACTCGGTCCTGCAGATCCTCGGCAACCTGCTCGACAACGCCTGCAAGTACTCGCCCGACGAGCGCCTGGTGCGGCTGATCGCCGAGCGCAACGGGAGCCACGCCGTGCTGGCGGTCGAGGACGACGGCGCCGGGGTCGCGCCCGAGGAGCGGGAGCGCATCTTCGAACGGTTCACGCAGCTCGGCAACGGACGCAGCGGCCTCGGGCTCGGCCTCTACATCGCCAGGCAGCTCGCCGAGGCGCAGGGGGGCGAACTGGTGCTCACCGACGCGGTCCATGCCGGTGGCGCCCGCTTCGAGCTGCGCATCCCGCTGCGCGAGCGGATCAACCAGCCGCTGGCGCCGGGTCTGGACGGGGACCCGGCCGCCCGAGCGGTCGGCCACCACCGCTGACTCCGGGCGCCCAGCCGAGCAGCTCGCCGATGGGCGCGTGCTCCAGCACGGTCACGGCTGCAGGCGGAACGGCGGGTACTGGTCCGTGACCAGGATGAGCGCGTAGCCGATGACCCGGTTGTGCCAGCGGTACACCCCTTCCACGTAGTCGAACAGCCCGCGCGGGTACCTGCCGGTGAACAGGATCGCGAACCACGCCACCACGACGGCGACCAGCACGCCGATGTCCAGGAAGAACAGCACGATGTAGTGGGGGATGGCCAGCAGCCACTTGACCAGCGGCAGCCACCGGTTCAGGCGCAGGGCGTCGGGATAGGGGATCTGCAGGTGGACCGCCTGGTACTCGTCGGTCGAGGGGTAGCGGTCGTCCATCAACGCCAGGTAGACGGTGACCCGGTTGCTGAAGCGCAGCAGCTCCAGGTTCCAGTTGAACCACCAGCGCGGGTACTTCCGCCGAAACAGGATCAGCACCAGCGGCGCGAGGAACAGCAGGCCGCCGGCCGCGGCCGACCCGCCGCCGTTGCCGCTGCGGAAGGCGACCCAGCTCCCGCCCGAGACCAGGCCGAGCACCACCAGGATCGGGATCGCCACGATCAGGCGGAAGGCGGTGGTCAGGCGATCCAGGGACCGATCCGGGTAGTCGACCGAGAACTCGACAGGGTATGTGCCGTTCATCACCAGTCGCGCCTTTCCGTGGGGTTGTCCCTGCTGCTCGAACACTAAGCCGAGAGAGCGGCGCCGTCGATCATCTCGGCCCGCGCACCGGTAGACTCAAGCCTGGCCATGACTGACTTGGACACGGGTCCCCAGCAGCGCGGGCCGGCTGAGGAGCGGGTCCACCTGCCGCGGATGCAGGCCGGGGCGCAACCCCAGCACCTGCTGATCACGCTGCTGGGGGACTACTGGTACGGGCGCCGGGAGCACCTTCCGTCGGCCGCCCTGGTGCGGCTGCTGGCGGAGTTCGGGGTCACGCCGGTGGGCGCCAGGGCGGCGCTCAGCCGGCTGGCGCGCCGCGGCCTGCTGGAATCCTCCAGGGTCGGCCGGCGCACCTACTACGGGCTCTCCGAGCGGGCCGCCGCGGTGATCGCCGACGGCGCACGCCGCATCTTCTCGTTCGGGACCAGCTCCAGGTCATGGTCGGGGCAGTGGACGGTGGCGGCATTCTCCATCCCCGAGGAGCAGCGCGACCTCCGCCACCTGCTGCGCTCGCGCCTGCGCTGGCTCGGGTTCGCGCCGCTGTACGACGGCGTCTGGGTGACCGCCGGTGACGAAGCGGCGGCGGCCACCGCGGTGCTCAAGGAACTGGAGATCGGCATGGCCACGGTGATGACCGCGGTGGTGGCTCCCGGCAGCCCGCTCAGCGGCGACCCGCTCGGCGCCTGGGACCTCGGCGGGCTGCGGGAGCGCTACCTTGACTTCGTCCGCAAGTACTCGCCGCTGCTGGAGCGCATCGGCACCGGCGAGGTCGGCGCGTCCGAGGCGCTGGTGGCGCGCACCGCGGTCATGAACGAGTGGCGCAACTTCCCCAACCTCGATCCCGACCTGCCGCCGGAGCTGCTGCCGCAGCCGTGGCCGCGGGCGGAGGCCCGCAGGATCTTCGTCGAGGTCTACAACGGCCTCGGCCCGCTCGCGCAGGTCCGCGTCCGCCACGTGCTGGCCGAGCTGTCCCCGGGCCTGGCCGAGCTGGCCCGCTCCCACACCACGAGCTTCTCCGGATGACCGTCGCGCGGGGGGCGGCCGGCCCGCGGTCGCGGTCGGGGTCGGGGTCGCGGTGGACAGTAGACAAAATCTCCGGCGATCGTCCTACAAATAGCCTAGTCTTTATGTCGACATCCGCGGTCGGGGGAGGTTGACCTGGTGAGCGGCGATCCCGTGCTCGTCGTCGGGGCGGGTCCCGTGGGCCTGGCCGCCGCGCTGGCCCTGCGGGCGCGCGGCCTACCGGCGACCGTGGTCGAGGCGGACCCCGAGGACCGGCCGCGGCCCGGCAGCCGCGCCATCTTCGTGCATCGCGAGTCGCTGGAGCTGCTGGAGCGCATGCGGCCCGGTCTTGGCTGGGAGATCGCCTCCGAGGGGCTGGTCTGGTCGACCAAGCGGACTTTCTGGGGCGACCGCGAGGTCTACGCCCGCACCTATCCTCCCGGCGACCCCTCCGTGCTGCCGCACTCCACCAACCTGCCGCAGGCCGTCTGGAGTTCCTGTGGGACGCCGCCGTCACCGGCGTGGCGGTGACGACCGACCGGGTCGAGCTGACCACCGTGGGCGGCGAGCGCCTGCGGGCCCCGTACGTGATCGGCGCGGACGGGGCGCGCTCGGCGGTGCGCCGCGAGATCGGCGTGTCCATGGAGGGCAGTCGCTCCGAGAGCTCGTTCGTGATCGTCGACGTCGAGGAGTGCGCGGACGACCCGCTCCCGCTGGAACGCCGCTTCTACTACGGCCATCCGGCGGTGGGGCGGCGCAACGTGCTGCTGGTGCCCTTCGCCAGCGGCTGGCGTGTCGACCTGCAGTGCCACCAGGGCGACGATCCGGAGCGCTTCAACGACCCGCAAGGCGTCCGCCGCTGGCTCGGGCAGGTCATGCCGGCCCGCTACGCCGACCGCGTGCGTTGGATCTCGACCTACCAGTTCCTCCAGGTGGTCGCCTCCGACCTGGCCGACCCGCTGCGGCGCGTCCTGCTGGTGGGCGAGGCGGCACACCTGTTCGCCCCATTCGGCGCCCGCGGGATGAACTCGGGGATCGCCGACGCGACGGCGGCCGCCGCCTCGATCGAGGCCGCGCTGGGCGCCGGGGATGGGGCCGCGGCCGCGGTGGCGGTCGGCCAGTTCGCCGGCCAGCGGCGCGTCGCCGCGGTGCACAACCGCGACGCCGCCGGGGCGGCGCTCGCCCACATGCAGGCCCAATACCCGCTGACCAGGGTCAGGCGCCGTCTCGCCGCGGAGCTGGCCAGGGTGTCCAGCCGGGCCGGTGCCTGGCTGGACGCGGCTCCCTACGGCCCCAGCGGCGGGCCGCGCGACCAGCGGAGCGGCCGCTACTGAAGCGGCGTCGGGAGGCCCGGGCTGGCCCGTGTCGCCGATCGTCGGCCCTGCCGGGGTGATGGCGAATCACCCGATCAGGGTGAGGACGGGTCACCCGTGGGGCGGCGATCCTCGGGGCGAGAGGCTGTCCGCGTCGAGGACTGGGGGGACCGTGCGCGACGTCTCGGACCTGCAGACCGGATCGACCGACACGGCCGAGACCGCCCAGGGGCGGCTCCAGGTCGCGCGGGATTTCGGCCGCAGCTGGTGGGTGTTCCTGCTGCTCGGCATCGTCTGGGTGCTGTTCGGCATGTTCGTGCTGTCCTACCGCGTGGGCAGCCTGCTGGCGCTGGCGGTCATGGCCGGGGTGGTGTTCATCCTGAGCGGCGTGGCCGAGCTGGCCGCGGCCAGCCGGGCGCCGAGCTGGCGCTGGCTGTACCTGCTGAGCGGAGTCCTGTCGGTGATCGCCGGGCTGATCGCGTTCATCTGGCCGGGCATCACCCTGTTCGTCCTGTCGGTCGTGCTGAGCTGGTTCCTGGTGGTGATGGGCATCGTCCATGTGGTCGGCGCGCTGGCCGGCCCCAAGCGCGACTGGTGGTGGATGACGCTGCTGCTGGGCATCGCCGAGTTCCTGCTCGGCGCCTGGGCGGCCGGCTATCCCGGGCGCTCGCTGCTGGTGTTCGTCAACCTGGTCGGGTTCTACGCCCTGATCCACGGCTTCACCGAGATCTTCGGCGCCTTCACGCTGCGCGAGCTGTCCAGGCACCCCGACCGCGCGTCCGCCGCCTGAGCGCCGGAGGCTCGCGGTCCGGCGCCCACCGGCCGCCCTCCGGAGGCTCGCGGTCCAGCGCCCACCGCCCGGGCCCACGGCCAGCAGACGCCCACCGCCGACCCACGGCCAGCGCCCACCGCCGGCCCACGGCCACGGCCGGGCCGGGCGCTCAGAGAAGCCGCAGCTCGCGGGCCTTGCGCACGGCTTCGCGCCGCCCGGTCGTATCGAGCTTGCGGTAGATGCTCTTGATATGCGTCTTGATGGTATTGACCGACACGTACAGCTCGGCGGCGATCTCGACGTTGGACAGCGCGCTGGTCAGGTAGCGCAGGACGACCCGCTCCCGCTCGCTGAGCGGCTCGATCAGCGTCTCCTCTCCAGGCATCTGGCCAGGCGGGTCGGGCTCGGAGGCCGGCCGGTGAGCGTCCAGCAGCTCGGCGATCAGCGTCCGGTGGGCGGTGGGGCTGTCGAGCTGGACGCCGAGCAGCGCCCGCAGGTGGCCGTGGCCGCCAAGAAACGCCAGCCGGAAGCCCTCGCGGCCGGCAAGGTGCAGCGCGCGCTCCAGCGACCGGAAGGCGCGCTCGGCGTCGCCGAGCGTCCGGGCGGCCAGCGCGTCCAGCAGCCAGGCGTCCACCAGCAGGGAGAGCGAGGGCATGGCCGCCGAGCCGTTGAGCCACGGCGCCAGCGTGGCGGTGGCGGCCTTGGCGTCGCCCTCGTCCAGCTCCAGCCGTGCCCGTGTCACCGCCACCGCCGGGGTCGGCTGTTGCGGTCGCTCTGCCAGCTCCAGCGCCGCCCGAGCGCTCATCGCGTCGCCGGCGGCGATGCGCAGCTCCGCCTCGCTGACGGCCAGCGGGCGCTCCAGGTACGGCACCGGGCTCCAGGCGGCGAGGTCCCGCCGGGCGGCGGAGATCGCCTCCAGGCCGCCGGGAACGTCGCCGCGGGCCTGG
>WNGF01004391.1_pt1 | contig 18506 bp, 8 predicted proteins | sample 5400641 | NCBI WGS metagenome assembly WNGF01 (sample SAMN13153371, study PRJNA577476) | soil metagenome | isolation source: 80 cm soil or saprolite under grassland replicate 2 | place: USA:California | collected 2016-06-15
CGCGCGCGTTCGTCGATGGGTACCTCGGCGCGGGGAGTTTGTGGCCAGAGCCCCTGGTGCAGCTCAATCCAGCGTTCGAGCCTGGTGCAACCATCCCCGAACTCGTTGCCGCCGGCATTTTGCACACGGAGTGCGAGCGGATCTTCCAACGCGACAAGATGCCGAGCAGTCTCGGGCGCACTCTGCGGCTCCATCGGCACCAGGATGAGGCGATTCGCGCGGCGCAGTCGGGCGAGTCGTATGTCCTAACCACGGGCACCGGCTCAGGTAAGAGTCTGGCGTACTTCATCCCCATCGTGGACTACGTGCTCAAGAACGGTGGGTCGGGTCGCGGCATCAAGGCGATCGTCGTCTATCCCATGAACGCGCTGGCCAACAGCCAGGAGGAGGAACTCCGGAAGTTCCTTATGCTCGGCTACCCCGAAGGTCGATCGCCGGTGTCCTACGCACGGTACACAGGTCAGGAGTCGAGCGAACGCAAGCGCGAGGTCATTGACAATCCGCCCGACATTCTCCTCACCAACTTCGTCATGCTGGAGCTGCTCCTCACTCGGCCTGACGAACGGCGCATCGTCGAAGCGGCTCAGGGTCTGCAGTTCCTCGTGCTGGATGAGTTGCACACGTACCGTGGCCGTCAGGGCGCGGACGTGGCCATGCTGGTCCGCCGCGTGCGCGACCGGTGTGACGCTGGCGGCCTGAGGTGCGTGGGCACCAGCGCCACCGTCGCGGGAAGTGGTACGCGCGAAGAGCGGCAGGGCGAGGTTGCCGCAATTGCCACAAAGCTGTTTGGCCAGCCGGTTCGCCCGGACCACGTGATCGTCGAAACACTTCAGCGCGGCATCACCCGAACCGAGCCGACCGCAACCGAACTGACACAGGCGCTCCTTCTCGATCCGGCTTCAACCCCTGATGACTTCGAGCGTCTGCGCAACCATCCGCTCGCCGCCTGGGCCGAGCAGGTGTTCGGGCTGATGCCCGATGCGAGCGGTCGCCTCGAGCGACGCACTCCGCGCGCTATCAGCGCTGTGGCAGCTGAGCTCGCCTCAAAGACGAGCGTGGCGGAGGAACGCTGCGCCAATCACCTGCGCGCGCTGCTTCTGGCTGGCTATCGAGCCACCGACCCAGCGAGCGGCCGCCGCTTGTTCGCTTTCAGGCTGCATCAGTTCATCGGCCGCGGCGATCGCGTCTACGCGACCCTCGAGCGCGAGGAGGACGGACGCCAGCGCACCGCAGATGCGCAAGTGTTCGCACCCGAGCATCGCGACAAAAAGCTCTTTCCCGTCGCCTTCTGTCGCGAGTGCGGCGCCGAGTACGCCGTCATCTTTCGCAACAGCCACAACGTCTCATATGCGCCGCGCACGCTCTCGGAACTCACCGACGAGGACGGAGTCGAGGCTGGATTTCTGTTCCTGGATCCTGATGCCAACGTCGTCTTCGACGAACTCGCAGCAGTCGAGGACTGGATCGAAACCGACAGTGAGGGTTACCCAAGGGTTCGGCGCTCCGCTCGAAACGCGATTCCGCGACGCGTTCGAGTGATTGCCGATGGACGAGAGGTCGAATCAGAGACCTCCGACGAAGGCGTCGGCGCCTGGTACTTCCCAGCACCTTTTCGCTACTGCTTCCAGTGTCGAGTCGTGTACGCGTCGGAGCGCGAACGGGACTTCGGCAAGCTCGCCGAGCTCGCGACGGAAGGCCGCAGCACCGCGACCACGATCCTGTCATTGTCGACTGTGCGCGCACTGCGCGGAGAGGAGTCGCTTCCACCGTCGGCCCGCAAACTCCTGTCGTTCACGGACAATCGCCAGGACGCGAGTCTGCAAGCTGGGCACTTCAATGACTTCGTGCAGGTGTCGCTCGTGCGGTCGGCTCTCCTGGCAGCAGTTCGCGACGCGGGACCAGCGGGCCTTCGACACGACGAGGTCGCGGCTCGCACCGCCGAGAAGATGGCCCTGGACTTCGAAGCATTCTCCTCTAATCCCGAGGCACGATTCGCCGCGAAACGCAACATCGAAGACGCTTTCCGCGATGTCATCGGGTATCTCGCCTACAACGACCTGCGCCGCGGCTGGCGCGTGACCTCGCCGAATCTCGAACAAGTCGGCTTGCTGCGCATCGACTACGAATCACTCGTCGAACTGTGCGCCAGCGAGGACGTGTGGCAGCGCAAGCACGAGTACCTGATGGCGGCGTCGCCGGAGCGGCGCGAACAAATCGCGCGCACGGTCCTGGATCACTTGCGTCGCAGCCTCGCCATCAAGGTTCGCTACCTCCGACCCGAGGACCAGTCGAGCATCAAGGCCAACGCCGACCAGTACCTCGTCGACCCCTGGCGTTTCGATACAGAGCAATCGTTGAACTACGCGGAACCCGTCATCCTGCAACGGACAGGCGATCCGCGTGATCGACGGACAGTGCTCGGTCCGATGTCGCTACTCGGCCGCTATCTTCGCCGCGCCTCCACCTGGCCCAATTCGCTCAATCCCGGCGAAAGGCTGCGGCCTGCCGAGTATCCTCCATTGGCCGCCGATCTCTTCGAAGCGCTGCTGGCAGGAGGACTGGTCGAACGCGGCGGAAGCGACGAACCCGAGTACCTGCTTCAGGCAGGTGCCATGCGTTGGGCAGCGGGAGACGGTCGGCCTGCTGCCGATCCGGTGAGAGCACCCGGCCGTGGATCCGTCGGTCGGGTCAACGCATTCTTCCGCGATTATTACGAGTTGGGCGCCGCTGCCTACCGGTATCTGGACGCTCACGAGCACACGGCGCAGGTGCCCGCTGAGGTACGCATTCAACGAGAAGACGACTTCAGGGCGGGCACGTTACCCGTCCTGTACTGCTCACCCACGATGGAGCTCGGCGTCGATATCAGCGACCTGAACGCCGTCCATATGCGCAACGTGCCGCCGACTCCAGCCAACTACGCTCAGCGCAGCGGCCGAGCCGGCCGGCAGGGTCAGCCGGCGCTGGTGGTCACGTACTGCACGAATGGATCACCCCACGACCAGTTCTACTTCAGGCGCAAGGAGCGAATGGTCGACGGCAAGGTTTCGCCGCCGCGCCTGGAGCTCGCCAATGAAGACCTGGTCCGCGCGCATTTGCAAGCGGTTGGCTGGCGGAAACCGGGCAGAACTTGCACAGCTCGGTTTCAGAGCTCGTCGATCTCACCGACCCGGACCAGCCGATCCTTCCCTCTGTACAGCACTACTTGAAGAATTCGACGTCGCGTCTGAACGCGGAGGTCCGCTGCAAACGCATCCTGGCGGGTCTACAAGACGAAGTCGGAGAAGCGCCGTGGTTCACTGAGGACTGGCTCGGCGCCGTGATCGACGGCGCCTACCGCCAGTTCGATCAGGCTACGGACCGTTGGCGACGCCTGTACCAAGCCGCGGTCGAACAGCAGAAGCGCCAGAACGGCATCATCGTCGACGCGACACGCACCCGTGACGACAAGCGGCAGGCGGAACGGCTGCGCGGAGAGGCGGAGACGCAGATCCGCTTGCTTACCGTGCCCGAGAGCGTTGTCCAGAGCGACTTCTATTCGTATCGGTACTACGCCTCCGAGGGCTTCCTGCCTGGCTACAACTTCCCGCGACTACCGGTTTCGGCGTTCTTACCAGGGCGCGCGACGGCGTCGAAGCGGGACAACTTTCTCACCAGGCCGCGATTCCTGGCGGTGAGCGAATTCGGGCCTCGCAGCATCATCTATCACGAAGGCAGCCGCTACCGCGTCACCCGTGCGCTGTTCGCGCACCAGGACTCGGATCGCCAGCTGCGCGTTGCGAAGGTGTGCCGCGCGTGTGGGTACGGGCACTTTGGCGAGGACGCGCAAAGCGACTTGTGCCGCCAATGCGGACGCGAAATCCACTCGGCGAGCGAGAGCTACTTTTTCGATTCCTTGATGCGCCTGATGAACGTCGCGACGCGACGGGTGGACCGCATCACGTCCGATGAAGAAGAACGGATGCGGCTCGGATATGACCTGAAGACGGCGTACCGCTTCGCCGAAGGCATGGACGGACTCGTCATCCGTCGCGCGTCCTACGCAGCACCGAGCGAAGCCGAAGCTGAAACGCTGGCATCCGCCGTCTATGCGCCCGCGGCAACCCTGTGGCGCATCAATCTCGGGTGGCGCGGCCGCAAGCGGAAGGAGGAGCTTGGCTTCACCTTGAACCTCGATACCGGTGAATGGGCGCGCAGCGACAACGAGGTCGGCACACCGCCTACCCGTGGCGCTGACGGCGACTTGGCCCAAACGGCGCGCAAGGCACGCGTCATTCCGTACGTCGAGGATCGTCGAAACGCACTGGTCTTTCAACTCGATCAGCCGGTTGACGTGCCGACGCTTGCCAGCTTGCAATATGCGCTCAAACGTGGGATCGAAGCGCTGTATCAAGTGGAGGATGGTGAGCTGGCCACCGAGCCACTCCCCGACCCGGAGACTCGCACGCGGATCCTGTATTACGAAGCGCAGGAGGGCGGCGCTGGCGTTCTCGCTCGCCTCGTCGACGAAACCGGAGCCCTGGGCCGAGTTGCCGCTGAGGCCCTCCGCATCCTGCATTTTGATCTCGATGGCACCGATCTCGATCACGCCGAAGGCCGCAAGGAGCGCTGTGAAGCGGCTTGCTACGACTGCCTGCTGTCTTACTACAACCAGCGCGAACACCCGATCCTCGATCGACACTGGGCCGTACCTCATTTGCTGCGCCTGGTGGGCGCGGAGGCGCAGGTCGGGTCTGGCGGCCTGACCCGTGACGACCAGTTCGAGCGATTAGTCGAGGCGTGCGACAGCGATCTCGAACGCGCCTTCTTGCGCTACTTGGAGGAGCACGGATACCGCCTACCCGATCAGGCTCAATTAAACCTCGACGGAACCCGACCTGACTTCTTCTATTCCGGCGAGGCGCAGACTGCCGTGTACGTGGATGGGGCACCGCATGCGTTCGCCGATCGTCAGTTGCGAGATACGGAGGCGGGCGTCAAGCTCGAGGCGATGGGCATCGACGTCGTTCGTGTGCAGGGCCAAGAGACCTGGTCGGGCATTGTGGCGGCGTACCCATGGGTGTTCGGTGGAGGCGAATCCGAATGACGCTTGTCGAAGAAAATCCCCGATTCGCCCTTGGCTCGCTTGTGAACACCCGTAATCGCGACTGGGTCGTGCTTCCTTCGGATGATCCAGAGATGCTCAGGCTCCGACCACTCGGCGGCACCGATGAGGACGCTGTCGGCGTCTATCTACCGCTGGAAGGCGACGACGTTCGTTCCGCCACCCTCGCACCCCCTGACGCCGAGTACATTGGGGATGCATCGTCGGCGGCTTTGCTCCGTGACGCGGCACGTTTGGGATTTCGGGCGGCCGCCGGGCCGCTGCGCTCACTCGGCCGCGTCGCCTTCGAGCCTCGTCCATACCAGCTCGTGCCGCTGCTGATGGCGCTTCGACTCGAACCGGTGCGCCTACTCATCGCCGACGACGTAGGCCTCGGGAAGTCACCCGAGGCGGGGCTCATCGCACGTGAGCTGCTCGACCGTGGCGAGATCCAACGTTTTTGCGTTCTGTGCCCGCCACACCTATGCGAGCAGTGGCAGCGAGAGCTCCGCGATAAGTTTCATGTCGAGGCCGTGCTGGTTCGACCGGGCAGCGTGGCTCGCCTCGAACGGGACCTTGACCTGTCGCGCAGCATCTTCGACGAGTATCCGTTCACGATTGTCTCGATCGACTACATCAAGTCGGACCGAAGGCGGGACGACTTCGTTCGAGCATGCCCTGAGCTGATCATCATCGACGAAGCGCATACCGTTGCTCGCCCCGCCGCCGCCAGCGGCTCGCAGCATCAACGACACCAGCTGGTTGCGCAACTTGCCCGGATGCCCTCGCGCCACGTTGTTCTCACTACGGCGACTCCACATAGCGGGGACGAAGCCGCCTTTGCATCGCTGGTCGGCTTGCTCGACCCGGAACTCGAGGACACGGTGCTTCGTCTCGACTTCGGCGCGGGCACCGCGACACGCGAGCGGCTGAGTCGTCACTTCGTGCAGCGCAGGCGCGCCGACGTGGCGGATTTCCTTGGCGAAAAGACGCCGTTCCCAAGACGTGAGTCAGGTGAGCGCACGTACCGTCTCGGCAACGAGTATCAGCGCTTGCTGACCAGCGTCCTTGGCTATGCCAGAGACGTCGTTCAGGAAGCTCGGGGACTGTCCACATTCCGCCAGCGCGTGCACTGGTGGGCGGCGCTGGCGTTGCTGCGGTGCGTCAGCTCGAGCCCGGCTGCCGCCTCAGCCGCGCTGCGCACCCGCGCGCCCGCCGCCGACGAGCACGATGCCGACCCGAGAGCCGTCGACCGTCTTGCAGCCGGATTGGTGCTTGACGTTGACGCTGTCGACGAGGCGACACAAGATGACTCCGCGCCCGGCGTGGATGCCGCGTCGACGGAGGGCGGCGAGGCGAACGCAGAGCGCCGTCGGCTGTTGGACCTCGCGCGCCAAGCGGATGCGCTCCGCGGTCGCCAGGATCCGAAACTCGCAGAGCTCAGCAGGATCGTCGACGGGCTGCTCGACGAGAGGTTCAGTCCAATTGTGTTCTGCCGATACGGGGCCACGGCGCACTATGTTGCCGAAGAGCTGCGCACCCGGCTCGGCAAGAACGTCGAGGTCCGCGCCGTCACCGGCGAGCTCCCGCCCGAGGAACGCGAGGAACGTGTCCTCGAGCTTGGCGCGTTCGACCGTCGAGTGCTCGTTGCTACCGACTGCTTGTCCGAAGGTGTGAACCTGCAGGAGCACTTCAACGCAGTCGTACATTACGACCTCGCGTGGAATCCGACCCGCCACGAACAGCGCGAGGGCCGTGTAGATCGCTTCAACCAACAGTCGCCCGTCGTACGCACGGTGATGCTGTACGGCCAGGACAACCAGGTGGACGGCACCGTGCTGCAGGTTCTTCTGCGGAAGGCGGACACGATTCGTAAGCGTCTGGGTGTGACCGTGCCTGTTCCGGTCGATGGCAACAAGGTCCTTGAAGCCATCTTTGAATCGCTCTTCCTCCGGCGAACCACCGCCGCGTCACAGATGGAACTGGACCTCGGACTTGCGCAGGCCGAGCAACAGGTTGCCGACGCATGGGACCGCGCGGCCGACCGGGAGCAGCGAACACGCACGATCTTCGCCCAGTTCGCGCTCAATCGCGCCGACGTCAACAAGGAGCTCGATGCAACGCGCGCCGCGATCGGCGATGCGCGCACGGTCGAAGCGTTCATGCGCGAAGCGGCGGCTCGCTTGTCCGCGCCGATGGTCGCAGTAGGCAAAGGTGAGCCGCAAGCTTGGGAGCTCGATACTACGAGGTTGCCCGCTGCTATCACTGCACGCGCTGAGCTCGCACCAGATCCCAAGCGAGTATTACGGGTCGTCTTCGATCTGCCGGCGCCTGACGGAACCGTGCACCTTGCACGCACGAACCCGTTGGTTGAGGCCGTTGGCGGTTACCTACTCGACATGGCCTTGGAGGATCCTTCCGTCAGCATCGCCAAACGTGCTGGCGCGATCCGCACCGACGCCGTTGCCGAGCGAACCACGGTCCTCGTGCTGCGCATTCGCCACCTCATCCACGAGGCCTCGGGCCCGAGCCCGGAGCCTCGGCCTCCGATGCTGGCCGAAGAGGTTGCGCTGGTCGGCTACCGAGGTACGCCGGAGGCCCCAAGCTGGCTCGCACCGGACGAGGTCGAACGACTCATCCGCGGAGCGCGTCCCGTTGCAAACGTGGCGCCCCAACAAGCAGCCACTTGGCTATTGGGCGTGCAGGCCACACTCGGCACGCTTGGACCTCACCTGGAGGTCATAGCCCAAGAGCGAGCGGCGGCGGTGCTGGAATCACACACACGCGTGCGCCGAGCCGCCGGTCTGCGCATTCGTGGCCGGCGGGTCGAACCGCACTTGCCGCCAGATGTGCTGGGTATCTACGTAATGGTGCCACCGCCGGTCGTGCCATCTGCTGGAGGCCGCTAACCCATGTCGGCGTCGAACCCATTCACCACTGTCCGTACCGAAGGAGGTTTGCTTCCGCCTGACTTGCTCTCGCGCATCGTCGCTGGTGACCGCGATCTCGGTGGTGTCGGTCCAACCGACTACGGCCTTGCGGCAACCGATCGTCTCGGCGAAGCTGCGTCTCGTGCATGGAACCGTACCAAGGGGCCCTGGCAATCGTTCACCGCGATGCGCGAAATACTGAAGGATGACGAGACCGGCGTCACCGAGACACGCGAGCAGTGGATCTTTCCCCTACTGCGCGAGCTCGGCTTCGAGCGACCGGAATTTCGCGCCGCTGCCGAAGAGATCGGCGGACGCCGATACGCCATCCAGCACCGCAGCGGTCCAGTTCCACTCCACGTCGTGAGCTTCCGTCAGAACGATCTGGACAAGTCCGTGGCGGCCGGCGCTGGCCAACCGCGCACGAGTCCGCACGCGCTTGTGCAGGAGTACCTGAACCGCTCCGAGGAATCGCTGTACGGCGTCGTGACAAACGGCTTCAATCTCAGGCTGCTGCGCGACAATCAGTCGCTCAGCCGCTTGGCGTACGTTGATTTTGATCTGACAGGCATGTTCGAAGGCGGCGTCTACGCCGACTTCGTCCTGCTGTTTCTCACGCTCCATCGGTCCCGCCTGCCCAAGTCCAGCGAGACTGCCAGCGACTGTTGGCTCGAAAAGTGGCGGGACAAGGCCGAGTCGCAAGGCACTCGTGCACTGGGTGAGCTGCGCACCGGAATCGAGAGAGCGATTGAAGCACTAGGCAACGGGCTCCTTGCGCATCCAGCCAACACCCAGCTCCGCGCAGACCTCGCGGCTGGGTCTCTAACGACGCTGGACTTCTACGCCGAGCTGCTGCGCGTCATCTATCGCCTTATCTTCCTGTTCGTGGCCGAGGAGCGCGGCCTGCTCCACCCAGACGACGCGGAGCCACGGATGAAGGCGCGCTATCGCGACCACTACAGTGCTACACGCCTACGCGATGTCGCACGCCGACACCGCACAGACGAGCGTCACGACGACCTATGGCGCTCCCTGCGGGTTACATTCGACATTCTCGCCGGACGTCGAACGGCCCTCGATCTCGTGGCGCTCGATGGCCTGTTCGCCGAGTACTCCTGCCCGCACCTGGACACAGCGCAGGTGGCCAACAACGCGCTCGCCGAGGCGGTGCTGCAGCTCAGCAACGTGCGCGTGGCCAAACGCGTGCGCCGCGTGAACTATCGCGACATCGGCGCCGAGGAGTTGGGCGGTGTCTACGAGGGTCTGCTGGATCGCCAGCCCCGCGTGACCGTCGATGCGCCCCCTGGTAAGCAGTTCGAACTGATCGGCAGCGGCGAACGCAAGAGCACCGGCAGTTACTACACGCCGGACAGCCTTGTTCAGGAGCTCATCAAGAGCGCGCTCGTGCCCGTAATTGAAGACCGAGTTGCCAAGGCGGGCAGGTCCCGCGAGGCACAGGAGCAAGCACTGCTGTCGATTGCGGTTTGCGACACAGCCTGCGGCAGCGGCCACTTCCTCCTGGCCGCGGCGCGGCGATTGGGCGCCGAGCTCGCGCGCATACGCGCCGAGGATCGCGAGCCGAGCCCCAAGGATCAGCGTGCTGCTCAACGTGACGTGGTCCGGCATTGCCTGTACGGCGTCGACGTCAATCCACTATCGGTGGACTTGTGCCGCTTAAGTCTGTGGATGGAGAGCTACGACAGCGGTCGACCACTGAGCTTCCTGGACCACCACGTCAAAGTCGGGAACAGCCTAATCGGGGCCACGGCGGAACTGGTGGCTGAAGGGATCCCGGACGACGCGTTTGACCCGGTTGGCGATGACGAAAAGGAGTTCGCCCGACGAATCAAGAAACGCAACCGCGAGGAAAAGCGACAGAGGTCGTTCGTCACCAGCAGCGGGGAGCTCGCCGCCGAGTGGTCAGCCGCCACCGAGCACTTGTCTTCGGAGTCCACGGCAATCGCTGCTCTCCCCGATACCGATGCCGATGACGTTCTCGATGCCCGGCAGCGGTACGAGCGTTTCACTCACGAACAGGTGGATCCGCTACGCAAGCGCCTGGACGCGTGGACTGCCGCGTTCTTCTGGACGCTCAAATCGTCGGCACCTCTTCCCCCGACGTCCGCGGACCTTGCGGGACGGGCGGTACCTCTCACTCCAGACCAACGGTCGATCGTCAGCGACCTCGCATCCCGCAACCGCTTTTTCCATTGGCAACTAGAGTTCCCCGAAGTGTTCGCCCAAGGCGGCTTCGACTGCGTGCTCGGCAATCCTCCTTGGGACATGGTGCAACTCGATCCGGCCGAGTACTTCGCGATCGTCGCCCCGGAGATATCAGCTGCGCAGAATATGGCAAAGCGCCACAGCCTGATCGCTCAGCTATCCGAGACAGATCCGCAGCTGGCGGAGGCGTACGCACGTGATCGTCGAAGAAATGAGGGGACCCAGAAGTTCATACATGCGAGTTTCCGCTTCCCTCTTGCGAGTCGCGGCCGTCTGAACCTTGCTCCTCTGTTTGTAGAGCATGATAGAGCGATCATCGCATCGACTGGCCGGGTTGGCTTAGTTGTACCCACCGGAATCGCAACCGACTCGTTTACGCAGGTGCTGTTCCGATCACTCGTAAGTACTGGCCAGTTGGTCAGCTACTTCGGCTTCAAGAATGAGGAGCATCTGTTTCCACTGCCCGTCGAGCATACTGTCACGTTCGGATTACTGACACTGGTCGGGCCGTCTGCAAGAGTTGAGCAAATGCAGTTCACGTGGTTCGCGTACAACTCGGATCAGATGCGGGATCCCAGACGGGCTGTTCATTTGAGCGCTGATGACTTGAGGCTTCTCAACCCGAACAGCGGGACTTGCCCAATCTTTAGAACCACTGCGGACTCGGAGCTAGCTCAGGCTATCTACAAGCGTGTGCCAGTCGTTCACGACGAGGCGTCCGGCGTTAATCCGTGGAATTGGTCCGGGTTGCTGATGTTCATGATGAACTCGGACAGTGGCATGTTCGAGGATCGGGAGCGCGAAGGATCGGTCCCGCTATACGAGGCAAAGCTGTTTCATCAGTACAATCATCGCTGGGCAACGTACGAACGTAACCAGGTACGGCCGGTGTCATTGAGCGAACTCAATGATCCGTCCTATCGCATGACGCCTCGGTACTGGGTGCCGCAGGCCGAGGTCGACAACAGGCTTCGTGGACGGTGGGACCGCCGGTGGCTGATGGCGTTCCGCGACATCGCCCGAGCGACCGACGAGCGGACCACGATATTCAGCGTCATCCCGAGGGTCGCAGTGGGACACACAGCGCCAGTTGCCATCGTTCGCGACCGCACTCCGACCCAGTGTGCTGCTCTGATGGCGTGTTTTAATAGCCTTCCTCTGGATTACGTGTCGCGTCAAAAGGTCGGTGGCACCCATCTGACGTTCACGTACCTTAATCAGTTTCCGGTTCTCCCACCTGCGGCTTACTCAAAAGTTGATCTTGCTTTCATTGTCCCCAGAGTCGTTGAGCTGACTTACACTTCCTGGGAGTTGAAGCCTTTTGCCGAGGATCTGGGGTTCGATGACGCGCCGTTCAGTTGGGATCCGGTGCGTCGTACACTCTTGTTGGCTGAGTTGGATGCGTACTTTGCTGCGATGTACGGGCTAAATCGCGGCGAGCTTCAGTACATCCTCGACCCGCAATCTGTATACGGGGCCAACTTTCCTGGAGAAACGTTTCGGGTTCTCAAGGAACGTGAGGGTAAGGAGTACAACGAGTAGCGCACGAAGCGCCTTGTTCTTGAGGCCTGGGACCGCCTTGGCCTGGAGCCGCGCAACCGCGACGGACGCTATGAAGCTACGCCGCCCTCAAACAGTGCAAATGGCGCAGCGCCCGTCGCCGTCCGAGCCGCGGCATCAGGCACAAAGGACTCCGCACCAGCGCTCCTCAGCCACCAGACAGTCCACGAGCGCACGCGGACTCCCGCCCGCACACTGCAACTGCCGCAATCAATCACACCACCAGGCACGCCGACGAACGCCGTCCACGAGGCCGTGGCGGCAGAGCCTTCGAATGACGCTCCGCGCGCCAGCCGCACGTCAGCACCCGTACCGCCAGCGCAGACCACCCTGCCTGGCTTCTCTGGCGGTACCGGCGACGTGCGTCAGCGTATCCTCCGCGATGCGCTGCATTTGCTGCGCGGCGGAGGTGCACTCACCGGGCGTGAGCTCGCCGACCGATTGAGCAAGCGCGACCGACGCATCGACCGGCATCTGGTCAACAGCGTCCTGTCGCACGAAGGCGCTGGACTCGTCGCGCGCAACGCGCTGACGGGCAAGTACAGCCTCAAACCCAGCTGACGCTTCAACGAGAGCGGACTCACGCGGCGAGCAATTGCCCGCCGCGTAGCACATCTGTTCTCTTGACAGCGTCGTCGTGCGCGCTACACAGTACACGCCCTCTGAATCGCCATCGCGGCGATGCAGGGCGGCTGCTGGGGAGCAGCCTTGGTAAGGAGGAGGCAAACACAGACGGTCGCGCGCGACAGTAACTACGTGTGGATCACGTGGCTGGCGAACTTGATGGCAGGAGATCTGCAGTGCACGTGGTCCCCCTGGTTCAAAACGCACTACACGAGTTACCCGAAGATGCCGAGCACCTTCGAGTTGGCGCAATGGCAGGTCGACCACAACGCGTTGCTCGCGAAGGTCGTCGACGAGCGACGAGCAATCGGCGAGCGCTTGTACAAGGAGAGCCAGAACTCCTTCCAGGTGAGGCTGTCGCCAACCGTCAGTCTCGGCGGAAAACCAGACCTGGTGACGATCGCGTCGGAGGGCCGCGTTCGCGTGTTCGACGTGAAGACGGGCGCGCCGAAGATCAGTGACCAGGTCCAGATGATGTTGTACTTGCTGTGCTTGCCCTCCGCGTTTCCTCAGTACAAGGAACTGGACTTGAGCGGGTCGATCGTCTACTCGTCGGGTTTGCGAGCCCCCGTGCCGAGTGAAGCTGTCACGGCCGACTTCAAGCGAAACGCTCGCCAGTTCCTGAACATGCTGGACACTGATGTCATGCCCGAGCGGGCGCCGAGTCCCGACGAGTGCCGCTACTGCGACATCACGACTGCAGACTGTTCGGAACGCGTCGACACATTCCCGAACGGCGACATTCCCGACCTCGACTGGTGAATCGGCGCCAACGCCGTCACGATGTCGCTTGTGCATCTGCCGGCGACGACTCACGGGCGGCAAGGTTTGTGCGTTTAGGGTGCGGGGGCTAATATGCGCGGCCCGCGCCGCAAAGGGGAGATTAGAAAGTGTCGCCACGAGTTACGCCGAGTACGCCGCCTGTGAAGCCGATGCGCATCTTTGAGGCAAACCTGCACCGCGTCCAGCAGTTGATGGAGATCCCTGGCCAACTCGCGAAGGGGCCCGGAAAGCCAGCCCAGTGGAGGTCTGACATCGCCGGAGCCGCGATTGTCATGACTATCGCGGCGGTCGACACCTACTTCGATGACCGGCTTCGCACTGACTTCGAGCGGCGATTCGAGAAGCTCGAGCCGAACAGTTGGCGAACATCATTTCGCGGATGGCTGTTGCAACAGATGGCGCGGAGCCGACAAGCGAGTCATTTGTTGCGTTGGCGAAGGCGCTACAGGACGGGCACCCGAGGAGCCTCGTGGTAAGGCAGTTTGGTGAATGGGTAGCAGCCACCACCTACCAGGAGCCGAAGGTGATCTCGCGGGACGTCGCTATCTTCAACGTGAGAAACCTTTGGGGTTGCGCGGCGTACTACTGGGCAAAGAAGTACGGCGAGAAGAAGGCCGCGGAGGAGATATTCCGCGACTGGGCCAAGAGGCGGCACGGGATCGCTCATCGTAGTGGTCGTTCCAGAGCCGCCGGTAGAGGCCTAACACAGGCTCGGCACGGGAAGGCACCGACTCGCGACGAGGCGCTCGGCTGCCTACAATTCTTTCGAACGCTCATCGCTCTGGTTGACTACCAGTTGAACGAGTCGATCTACGGCAAGCAGCCGCGCCGGCGCAAGTCTGATGTGGCCGTATTCGACTTGACGCCAGTTAGCCGGACGCGAAGCAAAAGGCGCACCAGTCGTCGTTTGCCGGCGCCGATCACAGTACTGCGTGGCCCGTCCATCGCGGCCGACTGAGCCAGCTGGTTATCGGAGACAACGGCCTAGCCACCGAGACGCAACCAGGCGCCAACCGAAACATCTGTCCGTACATATGGCCCGCGGCTAATATCCGCCGCCGGAGCCCGAGCTTGAAGAACCACTTACGTCCCTGCCCAGGCAGTCTGGGTTTCGCAGTGAATCACGATCGAAGCAGCATGAACACACACTCGGGGGCGTTATGACGGCCGGTACCCCGCCGCCTGTACGCGGCAACCTGATCCGCTGGAGCAACGGAGGCTCGCGGACGGGCGAGTTTGGCGTCATCAACGAGGCAACACAGAACGGTCACGTTCAAGTCAGAGTGCGACTCGATACGGGCGACGAGCACAGCTTCGTCTGGCCTTCCAGTGCGCTCGAGCGCATCGTGTTCGCGCCTGGTGACGAAGTTCAGACCAGCAACGACGGCGAGGCTGGTGTGGTCGCGTCCGCGCAGGAGACGAACGGCGTCCTTTGGTACTCCGTGCGACTGCCTGGTGGTGTCCGCAAGGTCGTCATGGAGAGTGGGCTACGCCCCGCCATCATCACCGACGCGGTCGAGTTGCTTAGGCGCGGCGTCGTGCACGACGCACGATCCACGAACCTCCGGCTAGTGGCGACGCGGCTGCTGTACGCGCATCGCTATGACGAGCTGTCGTCGCTGTCGAACTCGCGTGTCGAGATCAAGCCTCACCAGGTCGCGGTCGTCCATCGCGTCAGCACGTCGTTTCCACATCGCTTCCTGCTGGCCGACGAGGTTGGTCTCGGTAAGACGATTGAGGCGGCGCTCATTGTCAAGGAACTCAAATCGCGCGGTGTCGCGCCGCGGGTGTTGATCCTCGCGCCGCCGAACATCGTCTCGCAGTGGCAGTTCGAGCTCAAGACGAAGTTCAATCTTGTCTTCTCGCGCTACACCAAGGGCACCATCGACTACCTGCGCGCGAACAACCCGGGCGACAACGTGTGGACGCTCAACGACAACGTTATCAGCTCGAGTACGTTTGCCGCTTGGGACGAGAACCGGCGCAAGGAGATCGCGCTCGCTGGCTGGGACCTGGTCATCATCGACGAAGCGCATCACGCCCGGCGTACGTGGGAAGGCGACGGTCGATACCGCTCGACCAACCTCTACAGCCTTGCTCAAGACCTGAGCGATGACTCTGGCGGAGGCGCATCGAACCTTCTGTTCCTGACCGCTACGCCGATGCAACTCGATACTTTCGAGCTGTACAGCCTGGTTGAGCTCCTCGATCCGACACTGTTTCCAGACTTCGGCGATTTCGAGGCGCATCGTCGCTCACTGGCGGGGCTGAATGCTACCGCGGATCTTGTGCGGCGCTGGTCGTCTCTGGACCTGCCAGAGAAGTCGCGAGCGCAGATCGACGCCGCCGGGTGGCTCGAGCTCGAACCGACGGCGCTGGCCGAACGGCTCCTGACCGAAGAAACACGACTCGGCGTCATCGAGCAACTTGCGGAAAAGCATCGCCTCAGTAACGTCCTAATCCGCAACCGTAAGGCGATCGTTGGCGGATTCATGCCGCGCGCGCCCATCGTCTGGGAGGTCGACATGACCGACCAGGAGCGAGCCGCCTACGACGCCGCTACCGACTACGTTCGGACGGGCTATGCTCGCGCGAACGAAAGCCGTAACAACGCGCTGGGCTTCCTGATGAGCGTCTTTCAGAAGCTCAATTCCTCGAGCTCGTACGCGCTGAAGCAGTCGCTGAAGAAGCGCATCGAGAAACTTCAGTTGCAACTCGATGGGCCGCGCAGAGTCAACGGGCTCGACGAGATCGACACGGAGGAACAGCCAGTCGAGGAAGCGCTCGGGGATCTGCTCGCGCTGCGCGCCAACGAGGCCGCTGAGGACGAGATACTCGACCTCCGCCGTATCGTTCGGCTTCTGGACGCCATCCCGGTCGACACCAAGGCGGCGGTGCTGCAACATCACCTGGATCGGATCGCCGCCGAGGAGCCCGATGCCAAGGTCCTGATCTTCACGCAGTTTGTCAACACACTTCAGTACCTCGCCAGGCAGGTTCCTGACGACTGGCAGGTGCACGTCTTCCACGGTGGTATGAAGGCCGAGGAGAAGGATCGCTCGATCAAGGCGTTCCACGACGGTCGTGGGCCTCAGGTGCTGATCTCGACGGAAGCAGGCGGTGAGGGCCGAAACTTCCAGTTCGCGCACATTCTCGTCAACTATGATCTGCCCTGGAACCCGATGAAGATCGAGCAGCGCATCGGTCGACTCGATCGCATCGGTCAGAAGCACCCGGTCAAGATCATCAATTTCGCAATCCGGGGCACGATCGAGGAGCGCGTACTTGACGTTCTGACCCGTCGCATTCGCGTGTTCGAAGAAACCGTTGGTGGCCTCGATCCGATCCTGGGTGACGTCGAGGACGACTTGAAGCGCCTGTACCTCATGGCCGAGAACCAACGCCAGCGCGCCTTCGGCCGCCTCGAGGACGAGTTGGAGGCTCGCATCACGCGTGCCCGCGAGGCGGAACGGCGCCTGGCCGATTTCATCATGGATACGCGCAGCTTCCGCCAAGATGAGGTGCGTCGCCTGCTCGATCGCGAAGGCAGCGTCGACAAGGACGCCTTGCGGTACTTCGTTATTGCTGCCTTGACGGAACTCGGATGCAAGATCGACAACCCAGCCCCCGGAACCGAGCCCATCTACACGATTTATCTTCGCAACCAATTCCTAAACGAGTATCCGCAGCTTGCCCGTGAGGGTGTTGTCCGCCGCGTGACGTTCGATCCGGCAGTCGCAACGGATCAAGAGAGCGTGGAATTCTTTGCGATCGGCCACGAGCTGGTGGACGAGTTGCTCGCGCGCGTGCGGAAGAGCGGCTATGACGGCCTGGCCAGTTACCGACGTGTTCGAACCAACGACGTTGCAAGCACGCGTGGATGGTTCTTCGTGTATTCGCTCGGTTTCGACGGCGTGGTCAGCTCCCGTGAGCTACTTCCAGTGTTCGTCGACGCGAACGGCGAGTACAAACCCGAGCTGTCGTCGTGGCTGCTCGATCGTGCCAGCAGGATGAAGCGCGAACAGGACTGGGACGCACGGCTCCCTGAGCGGGATGAGGTATTCGAGCGCGCAGCCCAGTTTGCGAACGCGTCGGCGATCGAGCGGCTCAACGAACGGCTCTTCTCATTGACGGCAACCAATCAAGAGCGTGTTGACCAGGAGCGGCGCAAGCTGGAGCGCTTCTACGAGTATCGCGAGAAGTCGGCGAAGGCGAAGTTCGAGGCGGTTCAGCGAACTCTCGAACGCCTCAGCGCATCCGAAGAGCCGCAGGTCCAGCGCATCGTACCTGTCTGGGTAAAGAATCTTGAGAACGCGGGTAGGGTGGTTGACACCCTCGCTGCTGAGCGCGAGCGACGCCTTGCCGAGCTCAACGCGCGCGACCAGGTGTCGGCTCAACACGAGCTACTCTCAGCGTCGTTCGTAGAAATCGTCCCAGACGACCGCTCGGCGCCGACAAACATAGCGAAGTAGCCGGGTCGACTCGTCGTTCGCTGACCTCATGCTCTAGAACTTAGGCAGAGGCATTCATGACGACGATGTCGACTAGGGGCGCCGTGACCGTACGGCACCTCTCTATTCGTGTGCCCTGGCACGATGACGGCTGGCGCGGGACCGTGTGTCAGCGACCAACAGAAAACGCTTCTTGTCTTGTCCTCCCGCGCATCCGCGAAGAGAAGGACGACGCGCGCCAGGAGGCTGCTGCTGGGAGCCGGTTTGGTGACGAGCTGGACGAGACGGACTGGCCGCCGTGCGTCCCCGAGCGCGTTGGCTTCATGTCGCCGACAGGCATCACACGCCACGTCAATCATCCGTACGCAGGTACCAGTCAAGCGCACACGCATTTTCGTGACACACCGTTTCAGATCCCTCCCTATTCGCCAGCATGCGTTCCATTCAGATGGATGCGCCGCGACATGGCCGGGGAGCTCGCCCAGGAGTACGAGTTGCCGTTTCGGGACGAACTGGAGACCTGGGCACGTGAACGAATGGGCTTCAACAGCGGCTGGGTCCAGGAGCGAGACAACCAGCAAACCCTACTCGACACGTTTTTCTCCTTTGTCAAGCCGCAAGAGTCGCTGTGCTTCGTCTATGCCAAGCGCACGCCTCTCTCCGAAGACAACCGTCGCGTTCTCATTGCGGCGGGTCGCGTCGAACACGTCGGTCAAGCGGTTGAATACAACTACGCGAGTGCCGGCGAGCTTCGGTCGCTGATCTGGGAGCGGCCGGTCCGACACTCTATTCGACCGGGGTTCAAGGACGGATTTGTCCTTCCGTACCATCAGATCCTGGCGCTTTCCGAAC
>WNGF01004392.1_pt1 | contig 18502 bp, 17 predicted proteins | sample 5400641 | NCBI WGS metagenome assembly WNGF01 (sample SAMN13153371, study PRJNA577476) | soil metagenome | isolation source: 80 cm soil or saprolite under grassland replicate 2 | place: USA:California | collected 2016-06-15
TGGGGCGAAACTGATCGGCGTCGATCAGCATGGCCAGGGCAGCCATCGCTACAATCAGCACCAGCACGACTCCGCCGGCGATCATCAGAACTTTGCGCATGAGGTTATCTCCCTCGCCCGATAGGCGACGCTTGCTCGGCACCCTGGGCTCCGCGGGCAAGATAAAGAAAATTGACTTACGGCAGGGACGTAAAACTATGCCGTGGAGCCCTGCCAAGTGTACATAGAATTCTGCAGAGCTGGTTGTGCGCGAGTCGGCCAGGCCCGGTCCTCAACTTGTACATTGCCCAATTTGTACTAAGATGAGGGTACTGATGCAGAGCATACTCCGCATGGCGCTCGTGCTCGCTGTCACCTACACCGGGCGCACTCAAATCGCCAAGGAAGCGCCAACCGATGCGGACTTCAAATGGCAGCCTCCCGTCATCCAGGCCCCTATCCCGCTTCCGCCGAGCACTCTCAAGGAAATGGTAACGACACTGCGAGTCTCGAAGATCCTCGTGGTCCTTGAAGAAACCAAGATGGCCGATGTGAAGAAGCGTCTTGGCGGGAGCTTCGGTCGTCGCGGCGATGCCGCCAGTTATGTTGAATGGCTCTGCTACTATGGGGCCAACGCCGATGGCCGATGGGTGCTCTGGCTTGAGAGCAGCGAGACGGTGGCCGGCACGGTGGATGGATTTATCTTACAAAGGCTGGACAGCGACGCGCGAATGGACGGGCGCTGCGGAAATCTACAAGCAGGCGGAGTCGAATTGCCGATTGCCCTGAAGCTGGGTATCACAGAGACCCGTGCACGCAAAATCCTCGGCCCACCTACGCTGAAGTTCCGGGGCACTCTCGTTTTCCATCATGAACACACCGAAACATTCCATAATCAGCCTCATACAGCATCGAACACGGTATATCTTGTGCTTCGCAGAGGCGTAGTGTGGGCGATTCGGGCAGATAAGGACACCACCTCCTAGTGGTGCCCCACTTCTGCACTGGTTCGCCCATTACGCCGGCAGAAGTGGGATGAGGCAGCAGATTTGATGTCATGGGATCTCTTGGTCGAACAATTTCCGTTGTGCTGCTGCTGCTCTCCGGCTGCCTCGGACTCTTTTCGCAAGGCAAAAAACCTGCCGCCTTCCTCCCCACATCTTTCGCCGGCTGCGGTTGCAGACAGCTGGGCACTATACTTAGCTTACGCCAACACCGCCTGATATTCCTCATAAGTCCCCTTGAAGTCCGTGATCTTATGATGGCTTTCGAAGTGCCAGACGCGCGTGGCCACCTCGTCGATCAGGTCGTGGTCGTGGGTGGCGATTAGCACCGTTCCCTGATATTTCTGCAGCGCGATATTCAGCGCGTTGATCGACTCCAGGTCGAGGTGGTTGGTGGGCTCATCCAGCGCCAGCACGTTGGGCTTCTGCAGCATCAGCTTGCAGAAGAGCAGCCGCGCGGTCTCCCCGCCGCTGAGCATGTCGGTGCGCTTGTTGCCCTCGTCGCGGGCGAACATCATCTGTCCCAGCAGTCCGCGGATCTCCTCGTCGGCCGCGCCCGGGTCCCACATGTGCAGCCACTCGAAGGCCGTCATGCCCTGGTTTGCCTTAGAAGAGATCAGCGACCGGTGGTCTTGCGCGAAGAAGCCGACCGCAGCCTCATGTCCCCAGACAACTTTTCCCGCGCTCAGGAACTCCCCATCATAGCCGCTCGTCTCGCGCAGCTCCTTCATCGGCGTGGTGGGCGAGTTCGCCAACAGGGCCTGGATCAGCGTGGTCTTGCCAGCGCCATTGCGGCCCATGAGTGCAATCTTCTCGCCGCGCGTCACGCTGGCGGTGAAGGCGCGTACCACATCGAAGGCGCCGTAAGACTTGCTGACGCCCTCCAGCTCCAGGATGTGCTTGCCCGAGGGGCGCTTCTGCTCGAACTTAATGAAGGGGCGCTGAATGTTGGAGCGGGCCAGCTCGGTCACCTGCAGCCGTTCGACTTCCTTGCGCCTGGACTGCACCTGGCTGGAGCGCGTGCCCGCCGAAAATCGCGCGATGAAGTCGTTGAGCTGCGAGATCTTCTTCTCGCGCTGCGCGTTCTGTGCCTCGATCTGCGAGCGCACCTGCGTCTTGGCCAGCACCATCTCGTCGTAGCTTCCGGTGTAGGTGATGATGGTCTGGTAGTCAATGTCCGCGATGTGGGTGCAGATGCTGTTGAGAAAATGGCGGTCGTGCGAGATCACGATCAGCGTTCCGTCATAGCGGTTTAGGAGATCCTGCAGCCAGTGAATTGAATCGAGATCGAGGTGATTGGTGGGCTCGTCCAGCAGCAGCGCCTGCGGATGGCCGAACAGGGCCTGCGCCAGCAGCACGCGGACCTTCTGCCCGCCCTGCAGCTCGCCCATCTTGCGCTGGTGCAGCGCATCGGGCAGGTCGAGACCCTGCAGCAGCATGGCGGCATCGCTATCGGCGGAGTAGCCGTCCTCCTCGCCCACCGTACCCTCCAGCTCGCCCAGCCGCATGCCGTCCTCGTCAGTCAGCTCCGCCTTGGCGTAGAGCGCCTCGCGCTCCTCCAGCGCCGCCCACAGCCGCTTGTTCCCCATGATGACAGTGTCAATGACGCGATAGGAATCGAAGGCAAACTGGTCCTGGCTCAGCATGCCGATCTTGCGCGGACGCACCACCGTGCCCTTCTGCGGCTCCAGCTCTCCGGTCAGCAGCTTCATGAAAGTGGATTTGCCCGCGCCGTTGGGACCGGTGAGGCCGTAGCGCCGGCCCGGAGTGAAGGCCGTGGAGACTTCCTCGAACAGAATTTTGGCGCCGTAGCGCATGGAGACATTGGAAACCGAGATCATATTTGCTGGATTGCCGCGCTTTCAGGTATGCGATTCAGAGTTGTGCCACGACTGCAGGGGGGCGGGACGCGCTTTACCTTTATTGTTCTTCCAGAATATCACGCGGTTCGTCCGCTTCCCGGGCGCCCTGGAATCCTCCGCGCATTGCCGTGGTCTAATAGATAAAAGGACGCACTCCCCTTATGAATCTCCGTGGTCCATCGTTGCACGCTGGTCTGCGAGCCGTGCTGTCGGCGATAGTGTTCGCCGTGTTCATCTCCTGCACCGCCCTCGCCAGCTCCGCTTCGCCGGGCCAGAGCAACCCGCCTGCCGCCTTCCTCCCCACATCTTTCGCCGGCTGGGAGCTGAGCGGGGAGCCGCGGCTGGGCACCGATCCGCGCCAGATCGACAGCGCAACTCCGCGCGTGCTCACCGAGGACCGCTTTACCGCCTACGAGCTGGCCAGCTACAAGCGCGACGACCGCACCATGATCATCAAGGCCGCGCAATTTGCCGATGCCGGCGGAGCCTATGCCGCCTTCACCTTCTATCGCCAGCCGCTGATGCGCGCCGAGGACATCGGCACGCTGGCCGCATCGCTCAACGATCGCGTGCTGTTCTTCTCGGGCAATCTGCTGGTGGATGCGCAGTTCGACCACGTCACGGCCATGAGCGGCGCGCAGCTTCGCGAACTTGCCGCGCGTCTGCCGCAGGCAACAGGTCCTGCTGCGGCGCTGCCCACTCTGCCCAACTACCTCCCGCACAAGCAACTGGCGCCGCAAACCGCTCGTTATCTCATCGGACCCGAAGGCTACTCGGCGCTGAACATCGAACTGAGTCCCTCGGCGATCGACTTCAGCAAGAGTCCGGAGCTGCTCTGGGCGCGCATCAACGGCGAAGCTCCGGGGTCGGCGGAGATTCTTCTCGTCGCTTATCCCACGCCCCACATCGCCATGGATAAGCTTCCCGTCTTTGAGCAACAGCTCCGGCCCGCGAACGCGGAGACAAATAGAGCGGAGACCGCAGAGGTGAAGCGTACCGGGCACATCATCGCGCTGGTTCGCGGCAACATCTCGCGGACGGAGGCCGCACGCATCCTCGACGGCATCAACTACGACGCCAACGTCACCTGGAGCGAACCCACCGGCGGGGGCAAGCGCGAAAACATCGGCGGTCTCATCCTCGCCGCCTTCGCTCTGGCAGGAATCCTCTTTCTCTTGTCGGTCGGCGCCGGGGCGGTCTTCGGCTTTGGACGCTACCTCCTGCCCCGTTTCAGGGCAAAACGGCAGGGAGAGGCTCACGATGACGGCACATTAATCCGGCTGGATCTCAGGTAGAAATCAGCTCCCGGGGCGGTAATCCGTGGAGGGAAAAGTCCTGCTAAGCCGCTTCCAAGCAAGAGCTTAGGGCCAGCGAAGAGAGCCGAATGACAATTTTTGTCAGTGGGAAAAAACTCAGGTAAAAATGTTAAGTTATTGAAAAGTAAGCAAGTTGGTTCCGAAAAATCCCTTGACACCCAGTTTTAAGCGCCCATAGTATCACTTCAGAAAGTTTTGACGGTCTAGCCTCCGTTGGAACTATTCTCCCTTGAAGAAAAGGTCGCCCAGTTGCCGGGCGGCCTTTTCGTTTGTGCACAATCCGCTCGATTTTATCTTTGAAGTTGTCATCGCAAACGCTTCATGCCCAATGTGAAAGCGCACCCGGGCGTCCTCATCGACATTTTTCTTCCGGAACGCCGGTCGATCACACCGATCAGCGCACGACAGTGGCCCACATATGCGTGCCTTTGGCATATGTGGGGCAGGCTCATGCCGATGAGCGCGGCTCCTTCACCAGCGCACGATACTGCAGGAACATCGAGGTCCGCCAGCGCAGGATCATTCCGAAGGCGAGTATGAAGAAGAGGCCTGCGGTTTGCTGCACGGTCAGCACCGAATCGAGATAATTGCGCGCGGCCACGCGGATGCCGCCCAGCAGAATCACCACGGCAAAGAATGCATGCGAGCGCTGCGCCATCACCGTATCGCCGTCGCGCGTGAGCCGGGAGGTGCGCATCAGGGGATAGGCCAGCACCAGCGCTCCGGAGAGAAACGCGATAAGCGCCCACAGCCACGGCACCCGGAAGGGAGGCGCGAGGAACATGCAAAACCCCGTGGCCATCCCCATCGGCGGGATGATGATCTTGCGGGCAGAGACCGGCTTGCGCGTCTCTCTCACTCGCCACACCAGCACCGCAATAGCTCCCGCGATGGAGGCGAGCAGAGAGAAGATGTGAAGAGAGTGGGTGGTCATGTTAAGGGATCAATGCCGGCTGCGGCGGGCCGCAACCAATCGTCAGGGGAAGTCGTCATAGGCTAGCGAATTTCCAGGCGGGTACCCCTACCCTCCACTGCCATCCTCGCTCAGCGCACCGTTGCAAGTCAAAAGCGAAAGGATCGCGCTGAGTGCGGTCTTATCTGTTGGTCCCCATTGTATGCCGGCCTGTGCACCGGCAATGCGAGCTTCCCTCGGGGCGAAAAGGCGCGTCCGATCAAGACATCTCCTGCGGCGCACCTCCCATCCGACAGAACGGCGAAAAGTGCGAGAAGGAACTCTCTCCAACAAGAGCTCCAAAAATCCAATATAGAGGACATTCTCATGGCCGGAAAAAACACAGCGGTATTCGGAATCTATCCCAACGTTGAAGCTGCAGAGCGTGGGGTAGATGCGTTGAAGGCGGCGGGATTCCGGAACACGGACATCTCCGTGTTAGTTCCCCAGAATGTGGGATCGAAGGATTTCGCCCATGAAAAGCACACAAAGGCCCCCGAAGGCGCCGCGACTGGCGCTGGAGCCGGGGCCCTGCTCGGAGGCACGCTGGGATGGTTGGCTGGAATCGGAACTTTGGCCATACCCGGCATAGGCCCCTTCATAGCAGCCGGTCCCATTCTGGCAGCCCTGGCTGGCGCAGGAGCGGCCGGTGCCGCGGGAGGAGTGCTCGGCGGCTTGATTGGAATGGGAATCCCGGAATATGAGGCCAAGCGTTATGAAGGCCGAATTCGAGAGGGTGGGGTTCTAGCCTCTGTCCATAGCGACAGTTCCGAGTGGACGAAGCGCGCTAAGGAAATCCTGGAGACCACAGGTGCGCAAGACGTCTCATCGACCGGTGAGGCCAGCGCCGACTATGCCAAGAGCGATCGGCCCCTGCCGCGCACAGGAACCGGTGGCTGAGGATCTCCGACGACTGCCGGTAACAGATGTCCAGCCAGCCTCGTTAGTCAATCGGAAGCGTTTCGGATCGGCGGGGCTGGGCCATTCCACCCAGCACGCCAACGAAAGCGCGCTGGGGACTCCGTTGCGGAGATGTCGAAACCGGTGTGCAGCAGAATGAAAAAAACCGCTGCGAGGCGGCGAACCAGTGAAGGAACAATGGAGCCGACGAGCGGGATTGAACCGCTGACCTGTCGATTACGAATCGACTGCTCTACCAGCTGAGCTACGTCGGCTGATCGCTTGCTACCGTCAGTTTATCACGAGGAAATTAGCCGCCGCCTTGTGCCTGAGACCGCGCGCAGCGCCCATCCTGCATCTTACGTTGTGCAGGTTTGCCCTGCATTCGCGCGCTGCTGAACGTCGCGGGCTCTCTGGTGAGATTCTGCTTGCAAATCTGGAGCGATGATGTTGATAATGTCGGACGAACGCCGAAACTAACAAACTGTGAGCCACTTCGAACGTTCGGATTTACTCAGGATTCTCCGGATCACGGCGCGGCAACTGAGCGGGTGGCAAAGAGCCGGCTTGGTTGAAGCACGCGATCGTTTTTCCTTTTTCGACCTCCTGCAAATCAAAAAAGTGCGAGACCTGCGCGCCAAGCATGTGAAGAGCGCAACCATTCTCGCGTCGTTGCACGCCATGCAGGCCCGGGTCTCCGGCATGGAAAACCCGCTGCTGGAGGCCGGCTCGTTCTCCGTCGGGCATCGCGTCGCTTTCCGCACCGGAGGCAAGGCCATGGATCCGATCGACGGACAGTTCGTGATGGACTTCAACGAGCCTGGCCGCGTGGTGGAGGCGGTATCAGCCAGACTTCATCCCGTGCCGGCCGTGGAGACCGTAGTGGGGCTCTTTGCCCGTGGCGTCGCGCTGGAAGAAGACCCGGCCACCGCCGCGGAGGCAATTGCCAGCTACCAGAAGGTGCTTGCGCTCGACCCCGAGTACGCCCCGGCCCACATCAATCTAGGCACGCTCTACTATCATCGCTCGGAGTACGAGCTGGCAGAGTCGCACTATCGCAAGGCCATCGAGATCGATCCACGCTACGCGCTGGCGTACTTCGACCTGGGCAACGTGCTGGACGAGACACGGCGCGTGGACGAAGCCATTATCGCTTACAGGACTGCGCTGCAACTGGCGCCCACCTACGCCGACGCGCACTACAACCTGGCGCTCGCCTGCGAGCGCACGCGGCAGCCCCGCCGCGCCATCCACCACTGGCGCGCCTATCTCAAGCTGGACGGCAGCGGTCCGTGGGCCGTGCACGCCCGCGCGCAGTACAAGAAGCTCCTCGAAGCCGAGCCGCTGAAAATCGTCCACCGCAGCTAGCCGCAATCCTGCTCAGAATTAAGACCTGTCATCCTGACCCTGGCCGCCGCGAATGGGAAGGAGCCCTGCGCGGCGCAAACCTCTGCTCCTGCACGGCAGGCTTTTCGGCCAGCATGACCGGGCTTTATGAGTCGGTTGCAACACCACGCACCTGGTGCCTTACGCTGCCGCCGTTAGCAGATGTTGCTGCGTAAACTGCTACAATCGCGGTCGTCATCTTTTGAGCTGAGCAACTTTTCTGTGAGGTGATCTCATGACGCCCGCACCTCAAACCGAGTGCAAACCGCAATCTTTGCTCGTACTCACCGAGGAGGAGCAGCTCTTTCGCGAGACGGTGCGCAGCTTCGCCGAGGAGTCGATCCGGCCCTTGGTGAAGTCGATGGACGAGCGCGGCGTCATCGACCGTTCGCTCATTCCGCAATTTCACCAGCTCGGCCTGATGGGGATCGAGATTCCGGAGCAGTATGGCGGCGCGGGCGGGAGTTTCTTTGAGGCGGTGTTGGCCGTCGAGGAGCTCTCGCGGGTGGACCCATCGATCGGTGTGCTGGTCGACGTGCAGAACACGCTGGTCAACAACGCGCTGTTGCGCTGGGCGACGCCGGAGCAGAAGCAGCAATATCTTCCGCGCATGGCCAGCGAGTGGGTTGGCTCCTACGCGCTAAGCGAGGCAGGCAGCGGCTCGGATGCCTTCGCGCTGCAGACGCGCGCCGAGGACAAGGGCGACTACTGGCTGCTGAACGGCCGCAAGCTGTGGATCACCAACGGCAACGAATCCAATCTCTTCATCGTCATCGCCACGGTCGATCCCACGGCCGGATACAAGGGAATCACCGCCTTCCTGGTCGAGAAGAACTTTGCCGGCTTCTCGGTCGGCAAGAAGGAGGACAAGCTCGGCATTCGCGCCTCCAGCACCACCGAGCTCATCTTCGACGACTGCAAGGTGCCCAAGCAAAACCTGCTGGGTGCAGTCGGCAATGGATACAAGGTCGCCATCGAGACCCTCAATGAGGGCCGCATCGGCATCGGTGCGCAGATGCTGGGACTGGCGCAGGGGGCATGGGAGCTGGCGGCGAAGTACGCCCAGGAGCGCAAGCAGTTCGGTAAGCCGATTGCGAGCTTTCAGGCGGTTGCATTTCAGCTGGCGCAGATGGCGACGGAGATCACCGCGCTCCGCCTGATGGTCTATAACGCCGCAAGAATGCGCGACACCGGCGTTCCGTTCCTGAAGGAGGCGGCAATGACGAAGCTGTTCAGCTCGCAGGTGGCCGAGCGCGTGGCCTCGCAGGCGGTCGAGATCTTCGGCGGCGTCGGCTTCACCAAGGATTATCCGATCGAAAAGTATTACCGCGACGCCAAAATCGGCAGCATCTACGAAGGGACCTCGAACATTCAACTGGCCACTATCGCCAAGCTCTGCCTGGAAAGCAAATAGGGCTCGCCGCGAAAGATTTGTGGTGCCCCACTTCTGCCTATTGTTGGCAGAAGTGGGTAGAACGCAGATCCGCACGAGCAGAACGCTTGGGATTATGTTGGCCTGGTGCCCCACCTTCGCGCCTCGCTTTTCGGCCTAAGGTGGGAAGCAATCTGCTTATTGCAATCCCCCGCTTGCATTGCAGATGGCCGGCGCCCGCGCGGTGATACTCTGAAGTATGCCGGGCCCCAGCGAATCCGATCCTTTCTGCAAAGGGGTTCCCAGAACGCCCGAAGTTGGCGTGCTGGGGTGTAAGGATGAGACGGCCGATGCGCTGATTGCCGCGGGTGAGGCCGCCGAGGTCGGAGCCTTCGAGGCCGAGGCTTTCTCCGAGGAAGACGCGCGCCAGGGCCGCGACAGGCGCGCGGTGATTGCGGTGACGCTGGCCGGCATCGCGGCCTTCTGCAATCTCTACGCTACGCAGCCCCTGCTGCCGCTCTTCGAGCAGCTCTTCCACGCAAGCAAGTCCGAGGTCGGCCGCACGGTCTCCGCAGCCACCCTGGGGGTCGCCTTCAGCGCGCCTTTTTGCGGAGCGCTGGCCGAGCGCTTCGGCCGGCGCAAGGTCATCGTCTTCTCCATCTTTGTGCTGGCCTTGCCCACGTTGCTCGCGGCAACCGCGAGCGGACTTCCGCAGCTCGTCTTCTGGCGCCTTCTGCAGGGCCTTGCGATGCCGGGGATCTTCGCCGTCACCATCGCCTATATCGCCGAGGAGTGGCCGCCGCATCGCGCGCCGCAGGTGATGTCCACGTATGTAACCGGCGCGGTCTTCGGCGGATTTCTCGGCCGCATCTTCACCGGCTTTGCGGCGACGCACCGGCTCACTCCGCTGGTTGAGCCCAGCTGGCGCAACGGATTTGTCGCCATCGCCGCGCTCGATCTGATCTTCGGAGTCCTGCTCTGGCTGTGGCTGCCGCACGATTCGCCGCTGGCGTCGCACGATGCGCAGGTGAGCGGCTTTCTGCCCGGAATGAAGCGCCATCTGCGCAATCCGCGGCTGCTTGCGACCTTCGCCGTGGGCTTCAATATTCTGTTCACGCTGGTCGCCGCGTTCACCTACGTAACTTTTTATCTGGCTGCGCCGCCCTTCCGGCTTTCGCCCGCGCAGTTGAGCACGCTATTTATGGTGTATCTGGTGGGCTTGGTGATTACGCCGGCCGGCGGAGTTTTCATCGCCCGCGCCGGCTCTCGAACGGCGCTCATCTGCGCGCTGCTGGCAGGAATCGCAGGCGTCCTGCTGACGCTGGTCCCGAACCTGCTGGTGATCCTTTGCGGGCTGATGCTGTGCTCCTCCGGGGTCTTCGTCTGCCAGTCGGCCTCCACCAGCTACATCCAGCGCGAAGCCCAAGCGGGAGGGCGTGCCTCCGCCGCGGGACTCTACGTGATGTTTTATTACCTCGGTGGCAGCGTGGCCGGCGTGCTGCCCGGCGCGCTGTGGCGCTATGGGCAGTGGAAGGCCTGCGTGGCGCTGATCGTTTTCGTGCAACTGACAACGGTGGCCATCGCCGCGCTACTCTGGAGAGGCAGAGAAGTTTAAAACGAATGATGAAGAGAGTTTTGCTCGCCGCGATTCTCTGGTGTTGCGCTGCCTCTGCCTCCGCCCAGGAGCTTTCGGTGGCAGCCGCGTCCGATCTCGCCTCGGTCTTTCCCGAAGTGGCCTCGCGCTTCGAGAAGGAGACAGGCAAGAAGGTGAGGATGAACTTTGGCGCGTCGGGTCAGTTCCTGCTGCAGATCGAAAACGGCGCGCCCTTTGACCTGTTCTTTTCCGCCGACGTGCAGTACGTGTTGCGGCTGGAATTTGAGGGCCTCATCGAGCCGGGCTCGATCTATCGCTACGCAGTCGGCAAGCTTGTGCTCTTCGTCCCCAACGGCTCGGCCGTGGACCCCGCGCAAGGTTTGCGTGCGCTGCTTGCGCCCACGGTGCGCAAGATCGCCATCGCCAACCCGCAGCACGCGCCTTATGGCCGCGCCGCTGTGGAGGCGCTCAAAACCGAGGGACTCTACGATGCTCTGCAGAGCAAGCTGGTGCTGGGCGAAAACATCTCGCAGGCGGCGCAGTTTGTGCAGTCGGGGAACGCCGATGCGGGGATCATTGCGCTTTCGCTGGCGCTGAGCCCGAAAATGAGTTCGGCGGGTCGCTTCGCCGAACTGCCTTCGGGCGACTACGCGCCCCTGGTGCAGGCGGCGGGAATCCTCAAGAGCTCTCAGCAAAAGCAGACGGCAGCGGCCTTCCTCGACTTCCTTCGCCGTCCTGCGATTGCCGTCCTGTTGGCGCGCTATGGATTTGCGTTGCCCACTGCGAGCACCAAGGCCAAGTGACATCGTTCCACGTAGCCCGAATGTAACCGCAATGCGACTGTGTCGTGCGGTATTCTGAGTGCTCATGAACTACCCACGTAGAGCACTGCATCTGCTCCTCGTCACCATGGCCGTCGCCTATGCGGCACTCGCCTGCCTGCGCACGGTGGCCGACTTCGACTCCGGATGGCATCTTGCCACTGGGCGTTACGTGATTGAGCATCACGTAATACCCTCCACTGACGTCCTCTCCCACACCTCAGCAGGTGAGCCGTGGCACTATCCGCCCTTCGCCGGAGCGCTCCTGTACGCGGTCTTCCGCTGGTTCGGCTATGCGGGGCTGAGCTGGTTCAGCGCTGGCGCCGCCGCTCTGCTGGCCGCATATCTGTTGTGGCGCGCCACGCCCGGTTCACCCCAGCAAACCAGTGGCAGGTTTGCTGGGGATCCCGCAAGCGTCGCGGCAGGGCTGTTGTTGGTCGTCGCAGTGCCGTCGCTGGCCTATCGCCTGACGCCGCGGGCCGATCTGTTCACCACGCTGTTCTTCGCCCTGTTTCTGGCCGAGCTGTGGCGCTTCCATCGCGGAGCGAGCACCCGTCTCTGGCTGTTGCCTCTTGTGATGTTGCTCTGGGTGAATCTTCATCCCGGGTTCATCGCGGGGCTCGGCGTCGTCGCCGCGTATGTGGCAGGCGAAGCGCTGATGTTGCCCTTCCTTGATCTGAGGGATGGTGCGCGCCGCAGGCTCGCGAACTCGTGGCCGTGGTTGGCCGCGACCGCCGCGGTTGTGCTGATCAACCCCTGGGGATTGGGCGCGCTGCGGCAGGCGCGCGAGTTGGCCGGGTTGGGCGGCGCGTCGGCAAGTTCGCAGGCAGCTTCCATTGCGACTTCATCTGCAATCCCAGTTGCAACCCCGCGCTTGATCGGCGAGCTTTCCGGCCAGCCGCTCTCGTGGCACAATCTCGGGCTTGCGTTTCAACTGCGCGATCCGGATAGCGCCTTCTGGTGGCTGCTGCTGGCGGCAATCGCGGCCGCGCTGTGGGCGCTCTGGCGACGCGAACTCGGAGCTGCGCTGCTGCTCGCCGCCTCGATTGCCGCTGCCGTACACAGGCTGCGCTTCCAGGGACTCTTCTCCGTTGTGGTGATTGTGGTTGGCGGCACGATGCTGGCAGATGCGTTCGAGACCGCCGGCCGGCGAGCGAAGCTCTCAACCGCGCTGCGCTGGGCTGGTGCGGTGCTCATCGCAGCTCTTTGTGCGGTCACCACGCTGCGCATCGCCGATCTGGTATCCGATCGCTACTACATCGTCTCGGCCTCTAGCTCGGACTTCGGCGCCGGAGAGTCGTGGTGGTTTCCCGAGCGCGCTGCTGCGTTCATTGAGCGCGAAAGGCTGCCCGGCAACATCTTCCAGCCCTACAACCTCGGCGGCTTTACCGCGCTGCGCCTTGGACCACACTATCCAGACTACATCGACGGACGCGGGGTGAGCGCCGAGATCTCCGCCGAAGAACAAATGCTGCTGGCGAATTCGCCGGACTCCGCATTGTGGGAGCAGGTTGCCGATCGTCGCAACATCAATATTGTTCTCTTCTCGCTGGCGCGCTACGGCGGACTTGGCACTTTCGACCTCAACGCATTCTGCGGCGCTGATCATTGGCGCCCGGTCTATCTCGACGAAGTTTCGCTCGTGCTGCTTCGCCGCAGCGCGCAGAACCAGCCGTGGCTCAACCGATTGCAGGTGAACTGTCAGAAGGCGGTTTTCACGTCCTCAAACAAAGCCCCCATTCAAAAGCTCTACAACTTCTACGCCAACTCCGGCGCGGTCTACTATGCGCTGGCGCGCGACAGCGAGGCCGAAGCCGCCTGGCAGCGCGCGCTTGAAATGGAGCCCGAAGATCCCAACATTCACCTTTTCATGGCGCAACTCTATCAGCAGCAGATGCGGCCGGCGGAGGCCGAGCGCGAGTACCGCGCCGCACTTGCGCGCCGGCAGAGCGCCGGAGCCTGGTACGCGCTGGGACGTCTTCTGGCGATCGAGCATCGCTATGCGGAGGCTGAGCCCGCAATCAAGACCGCCGCTGCAATGTCGCCCGCGCCGGCCAATCAGTACAAGGCGCTCGGGCAGGTGCAGCTCCATTTGAATGCCCGGGACGCGCTGGCCAGCTTCGAGCGGGCGGAGCGCGCCGGTCCCTCGCCGGCCGACCCCAGGCCGGGGGCGCGCGATTTCCGGCTACAACTCGCCGATGGACGCGCCGCTGCGTGGCTCGCGCTGCACGACCCCGTGCAGGCAACCGTGTACGCGGAAGAGGCGCTGCACCTTGCGCCGGAGTCCAAGCGCTGGCTGCGCCTCGCCGACTGCTACGCCGCGCAGGGACGCTCGGCGGAGGCCGAGCAGGCGCGCAGCCGCGCACAAGTGCTCGCTCCTCCGAAGTAGTAATTTCGCTATCGCCAGACTTTATCGCCGGACTACAGATGCAAAACCAAAAGCAACTACCCCACTTCTGCCAAAAGAGGGCAGAAATGGGGCACCCTCGAAGGCGTTGGTGGCCCATTCAAGCCTTCGGTTGGCTTGAGTGGGGCAGTTGCAATTTGCTTTTGGTTTCGACTTTCAACCTTGAAACTTTGAAAACCTGAATCTTTGAAACATTACCTCTCTCACTTCCACGCAATCGCGGCCATACGAAACAGGTATCCAGTGCGCAGCTCCGCGCACGACGCACGGCTCTGCCGCATCATCTCGCGCAGCTCGCGCGGAGTGTAGGCCTGCCGGACAGACATGAGCCCGTCGATCCACGAGATGCGGCTGCGAAACAGCGGCCAGCCGGCATAGACCAATGCCAGATGCAGACGGCTGCGCCGCAGATCGTTGATGAGGACCGCGTGACGCGCCACCGCGAGCGCACCGTTCAAAAAATCGATGACCTGCGCCGGAGCGAGATGATGAACAAAGAGTCCGCAGCTCACAAAATCGAAGCTCGCCGGCGAGAAGGGAAGCGCCAGCGCATCCCCCACTACGGCCCGCTCGCAGCAGCGCGCATTTGTCGGCAGCCGGCGCCGGTCCAGGCACAGGACTTCGATCTCAAGACCTTCTACTTTCAGCCGCCGCGCGGCCTGGGCAATCGAATAGCCGTCGCCCGCAGCAACCTCCAGCACGGAAGCCGCGCGCAAATTGCGTGCTCGCATCGCACGCCGCAGAAGATCGGTTGTGGTGCGCACTCCGCCAAACCAGCGATTCACCCAGCGCAGGTCGCGCAGAGATTGCGCCGCCACCTCGGGGCTGACCTCATCGCTGTCCAGAATTTCATGCTGCGGAACGCGCTTCAATCTTCCCGGACCTCCCGCTCAATCGCCATTCCAGCGCCGCAGCGCCAGCACCGCATTCAATCCGCCGAAGGCGAATGAATTGGAGAGCGCGACAGTGATCGCCCGGTTGCGTGGGACGTTCGGCACCACGTCCAGATCGCACTCCGGATCGGCCTCGGTGAAGTTAGCCGTCGGCGGCAGCACGCCCTCGCGCAATGCCATCAGGGTCGCGAACATCTCCAGCGCACCCGACGCGCCGAGCGCGTGTCCGTGCATCGACTTTGTCGAGCTCATCGCGAGCTTTTCGGCGTGGCCGTTGAAGACGCGCCGGACCGCGCGGGTCTCGGTGACGTCGTTGGCCGCGGTGCCTGTGCCATGCGCGTTGATGTAATCCACCTGGGTGGGCGCAATGCCTGCGTCGTCCAGCGCCGCCTGCATGGCCGCCGCAGGCCCATCGACCGAGGGAAGCGTGAGGTGTCCGGCGTCGGCCGACATGCCGAAGCCGATCACCTCGCCGAGAATGTTTGCTCCGCGTTCGATGGCCCGCTGCGCCGTCTCCAGGAAAAACATCGCCCCGCCCTCGCCCAGTGTGAGCCCCTTGCGATCGCGCGAGAAAGGACGGCACACCTCGGGCGATACCACGCGCATCGCCTCCCAGGCGCGCAGAATTCCCGGGCTGAAGGGCGCCTCGCTGCCGCCGCAGATGGCCGCCTCGACCGCGCCTGAGCGCACCATCCAGAAAGCCTGGCCGATGGCGTGCGTGGCCGAGGCACAGGCCGTGGAAATGGTAAACGCCGGCCCGGTGATCCCCATCTCCATCGCGATTTGGCTTGCTCCGGCGTTGTACATGGTGAGCGGAATGGTGAAGGGATGGGGCCGCGGCCGGCCTTCCTTATAGATCGCCGCAAAGCCGCGGTCGAGGCTCGCCTGACCTCCCATCGAGGTACCGGTCACCACGGCGATGCTGCGATTTTGCGGTGAAAAATTTTGCTGCGCATTGTAGCCCGCCCCGCGCACCGCCTGCCGCGCTGCAACCACTGCAAACTGCGCAAAGCGATCGAGGAGATCGCAGCGCGACGCCTCGAAGTGGTCTGTGGCGCAGAAGCCCCGGACTTCAGCGACATTCCGAAAACGCAGATCGTTGAGGCCGGGCGACTCTATGGGCGCGATTCCGCTACGGCCTTCGCGCAGCGCGCTCCAGCACTCCCCGGCGTCGTGGCCCAGGGCGCAGAGAATGCCCGCGCCCGTAATCACCACGTGCCTGCCTTGCGCGGTTGAGGTTGTGCTCAAGCATCGCTCCCGGATCCGGCGACATTGGCCGCGGCAGCCGCGGATTTTTCGGCCAGCATCCGCTCCACTTGGGCCACGGCGCTGCGAACATCGCGGATCGAGTATGCCGCCTCATCCGGTATAGAGACGCCCAGTTCCTCCTCCAGCACGAAGAGCAGGTTCATGGCGTCCAGGCTGTCCATCGCCAGCTGCTCGAAGGTGCTGTCGGCCGTGATGCTCTCGATTGGAATTTTCTTAATCGCCGCGATCCCGGCGATCACCTTCGCAGCCAGTGCCTGGTCCATCGGCTCCCCCATGGGCCTAACAAGCCAACCGCACGCTTGTCGCGGGCCCCTGCTTCTTCTGTAATATCAGCGGATTAGATGTGAACCAGATGGGCATTCGTTTGCTGCCCAAGTGGCCCAGAGTACGCCGGGTAATCGAAATCGACCCAGACGATACAGCTACTTCGGTAATATGTCGCAAACGGCTGCTTTGCGCAATCATAGGCGCATGCCCGCCGGATTGATTAACGGATTGCTATTCTCCTGCCGCCACCAGTTTTCCTGGCCGCGAACGGACGAGACCGGCACGAATTACCAGGTTTGCGTGCACTGCGGGGCAAAGTACAGCTACGATTGGGCCACCATGCGCCGTGTCGCTCCGCTGGGTGGCCAGGAAGAAGTGGAAGCCGAAGGGCCAAAGCGGGGCGCTCACAGAAAATGCGGGACCAAGCGGGCGTGGCAGCCGCGGGAACGCCGCCTGCGCCACTGCGTTGCGGTGCAATTCCGCGTCGGCAGCAACTACGTCTGGACCGACGGAATGACGGAAAATATCAGCCGCTCTGGCCTGCTCTTCCGCTCTCCCAAGCCAATTGAAGCCGGCTCGGCCATCGAGCTGGACTTTGACATGCCTCAGGAAATTACAGGCGAGATGAACGCCCGGGTTTTATGCGAGGGGAAAGTGGTCAGGGTGGAAGCCCTTCCGGTGACCCGCACCAACAAGCAGCCCACGTTCCTGGTCGCCTGCTCCATCAAGCAGTACAACTTCCTACCGCCAAGGGAATCGCAAGAAACCTCTGAGTAAATGGTAGGAGCGGCAGGATTCGAACCTGCGACCCTCTGCTTAGAAGGCGTAATTGTGGCAATTCTAGTGATTGCTATCAATTGCATTTAATGCAGTAAAATCGTGAGTGAAACGCCATTTTTTGCACCCCCGATTGCTGCCAATTTCAACCATTTTCTGCCTAGGGTACCCGTCATTTCCCCCGCAGTGAAGAAAAGTGGGGACTGCTCTCCGGGCCTGGCGCTGCTGCTGCCGCACGGCTACGAGGGCCAGGGGCCGGAGCACTCCAGCGCGCGCATCGAGCGCTATCTGCAGCTCTGCGCGTGGCACAACATGCAGGTTTGCCAGCCGTCATCGGCCGCGCAGTACTTCCACCTGCTGCGCCGGCACGCGCTGCGCCGTTGGCGCAAGCCGCTGGTGTGCTTCACGCCCAAGAGCATGCTGCGCCATCCCGATGCAGCCAGCACGCCGCCGGCTCTCAGCGCGCCGCGCTTCAAAACAGTTGTGGGCGACAGCCAAGCCGATCCCAACTCGGTTCAGCGTCTTACTGCTCTCGCTGAATGCGTCAGGACCGGACTCCGCGTCCCTCACCTCGCCGGAAAAAGCTACATCGTGCCGATTTTGTAGTTGTTCGCATGGATGTACTTGTCAATGGCCAGCTTCCAGCGCACGGCTTCCACTCGGCTCCCGACCACCACCATAGCCTTCGCGTGACCGTCTAGCAGCGGCTGTACGTTCTCACGGAAGTGCTCCACCACTACCTGTACCTTCTGTGAGATGTTGTACGGGTGCAGCCGAACCCAACGCATGATGCCCTTCATGGCGGCGCTGCGCTCGACCTCGTGATCGTCCATTTCCTTGCCGTTGTGGGCGAGCTTAAAAGCCAGTGCGTAAGACGTGTAGTTCTGCAATACATCCAGAATGAAGTCTTCCTCAATCGCTTGCCGCATTGAGTACACATGGAACGGCTCTGGCAGATTCCCCGGCCCGGCTGGCTGGTCGGGATTCGGACGGCGGCCAAACAGCTCCATGGTCTTTGACTTCGGCGTCGCAGTGAACGCCACATAGGTAATGCCCGGCTGATTGGCGCGTGCAGTCATCCCGGCCACCAGCAGGTCTTCCGTGCTCACCTCGCCGCCGTCTACCGCGTCCTCCACCGACTGCGTGAAGTCCGTCTTCAGCTCGACCGTGGCAACCGGCAGGCCATTGAGGAAGAGAACAAGATCGATGCAGTTTTCGTTTTGTAGCGAGTAGCGAACCTGCCGCACCACGCGCAGCCGGTTACACGCGGGAGTGCCTGGCCCTGGAAGCCGACACCGGGCTTGCCAGCCGTCGAGTGACTCGTGTGCTGGACGAGATCATGGTGCAGCGCGGTCGGCCGCAGGCGATTCGCTGCGACAACGGCCCGGAACTGACCAGCCGGCACTTCCTGGCGTGGTGCCTGGAGCGGCGGATCGAACTGGTGCACATCCAGCCGAGCAAGCCGACGCAGAACGCACGCTTTAGATAGCACCCGTGAGCGCGAGGCGGTAACTTGGGCCCGATGAGAGCTCGCCGGGAGCGGTCCACAGGCCAGCCGGAGCGCTTGGCCACGTACCTGGGCCGGCTGTCGCAGGTCGCCGGACATGCCGATCGTATCGTTCCCATGCAGAACTACACCAAGGGCCTTTTTCTTCCCATTGAGCGCAAGAGCATCGAGCCGATGGCGGCGCGTCTGGCTCCGG
>WNGF01008111.1_pt1 | contig 18502 bp, 13 predicted proteins | sample 5400641 | NCBI WGS metagenome assembly WNGF01 (sample SAMN13153371, study PRJNA577476) | soil metagenome | isolation source: 80 cm soil or saprolite under grassland replicate 2 | place: USA:California | collected 2016-06-15
GTTATGCCGACTTGGGCCGCAGACACCTTCAGCTCTTATAGTCCCCCTCTAGAATGAACTACCTGCCCGGTTATCCACTGCCCTTCTGAGGACGCTAGAAAGAGGATGAGCTGAGCCACATCGGCAGGAGTACCAATACGCCCGAATGGCGCTCTTTCAATCAACTCCGCACGCAGGCCGTCACTAAGCCAGCCCGTATCTGTTGGCCCGGGATCGACTGCGTTCACAGTGATTCCCTTGCTTGCCAACATAACGCTCATGCTCAGAGTGAAAGCTTCAACCGCGCCCTTCGTGGCAACGTAAGGCAGGTTACGGGGCATCGGCCCTAAGCCTTGACCCGAAGAAAGGTTAATAATACGACCGCCAGGCCGCCCGTCATGCCGCTTGGCGAATTCAGCGCAAAGGAGCATTGCTCCGCGAACATTCACAGCATAGTGCATATCGAGTGACCCAGGAGTCAGAGAATAAATATCTGCTTCCATGTCGTATGTAGCATTGTTGACGAGAATATCGACGAATCCGAGTGAGTCATAGGCGCGATGGATTACCCAGAAAGGGATTTCGGGATCAGCGAGATCAGCTTCCACGCCTTCAGCGCGTACGCCTTTAGTTCTCAACTCTTCGATAAGCTCTTCGGGTTCGTTAGGACTACTCCCCCAAGGCATAAGCTCATCGTAAGGACGATAATAAGTGGTGAAAACACCAATACCGGCTTCAGCGAACGTTCGCGCAATAGCCGCACCAATCCCTATTTTTCGGCTTACTCCAGTTACCAGCGCCACTTTGATTGTCATGAGTTGCCCTCTGATCATCTAATTAGCTGCGAGTTTTAGCCCCCACATTCGAGGTCATTAGGAAACCAAATATCAAACAATTGATGCTTTTGACAACAGGTTTGCTGATGCGAGAGCGTCACCAGCCAGGTCGTGATGGTCAACCAAATCATTCGGCCATTTAAAGATCGGGGCTTGTTTTGACATTCGCTCACGGTTACTTCCTCAAATTCTACGCTGTCGCCTGCCGCAACAGGCTGAAGTCGCGTCGGAGGCTCAGTCACTTCATCTTCAACACGACGAACGTTATGTCGTCATTCTGCGGCCTCCCATTCGCCCAACGTTCACCGACCCTGACGAAGTATTCGATTATCTCGCGCGGGTGGCGGGAAGCGGCTTCGGCCAGTGATTGCCTCGCTCTGGAATAATCGAACATATCGCCGTCCTGATTGAAGCGTTCTGGAAAGCCATCACTCATCAAGACCAACACGTCGCCATGACCCAGGGCGTATTCCCGCTCACGATACTGATAGCCTGAAAAGCCGCCGAGCGGCGGCGCTTTGATCAACGCCTCCTCCACCAACCCCTTCCCCGCGCGATAGATCATCGCCGGAGGCATACCAGCCGACGCGATCCTGAGACGGGAACCATTGAGCTTGATCATTGTCAGCCCCATAAACAAAGACCGCAAATTCATCTCTTTCAGCACGCGCGACGATTGATTGAAGACCAGCGGCAGGTCGTCTTCGCCGGCCAAGGTTCGGAACAGGCTCTTCATCGCCGTAACAACGGTTCCGGCTTTTAGCCCGTGCCCGGTCGCGTCGCCAACCACCACGGTCAACACCCCGTTATCAGACTGATGGAAGTCGTAGTAATCGCCGCCGACCTCGGTCGCCGTCTTCATATAAGCCTCGATCTCCAGATGTGGCGATTGCGGCATGTTTTTCGGCAGCATCGAAAGCTGCAACTGGCGGGCCTCTTCAAGTTCTTTCGCGCGCTGGTCGTTTTCGGCTTCCAGTTCCTGCCTACGCCTCGCCTCTTCGACCATTCGTTCGACCAGCCGGGCGTTCTCGATGGCGAGAGCGGTCGGGCCGCTGACGCTCATCAACAATTGCTTGTCTTCGCGCGAGAAGACTTATAGGGCTTATGGGACCTATAGGACTGATGGGACTGATGGGACTGATGGGATCTATAGGTCCGCCGTTCTCCGCATCCCGCAGCTTACCGTTATCAGACCCTTGCTGCGCAACAGCGAAATATCGCTCAACAGCAAGTGGCTCCCCGTTATCAGACAGTTGTTTCAGTAACCCGGAATGCCACGGCAACGTGGAATGGCGTTCGCGGCCGATCGCGCGACCATCAGTCTCATTGTAATCGCGCGAATAGGCGCTGACGTAATTGTCTGTCGTCCGATCGCGCAGGAAGACTGTCACGTTTACGGTCTGCAGCGCAGTCTGAATCCTGGTCGCAACAAGCTCCAACAACTGAGGCAGGCCGGTCACCGTTCGCAGCGACCCGGTCAATTCGGCGATGATCTGATGCGCGTCGTAGGATTGGCGGAAGAAGTCGAACTCCAGCGTCTGACCGCCGCGGCGAATGGTCAATTTATATTTGGTTCCCGGCGGCGCGGCGCATTCTCGCCTGTTTACCAACCGGCATGCGCCCTGCGGCTTAACCTCAAACGAGATAACCTCATCGCCGGCGCGAAGGACCGCGGCCGGGCCGTCGGAGTCAACCGTCCAGATGACCGGATTGCCATTCGATTCCTTTGCCTCCCAACTCCCGTAAAAGTTTGCGCCTATATTCGCGCTCATTAGGGCGAAGAACAGAACGCCGGAGATCAATTTCAGCTTTTTCGTCATCACTCGACTCCCACGGCATGAGGCGAAGATATTGCAGGCGCCGCGAGCCGCTCTATGCCGTCAGATACGCTCGCTTGTCTTTTGCGCTTCAGGAGTTCCGTTGCGTGGGGCAATGTTTATGCTAAGATTATCACGCTTTCAAGCCCGCATTACTTATTTCCAGCCTTGTTTTGGCCAGGATTTTTTGCAGAGATTTTGGAGGATTACAAAGTGGCAAATCCGTTTGCGATTCAAACGTCCCTGGAGAATGATCTATCAATCGTCGCGCTCGAGGGCTTTGTGGACGCCCACACTGCCCCCCAGTTCGAGGACGCGATTCAGAAGGCGGTTGACTCGGGGAGTGTTCGCATCGTGGTCGACTGTGAAAAGCTCAACTACATCTCGTCCGCCGGCCTGGGCGTCTTCATGAGCTTCATCGAAGAGGTGCGCGACCGCGGAGGCGACATCAAGATTTGCGGCCTCACGCCCAAGGTCCAACACACGTTCGAGATTCTGGGCTTTCAGGACATTTTTGAAATGCTCGACGATCAACAGACCGCTCTTCAGCGTTTCAACGCCTGAGGAGCCGCTTGCTCCGCGCGAGGCGCCGTAATCGATGAGCCGCTTGCTTAGGCTCGCGGTACCGTACCGGCGGTATTGCGCTAATCGATGAGCCGCATGCTCACGCGCCTCGCCGCGCCGATCAGGAGAACATTCAATGATGGCTTCCATCGAAAGAAAATTTACCCTGCAGGTCCCGTCGTCCACTGAAAACCTGGCGCTGATCCGCGAATTCGTTACCGCCGTAGGCCGTCAGGCGCAGCTCGAAGAGCCTGAGATATCGAACCTGGAACTCGCAGTAGACGAGGCCTGCGCCAACGTCATCGAACACGCTTACGGGCACGACATCACCAAAGAGGTGGTCGTGCGCGCGAAGTTCGACGACGAGACGCTGCGAATCTCGGTGATAGACGAAGGGCGAGGGTTCGACCCGGACGTCGTGGGACAGGCGGCTGATCAAAAAACTGATGGACGAGGTGAGCTATGAAATCATGCCGGGACAGAAGAACGAATTGCACATGACCAAGAAGATTCGCAAAAGCTAGCCGCTCATTTCATCCACGAAGTTACACGAAGAGACACGAAGTTATGTCAAGCTCTCTCGACGCGTCGCGGCTCGAGGCCCTGCTCGAATCCGCGCAACTGCTCCATTCATCGCTCAATATCGAAGATCTGCTGCGCCACCTGCTCCGCTCGGTGATGGGACGCCTGCTGGTCGGCAAGGCTCTGATCGCGGTCGAAGAAGATGAGATAATACGCGTGGCCCTGGCGCGCGGGTTGCCCAAGCTGACCGTCGGCGAGAAATTCGATGAAGGGGTGGCGCGGGCGTCCGGGTTGGATCTTATCTTGCCGATCGGCGACCTTGCGCATCCGACCGGCTTTCTAGCGCTCGGACGCCCGCTCAACCGAGACGTCGGCGACGAAGAGATAGAGTTTCTTCGCGCGCTCCTGGGCATCGCGGCCAGCGGCATCGAAAACGCCCGCGCGCATGCCGAGTCCAACAAACTCAACAAGGCGCTCGATCAGAAAGTTCAGGAACTGAAGACGCTGCTCGACCTGGTTCGCGGCCTGACGTCGAACCTCGAGCCGGATGACGTGGCGCAACTGCTGGTGTTGACGCTGGCCGGGCGATGGGCCGTGCGCCGGCGCGCGCTGATCGCGTGGAAGAAGGGCCATCCGGTCGTGTTGCGGATGAAGGGAATGAAGCTTGGCGATCTAGCCGATTACGAAAAGTACGAAGAGCAGGTATTAAAGATGACAGAAGCGGTCAGAGTCGCCGACATGGCCGAAAGCGATCTCAAAACGAAGCTGCGCGAAGTACAGGCCGAGGTCGTCTTTCCGATTGACGCGGGCGACCAAACGACCGGCGGCATAGTCGTTCTGGGGCCGCGTCCCGGTAATCTTTCTTACGCCGATTCGGATTTGGAATTCGGAATGGGGTTGGTCGCGCAGGCCGCGGTGGCGTTTGAAAACTCCTGGTATTTCCGCGAAGCCGTCGAGCAAAAGAAGGTCGAGCAGGAACTGGCGCTGGCCGCGAGCATCCAACAGAACCTCTTCCCCGCGCGACTGCCGAAAATGACCGACCTGGAACTGGCCGCCCGCAACCGCCCGGCGCGCACTTGCGGCGGCGATTACTACGACGCGCTGCAAATTTCGGGACAAACACACCTGATCTGCGTGGCCGACGTTTCGGGCAAAGGGCTGCCCGCCTCACTCCTGATGAGCAACATGCAGGCGACGATGCGCGCGTTGTTGGGGCGCATTCCATCGCTGACGGAACTTGCCACGCTCACCAATTCCCTGCTCTACGCCACCACGCCGGAGTCGAATGGATCAAATCGACCGGCACGCCGCTGGGCCTGATGGCGCCCGACATCATCGAGCTGATGGCGCCTTATTCGGAAAAGAGCTTCGAGCTTCACCCGGGCGATGTGCTGGCGCTATTCTCCGACGGCGTGACCGAAGCCCACGACGAGGGCGAAAACGAATTCGGCGAAGAGCGGTTGGCCGAATTCCTGCGCCCGATCAGAACTGAGCCGGCTGAGACGCTTGTCGACAAGGTCTTCTGCGAGATCGACCGCTTCGCAGGCTCCGCGCCGCAATACGACGACATCACGCCTTGAATTTAGGCCGGCGTTAATGGTCTTTGAGAAATAAGCGTAACGACGGTTCGGTGTGGCCCGCAACGCAAGCCAGACAATGAACGGCGGAGCCTTTGGAGTGCGGATGCTTGGAGCCGCTTTGGTAGTCCATTGCTTGACTCATTACTTCCGAGACACCTGAGCAATTCCTCAATCCGCAGTGACGACAGGTAGACCATTGGATTAGCCCCAGCGAAAGGCTCGGATCAACGAATGGACTACCAAAGCGGCTCCAAGCATCCGCACTCCAAAGGCGGGCGCCTCATTGTGGTTGTCGCACTTATTTCTCAAAGACCATTTCGGCAGTTTGATTTTCTTCTTATTGCTTGTTCTATGGACTTACTGGATGAACCATGCTCGTCACGCTCAAAAGCCCACTCAAAAGCCCGCTTGAGAGGTGGATGGGGAATATTGATCGCTCAGTGAGAACGAGGCAAATGATGATGAAACGTTTGGTAACTGTAGTTGTAATCGCGCTTGTCGGGCTGGCCGCTTATCTATTTTTCTGGCCTGTACCCATCGCCCCAATCGCCTGGACGCCTTCGCCCAATCCGGGACAGACTGGGGTCTTTGCCCAGAACGCTGGTTTCCGTTCGCCGCAGAAATTGATCGCGGAGGCCGGCCTGGGTCCTGAGGATGTTACGCGCGGCGCGGACGGTCTCTTCTATACCGGCTTGCAAGATGGCCGTATCCTCCGCTTTCGCGCCGAGAGCGACGGCCAACCGGAGCTATTCGTCAATACCGGCGGCAGGCCGTTGGGGATGCAGTTCGACGCGCATGGCAATCTGATCGTCGCCCAACGCTTCGATCAGCATCATTGGATTCTCGACTTCTGGGAAGGCCAGCCGACCGGGCGTCTGTTGAGTTACGATCCAAAAACCAAACAAACCAAGGTCCACGTGGAATCTCTTCGCTTCGCCAACGGCGTCGCGCTCGGCCCTGATGACGCATTCGTGCTGGTGAACGAAACCATCGCCGCGCGCATCCTGCGGCTCTGGTTGAAAGGGCCGAAGGCGGGCGCGACCGAAGTTTTCATCAACAGCCTGCCCGGTTATCCCGACAATCTGTCCTACAGTGGCAAGGGCAAGGGCAAGGGAATTTTCTGGGTAGCGCTGCCCGCGCCTCGCATCGAGTCGTTGGAGGACATCGCCGGCCGACCGTTTTTGCGCAAGATGCTCCTGCGCTTGCCGGAGTCGTTGGTGAGCGTCGAACCAGAGACCGTAGGCTGGATCATTGGCGTGGACGCCGACGGCGTCATCCGGCACAACCTGCGAGACACGACTGGCGCATACGCCAACATCACCAGCGTCAATCAATTCGACGATCACTTGCTTCTAGGCAGTATTATGATGAAATCCGTAGGCCGGATTGAAGCGCCGTAGATTCCCGCTGAAAACATTTTAGAGGGAGTGAGATCAAAACCATTTCAAAGGAGTTGAGATATGTCACGCCTCATTATCGCCATTATCGGGCTTGCGCTTGTTCTTGCCAGTTCGGCCGCCGCCCAGGATCGCGCGACTTTCACTGTCGGCAGCGCCACCGCCGCGCGCGGACAGAAGGCTACTGGCGTGATCGAAGTGCCGGCCGGCGGCGACGCCGCGACAAACATCCCGGTGGCCGTCTTCCACGGAGCGAAGGCCGGCCCAACGCTCGCGCTAGTCTCGGGCGCGCACGGGACCGAGTATGCTTCGATCATAGCGCTTGAGAAATTGATCGGTCTGCTCAACCCGGCTGAGATTTCCGGGACCGTGATCATTGTTCCATTGGTCAACATTCCGTCATTCGAGCAGAAGGCGCCGCACATCAATCCGGTGGACGGCAAAAGCATGAACCGCATGTACCCCGGCAAGATGGACGGCACACAGACCGACCGCGCGTCATTCCTGATCACGAAGCAGGTGGTAGAACAATGCGACCATCTGATTGATCTGCATGGCGGAGATCTCGATGAGAGCCTGCGGCCTTACAGCTATTGGACGAGGACCGGAAACGAGCGGCAGGATAAAATCTCACGCGAGATGGTCTTAGCATTCGGCCTCGACCACATCATCATTTCAGCCGACCGTCCCAAAGATCCGCAGGCTTCACGTTACCTTGAAAACACCGCCACCACGCGCGGCAAACCATCAATCACCGTCGAGGCCGGACATGCAGGCACGGTCGAAGCCGAAGATGTCAACGCGCTGGTGAATGGCTGTCTGAGCGTTATGCAATACCTGAAGATGGCGGCGGGTTCCCCGTCTGTGGTCGAGCATCCGGTCTGGATCGAGAAGGTTGTGACCTTGGCGAGCGAGCAAACCGGTATCTTCTATCCGCTCGTTCGGCGCGGAACCTACGTCCAGCAAGGAATGAAGGTCGGCTATGTCACCGATTACCTGGGCAAGACAATCTTCGAGGCGCGAGCGCCGGCTTCGGGAGTTGTCTTATACATTTGCGCCGTGCCGTCCATGACGAAAAACGCGACCATCGCGAACATCGGCGTGGTCGCGCGTGAATAACCGGTAGTTTATCTCATAAAAATCTGAAAGGGGTTCAAGCGATGCCAAACAACGAAATTCAGGTGAAAACTTTGTCGCGACGCGCGATGTTGCTGAAGACCGCCGGCGGCCTCGGGGCGGCTTCACTTGTCGCGTTATCAGATTCAAGTCACGCCAACCCGCTCTGGCAAGAGGCTTCGGGCGCGAAGCTCAAAGGCAGATTGAAGCAATCGGCTTGCCGCTGGTGCTATCGCGACATCCCGCTGGAAAATTTGGCGAAAGCCGGGGCGGAAATTGGGCTGAAAGGCATTGACCTGCTCAACGACCCGAACGATTGGCCGGTGGTCAAAAAGTACGGGTTGATTCCGACGATGGTTTCGGGCGCGGGCACAATCCCCGACGCATGCAACCGCAAAGACCTTCACGACAAGCTAGAAAAAGAGTTCCAGACGAACATCCCGCGCGCCGCTGAAAACGGCATTCCGAACGTCATCACCTTCTCCGGCAACCGCAAGGGAATGTCTGACGGCGAGGGGTTGGAGAACACCGTCGCGATTCTGAATCGCGTTAAAGGCGTCGCCGAAAAACACAACGTCACGATCTGCATTGAGTTGCTCAACAGCAAAGTGAATCACAAGGATTACATGTTCGACCACACCGCGTGGGGCGTCGAAGTGATCAAGCGAGTAAATTCGCCGCGCGTGAAGATTCTCTACGACATCTACCACGCGCAGATCATGGAAGGCGACATCATCCGAACCATCAGCGAGAACATTCAGCACATCGCGCACTTCCACACCGGCGGCAATCCTGGACGCAATGAAATTGACGACACGCAGGAACTGAATTGGCGGGCGATTGCGAAGACGATCGCCGACCTGAATTTTCAGGGTTACGTCGCGCACGAGTTCGTGCCGAAGCGCGACCCGCTGACTTCGCTGCGAGAGGCGGTGTTGTTGTGCGATGTTTAATATGCCGGTTTTCAAATGTATGAAGATTATTAGCCGCAGAGCCACAGAGCCACAGAGACAGGGAGAGTGGGACAAGGAGAAGTGGGGACAAGGAGACAAGGAGAGAAGTAGAAAAACATCTTGTCTCCTTATCCTCCCTTCTCCTTGCCCCCCCTTTCTTCATATCTCTGTGGCTCTGTGGCTCTGTGGCTATTCATCCATATGAAAGCCGCAGCTTGCCGCGCAGGATGATGAAGCCTTCGCCTTTGTGTTTGTCTTCGTGGCGATGCGGTCGAACATAGGTTCCGACGGCAAGGGCATTGAGCATTCGGTGCGCGTGCTCCCAGGCCCCGTCGTGCAAACAGAAAATCGCGCGGCGGCGCGATGACAGGCGCGCCAGCCGCAGCAGCTCATCAAGCAATGCCGAATCAATTGTTTGAACCGGTCTTTGTTCCATCATAATGCAGCCTACCTCAGCGCCAGATCGACCAGGACGCCATCGGCCGGCTTGGTCGACACGCCCGCCCTGGCGCGCGGCTGGCCGTTGACCGCCGTGAACTTGAAGATCTTCACGAAGGCGCCCACCACGAGGCCCACTTCCAGGAGTCCCAGAAACTTTCCGGGGCAGACCCGCGGCCCGTATCCGAACCCGAAGTGCAGGATCTCTCTTGGCGAGCGGCCGTGCCTGGCAAGAACCTCCCATCGCTCCGGCGCAAAAGCGTCCGCCGGATAGCCTGTCAGCGTTTCCCCCCAGAAATCTTCACACCGGTTCGCATGCCATACGTCCAGTATGACGTGAGTCCCCTGTGGAATGAACATTCTTCGGCCATCGGCCGTCTCGACCCAGGTGTCGACAGTCGCCCTGCGCGGGAGGAAGTACAACGATGGCGTCAGCCGCAGGGTTTCTTCCAGCGCCCGATTGAGAGTCACGGCCTTTGACAGGTTGTCGGGATCGTAGACATCCATGCTCTCCACTTCCTCGTAGATTCGATCCTGGATGTGAGGCGCGCGCGACAAATGCGACAGGGTCCAGCTCGCGAATGAGGTCGTGGCCTCCAGCGCCCCGGCGAGGAACACGCGGATATTGCTGCGCAGAGCCTCATCGGTGGCGTCGGACTTGAACTGCGCCCATAAACCGAGACCGTCCCGTCGCCCGGCAAGCGCTATATCGGTCAGTGTTTCGAAATCTGCCCGCGCCGCCGTCAGCCAGGCGTTGGCGCCGGACAGGAGCCGGAAAGGCGCTCGAAGCGCGCGCCCTATCGTGTCCCGAACCATGTAATCGATGAGGCCTGAGAGCGCCGGAACGAACCGATCACGAAGTCTCTCGTATGACACCGATCCGCCGAAGAAGTTGTTCACCAGCATCTCGAGCATCACGACGCTGATCTCGGGCTCGAGCGCAAGTCGCGTAACCCGTTCACCGATCGCCTCCTGCCGCGCCCGAAGCGCCTCAAGGCGTTCTGCGACAGTCTTACGGAAGGTCCGCTCGAATTCATGAAACTTCTCCGGCTGAAAAAGGCTCGAGTGGTTGAACGGCGGCGCTGCGAGTTTCTTCTGGCGCCGCCACAAGGGGCCGTTTGCATACAGCAACGAATCTTCGCCCGTTGCCCGCGCGATTCCCGCCGTCGGAGCCGTATCGCGATCGAAATGACCAGGCTTGTCGCTGGTGGCAGACAGCACGGCGCGGATGAACGCGGGCTCGCGCGTGACCAGTATGTGCGACATCCCGGGCACATCGAGGTAGCGGTTATGTTTCCCAGATCCAGTCTCCTGCCCCGCGCCGCAGAAGAAAGTATCGAGAATCCTTATCGGCTCACGGTAATTCCACAAATGGGGAAACGGGAGCGACGGTCGTCCGAATCCGATCAGACGGATCCGCGTCGGCAGGCAATCCCCGTCAAACGGGTTCACTCCTTTGATCTGTCGCAGGAGGCGTAGCAACCGCCTTCGGAACGGCGCCCAAGCCCGGTACTTGCCCACGACACCCTTCCAGTCCTTCCTCATGCCGCCACCGCCTCTACAATATTCCCGATATTGCTGACTCCTTCCTCGCGGCTGAAATAAGCGCTTAACATGGAATTTTCCTCCATTGAATATGATTGCAATCTGCAAAAGAAACTGCGATTTGACGCACACTATAGTCGATAATGAAAGCCGCGCTATTAAGCCTGCCATTGCTTCAACCGTTCGACCAGTTCCAGCATCTCGCGGCGTTTCTTCTCGAACAGGGCGAAGGAGATGATGATCAGCACGCCGAAAGCGATTCCGACCACGGGCCAAAACCCGCCCCATTTCAGGTTAACCGACGCCGTCCAGATTATCGCCAACAACGACAGCAGCAGGAACGATGTGCCCAGAAAGAGGAATGCGCGAATTCGCAGCGCCAGCCCAGCGAGCACGCCGATCACAGACAGAACGAGCAATATCATCGTCAGCCAGGGCGATTCGCTCACTCCGTTGATGAAGATGTCCGAAGTCGAAGAGACGTATATCATCATCAACGTCGCGTAGCGAATCATCGTCATCTGGTCCTTCGTCAACTGGTCGCGGTTGATATGGCCGGCGGCCAGCACGGAGAGCGAAACCGGGATGAGCCATAACTGCGGGTGCTGATAAAAGCCGTAGCCCTCGACTCCGTCGAGCAATTTCCACAGCCCGCCGTTGCCGGCGAACACCGCCAGAATTCCGAACCCGAACGAGCGCCGCATCACCGAAAGCGCGCCGTAAAACAGCCCCACCAGGAACAACAGGCCCGAGTAAGAGACCTGCGAAGGCTCCAACCAGAAACCGAACACCGGCAAGATCGGCAACAGAATGCCAGTGCGCTCCAGCGGCTCGGCCAGCACCAGTCTTCCCCGCCTGCGGAAAAGCTCGCTAAGCCCCACGCCCGTGAAGGCCAGCAGCATCACGACCAGAGGCCACCAGGTCAAAAAGAATCCGCCGAAGAACCACGGAATCGTTACCCGCGCGTGCAGCATCGTCACCACAGTCAAAGCCTCGGCGCCATACACGTAGTTCATTCTCCCCCGCTCGCTGAGATTGAAAGGATCGCGCCCCGGCGACAGGGCGAACGCTATGCAGGCGAGGAAGAGCGAGACCAAAGCAGCAAAAACCGCGATCACAACCCACCACGGCGCGCCCGCCATTTTGTCCGAAGCGTAATTCGACGCCTCGGCGCTGAGTATGGCGACCAACGCAAGAAACCCGATGGCGCCGATGATCGGCAGTTGCGCCTTCACCCCGCGTCGCCATTCGTTCTCATCGGCCAGATTGCGGCTGATGATAAATCTATACCCGATCAGAATCGTTCCGGCTACGACCATCACCACCGCCAGGCGATTGATCCCTTGCAATTCCGGTCCGGGTTGCGGCGCCAACCACGCCCAACCCCACAATATAGCGCTCAAAAGTGACATCCAGGTGATGGTACCGATGGGACTGTTGGGATTGATGGGACTGATGGGACTTATAGGACTTATAGGACCTTTAGGACTTAGGGTACTGATGGGACTTATTGGCGCTACATCCGGTTGGCTTTCGTTATCAGACGCTTGTTGCGCCACGGAGTCATATTGACCGATGGAGATGGAGATGTATTGCTCATTCGCATTCTGATCCGCAGTTCCCGTTATCAGATGCTGGTTTTGCGCCTCATTGCTCTTCCCCGTTATCAGACTTTGGTTACGCGAGGCGCTTGCCAATAATGCCATCGAAATCGGAATGGCAAACGAGGCGGTGGCCGCGACCAATCGTTGCATCAATGACCCGAAGCTCAGGATGACGACGAATGTGATTGCGTAGGCGGCGACGCCGAGCAACAGGTTCATCGCGTTAAGCCATGAGGAGAAGCGAGCGAGGTCGTCGACGCTCAACGGCATGCGCAGTCGGGCGGCGAGGCGCGCCAACGATTCGCGCCTGCGAAACAAAGCGCTCGTCGCTAAAGCGTAGAGCGAGAGTATGACGACCAGGTTGACCAGCAATCTCTCATAGCCGGGATTGAAAGAGCGTAAGGCCATGGCGGCGACGATCAATCCGGCGATGTGCAATCCGCGCAAGGCGTGCGCGGGGCGCTCGTCCCACAGGCACGCCGCGAAGAGCGTGACGACCGATGCCAGCGCGAACCAATCGAACAAAGCCTCGCCAATTAATTGACTGCTCCCAAAGGCGTGCGTCGACCATTGGAAAAGCATTGCGAGGCTCACCAATCCGAGCGAAATTCGCGCAGCCACTCGATGGAACGGCGTGATCGATTGCGCTCCGTTCTGTCGCAACAGCTTCAAATCGATCGCCAGCCAGGCGATCGAGGGCAGGGCCAGAACGATGGCGTTCAAGGACACCACACCTGGCGTGTAGATGTAGTCCAAGCTGAAGAGACGGGATAGTTCGAGGTCAAACTGTAAATAAACTCTCGTCGCGGCATAGTTGAGGATCGGGGCGGCAAGGTAGATGTAACCGCGCCTGCGGCTCGCCAGGCTCAGTCCGGCCAACAAGAGGCAGGTCGAAATCGAAAAGCCGACAGTCCACCACGGCTCTCCGGAAGAAGAGACTCCGCGCAAGATCATCGCAACAATCGCCAACGCCGACGCCGTGACCCATTTTTCCAGGGAGCGTTGATCGACAATCTGCGCGACCGGCGTCATCATCCGGACGGGCCGGCGTAAGGCCAGCATCAGCCATGCCGACGCGTTGAGCGCCAGCCCAAGCGTATGAGACGCGGCCCAGCCGCCGGCCCAGAGCCGGCTCATCAGGCAGCTCAACAGCGATCCGATAGCGATCAGGCCGACGCCGAGATGCTCCGCGCGCAAACGATCTGGCTTTATTTCGTGAAGCCATGCGTAAGCGAGCATAGGCAGCGCCACAGCCAGAAGGCCTGTCAGGCCGCCGAAAGAATTGGCCAGCGCGCTTTTTATCAGCGGATCAATAAAGAGGCGGGTGTCGGCCACAGCCAGCAAAGACAACGACAGGAAGAGCGCCAGGCCAGTCTGAGTTTTGAGAAAGGCCACTGACCGATGCCATGCCGAACCTGACGCGGTCTGGCGGCGATGAAACCAGATCCAGACGAGCGAGCAGATCGAGGTTGCGATGATGTTCAATTGCGCGACCGTGTAGGCGTCTGTGCGTTCAATACCCCAGACCCGCGCAGAGGCCCACAGCAAATAGCCGAAAGTCGCCGACAGGTTTACCATCAATCCCGCCGCGCAGGCGTATACAGCAGAGCGCTCACGGAAGGCGTGAGCGGCGAATGAAAGCCCGACGAGCGACAAAGGCGCGACCAGTCCGACGATCATGCCCGATCGCCCAGGCCAAAACTCCGACGCGTCGATTAAGGCAATCCCCTTGAAGAAAGCCAGCGATGAGAAGGTCAGAACAGGCGCGACGAACAACACGAATGACGACTCTCGCAACGCCGCCGGCAACCCTTTCGACCTCTCTTCCATCTGCGGCCAGCCGAATCGTTTAAAGCCCCGCGCTAAGTGATTTCGGGCTACGATCAAGGACGACACGGCGGCGAACGCGACGGCTGACGCCCAGCGGTAGACCGCCGGCGTCAATCGGGCGTCCCCCCACCTTCCTGCGATCAGCAGACATGCGCAGGCCAATAAAATCAGCATCGCCAGGGCCACGCGCTTTTCAAATCGCTCCCACAATCCGGCGATGAAGACCAGCGACAGCGACAGCAGCAGCGACCACGAGCCCGCGCCGAGCGCCGTCGCGGCGAAATCCCGGCTCTCGGTCGATAGCGCCCATCCGGGGCTAAGCGCCTCGATCATTCCGACGTGAACGCCGTACAGGCTGAGCGACGCGAGGAAGCCCAACAACAGCAGCGTGACGATGCGGTCGACGCCGGGCCATCCTGGATAAAGCAACTTCACCGCGGCGGCGGGATCGAATAAGCGAGAAGGCTCTTCCCCCTCGTCTTTCTTGGATTCGGCGACGCTCGCAACGACGCCGAATCTCTTGAGCGCAAGCCGCGCGGCGATCCAGGCCAGGTTCAACATCGCCAGCGCGACGGCCTGCGCCTGTATCGTCCTCAGGTCGCCGACGAACGAATGCGGCGATTCATGGCGGAACAGAGCGGCGATTCCGAACACAACTGACGAGGCCAACGCCAGTTGGAATGCGGCGAACAATACTGGCGAGCGCCTCAACCAGGCGATCACTAACCAGATCGCCGCCAGCCACAGCATCCGCGTGGAAATCTGCCCCGTGGTCATCCAACCATGGAAGATCAAGAACGGCGCCACGGCCACCGAGGCGATCAACGCCGATGAGGCGCATGGCCGGGCAAAGAGCCTTCGCGCTCGCTCGCTCTTTAGGCTCGCGATCAACGCCGCGACGGTCGCGACATTCGCGAAGATGAGCGCCGACAATCTCACCGGATGATATGGCGCGAGCGCGTCCCCGAATTTGAAAGCCAGCGTCTGCGTGATGGCCAACAATGACAAAGCGCTCCCGATCCAAGCGGCGTCGACTACTTCTCTCCGCCAGGCGATGACGAACGCCGCAAGGGCGTAAAAAACGTAGACCGGCGCGGCGTGATGCGGGTCTCCGGCGCGCCCGAAGCCATGCGCCGTGATGAGCGCAAGGCCGAACGCCCCGACGACTATGGCCCCGGCTCCGTAGATGCGCGATTCGATCTTTCGTTTTATCTTCAACGACCACTCCGACGCGGCCAGCAAGAACGCGAAGAGCAAGGCGAGCGCGTCCCCGCTCTCCTTCGAGACGAGACTCGCGGCCAGTAGGCGGCCGTCTTCGCTCCACAGGTGGACATTCCCGCTTAAGAGATTCGCCGCGGTCATAGCGGCTAGAGAGAGGTGTGCAATCGCGCTCGCGTGAGCGAGCCTGAGATCATATCGCAGCGCCTGCCTGGAACTTGCCAACGCCATTGCCAGAGAGACGGCGCAATTGATCAAGGCCGTGATGACTACGGCGACCGGGTTCGGCCATGCGAAGATGAGCGCGGCCAGCAAGATCAGCGAGCCTACGAGGCTGACGCTAGTAGCGGCGGTCCGGGTCTTGCCGGATTGGCTATCTGCGGGCCATTGCAGCAACGCGACCCCGGTAGCAATAGCCGGGATTCCGAAGACGCTGACGAGCGGCGCAAATTGCCGCAGCGTCTGCGAGAAGTGACCGGGGTTGATGAAGAGCAGCCCCAGCGGCAGCAGAGTCGAGAATGAAGCGATGCCGAGATGAGTGAATAATTGGTCGGCGCGGCTCTCGTCGCTTTCAGCTTGCTTTAGCCGTCCGGCCTGATCGCGCAATATTACGCCGCAACTCACGCAGTGACAGAGTAGCGGCGCGACGCCGAGCAGGGCCGCCCTGGGCAAGTCATTCTCGGCGACGCTCGAATGCCTGGCCAATAACATCGCGAATGACGGCCCCATCGTCGCCAGAGCCGTCATCCACGGCGCTTCGGGCAGGAAAACTTTGGCGGCCTGATAGACGAGGAAGAAGAAGAGGGCCAGAGAAAACAACTCTCCGCCGACCACCGACGGAGAAGGCGGAACCGCCTCGCGAGAGAACGCCGTCAACGCCGTCATCGCCAGGAAATTGAGCGGCGCGAGCAGCGTCGAGATGACCAGCACGCCACGGCTCGTCGTGGGCAGTTTCCAGCGATGCGCGCTGTAAAAGCCCAGCCCGAAGAGCGCCGTGGTTACGCCGATGAAGACGGAGAACTTCAGCAACGGCCTCGCCGCAATCTGCGACCACAGGCTGACGACAAGCGCGATCGAACATCCGATGATCAACAGCCCGCCGACCAGCTCGCCCCACCTGACGCTGCTCTCTTCCATGAACGTCCCCAGCATTTCGGTGAACGAGCGACGCGGTTGACGCTGGATTTCGGCGACGGTTATCGGAACATCGGCCGAGGCGGCGGCGATTTCGTCGAAATTGCGGACGCCTTTCTCGACGTCCTCTTCAACGACAGAGACGATATGCTCGATGAGAGCGGGCGGCGATTGCTGAGAGGCCGGTTCAACCGGGGCCGGCTGTGGCGCTAGGGGTTCGGCTTCGAGGCGCGTCGCGACCACATCGCGGCGAACGGGAGCGATCAACCGCGTTCGTTCCTCCTCGACAAGACTCATTACCAGTTTGTGCGTCTCGGCGTCGAGCTTGCCTTGATTCAAAAATCTATCGAGCTGGCGCGCGATCTTCGCCAGTTCGGCCATCCGCCCTGCGCCCGATCGCGCCAGCCCGCAGAGGGGGCAAAAGCTGTCGCCGTAGTGCAAAGCCGAGCCGCATTCCGCGCAACGCGTCCTCAGCCTCGTTCCCGCGTCGCTTCTATCGTCTACGGCGGCGCGATCCGCCTCCGGTTCGCTGAAGATTGCGCGAAAGATCTTTGCCAGCAGAACCCAGATTCCGTGGCCGATGATTGTGATCAAGGCAAGCGCGAATAATAAGGGGATCAAGTACATTGGTCTCTCTCCGGAAAATAGTGGGCAGTGGGCAGTGGGTGGTGGGCAGTGGGCAGTGGAGAGATTAAAACTGCCCACTGCCCACTACCCACTGCCCACTTTCTCTATACTGCCTGCAATCAAATTCCGCCAGTCGTCAACTTTCAATGAGGTTCAACTCCCGATACAACCGCTTTTCAATCCACGAAGGGGCATCTAGCAAGCGCCAAGCCACTCGCTCCGGCGCCCGTCGAAAAGAGGGATCATTGAACCTGCGGAACTATACGGCTGGCGAACTTTCAAAGGCGGAGTTCTTGTGGCAGTTCGTCATCCGTCACAAACCTAATGGACTGGCCTGGTGAGGAACCTGTCGACGTAGTGGCGCAGTTCCGAGAGAGAGGAATCGGCGATGACGCGGAAGACGCGGACGCGGACCCCGGATGGCATTCGCGCCGCAGTGGCCGCGTCGGTGATGACGAACGAGCTTGCGCGCAATCCCCTCTCCCATCCTTTTTCGGCGGTGTTGCGGAAGTTCAGCGAATCCGAGTCGACGTTGACCGCCGCCAGAACGGAATGGGCGAAATGCAGGAAATTGGGCGAGTGAGAGACGACCGTGATCAGGTCGTCTTTGGACGGACGCATCTCGTCCTTCAGCGTCTCAGGCGCCGAGCGCGCGTGAATCAATAGGCAAGCCACCTTCGGAGGCAGCGCAGCCGCGACGACCTCCGCCAGCACGTGAAGCGCGACCGGAATCGCGCCGACCAGGACGCCGCGATTGGCGCACTCGTCCACGCCCGCGCCCTCGACGCGAAAGTCAGTGGCCGCCCTTATCTCGGCCATCAGAACTGCCCGGAGATCGGGATCAGGGTCGATCACCAGAAAATGATCTGGCGGCTGTAACCTCATCCAATGCCTGATGCGCGATTGAATGTCGGCCAGCGAGAACCCCTTGCGCCGCGCGACCTGTAGGAACTCCACGATCAGGTTGTCGAGACCGAGTTGGGCTTCAATCGTGTTTTCGGGCTTGAACCTTCGGACGTATATTCCGCTTCCCGCGCGCATGTCCACCCATCCGGATTCCGAAAGCTCGCGGTAAGCGGCGCTGACCGTGTTTGAATGAATCTTGAATCGCCGAGCGATTTCAGCACAGAGGTAAAAACCGAATCAATCTCTGTGCTCTCTGTGACCTCTGTGGCTAAGCCTATGTCCCAAAGTTTTGTGGCTTGATTTATCGCATATATTGTTTTTCGACGGCGATCAATTTGGCGACGCGTTTGCCGTGACGCGCGGCGCCTTCGGGAGTCGAAAGCCAGACGCCGACGATTTCGCGCATCTTTTCCGTCGAGATCATGCGCGCGCCGAG
>WNGF01004397.1_pt1 | contig 18495 bp, 17 predicted proteins | sample 5400641 | NCBI WGS metagenome assembly WNGF01 (sample SAMN13153371, study PRJNA577476) | soil metagenome | isolation source: 80 cm soil or saprolite under grassland replicate 2 | place: USA:California | collected 2016-06-15
TGACGGAGCCGGAGATCGGGTCGCGATTGGGTATCACCCAACAGGCGGTCAATCAGCGACTGCGTGCAGCATTCTTCGCCCAGGAAGTGGAGGGAACAGAGTTGATCCAGAGCATCGCCTCCGAGGTGCGACCACTGTGACGGATACGGCGCGCGCGGCTCTCGGCCTGACTCTGCTCGCCGCAACGGTGCCGTACGTGCCGTGGCTGAGCCGGCGCGCCGTCACGCGCGCCGTCTTCGCTGGAGTCGGGGGAGCGTGGGTCGCATATCCGCTCGCCGGGCGTTGGCAGGTCTGGATTCTCGTCACGGCACTTGCGCTGGTAGCGGGCCTCACACCGGTCGGACAAGAGCCTGCGCAACTAACGGGGCGAATGCCGATCACGCCGATCGTCGTCGGCGCAATCGCCGTCGCAGTCGGCCTTATCCTCGACGCCAACGGGACGTGGCACGTCTTCGAGAACGCGCTTAAGAGCGACCGCGCCGTAGCGATCACACTCGGCTTGCTTGCCGCAGTCTTTCCCCTCGGCGCCGTGATCGGTGTCCTGACTGCGCCGTGGTCCCGCGAAGCCGAGCGCCACCTCGATGACGCCGCGACGCTTCCGCGCGGACTTCAAGGAGCGGGAAGGTACATCGGCTGGCTCGAGCGAAGCGCGATCTTCGTCGCCGTGGTGATCGGTCACCCGGGCGCAGTCGCCGCGATCTTTACGGCAAAGTCTGTCGCCCGGTTCCCCGCTTTCACGCGCGAAGCGTTCGCCGAGTACTACCTGATCGGAACGCTCCTCAGCTTGTTCGGTGCGACGGCAGCAGGCGTGGGTATCCGCCTGGCGCTCGGGCTGAGCGCGACCTGATCCAGTGGTCTGACCACTAGCGATTCAGCACCGAGAGCACGTCGTCGCCGTAGCGGTCGAGCTTCGTCGGCCCGACGCCCGGCACGGTTGCGAGGTCTCGCAGCGTCTGCGGCTTGCGTCCGGCGATCTCGGCGAGCGTCGAGTTGTGGAAGACGACGTAGGCCGGCACCTCGTCGGCGCGTGCGCGTTCCAAACGCCACTGCTTCAACGCGGCGAAGACGGGATCGTCCGGCTCGGGCTCCCGGCGCGCCGTCTGACGCGGTTGGAGCCCCAACTCGCGCAGGAAACGCGACGGCGCTCCCGTCCACGTGACGAACAGGTGCCGCTTCGCGCGCGTCAAGCCGACGTAGAAGAGCCGCCGTTCCTCATCGATCGCGGCCGGCGTCTTGGCGAGCTTCGTCGGCAGCTCTTTCTTCTCCACACGCGCGACGAACACGGCCTCGAACTCCAGCCCCTTCGCGCCGTGCAGCGTCAGCAGGTGAACGCCGCGCCGTGCCGCGGCGCCGTCGCCGAAGCGCCGCTCGAGCTCTCCCACGAAGCCGGGGCCGTCGAGATCGGCGAGCTCCTCGGCCAGGCGGACGAGCCGGCCGAGGTCGTTTTGCCGCACGAGCTCGCGCTCACCGAGCTTGTCCGGCGGATCCTCGAGCCAGCCGCGCTCCTCCGCGAGTCTGCGCACGTCCGCCGGTGACGACAGCCTGCGCAGGACGTACCGCGCGCTCTCTCGACCGAGGAACGACGCACCCTGCGCCGGGATGCCCGCCTCGTGCAGCGCCTCCTCGAAGTCGACGAGCCGCGCGTTCGTGCGGCAGAGGATCGCAATTCGCTCGAAGGGGACACCGAGCGCGCGGATTCGCTCGACCGCGAAAGCGGGCTCGTCCTCGCAGGGGAGCAGCTCGGGGTCGGGCCCATCCGAGCACGTCGCACGGAGCGTCTTCGCGGCACCGCCGAGGTTCGGCACGAGGCGGTTCGCTAGCGCGAGCACCTGGGGCGACGAGCGGTAGTTCTCCTCGAGCCGGATCACCGCCGCCTGCGGAAAGCGTGCCGGCATCGCGAGCAGATGCTCCGGCGACGCGCCGGTGAACGAGTAGATCGACTGGTAGTCGTCCCCGACGACGCAGAGCTCGCCGCGCGGACCGAGCCACAGCTCGAGCAGCGTCTGCTGGAGCACGTTGACGTCCTGGTATTCGTCGACGGTGAACGCGCGGAAGCGTTCGCGGACAAGAGCCAGCGCCACGTCGTCGGACGAGTAGAGCTGGATCGCGAGCTCGAGCAGGTCCTCGAAGTCGACGTACCCGGCCGCCGCTTTGCGCTCTTCGTACTGCATATACACGCGGAACATCAAATCGGGAGGGATCGGCGGCTCGTGCTCTCCGCGCTGTGCGAGGTAGCGCGCCGGCGTGATGCGGCGGTTTTTCGCCCACTCGATCTCCGTCGCGAGGTCGCCTGCGGAACGAAAGCGATAGGCCCCGGGCAGGGCGTTCGCGATGCGCCGCACCGGTAGCGCCTTCGACGAGAGGATCTTGCCGACGCGGCCGGGCGCGTACTGGTGCAGTTGGCCGAGCGCGGCGGCGTGGAACGTGCGCGCGAACACACCGGGGGCGCCGAGCGCCTCGAGCCTCGCGCGCAACTCGCCGGCCGCCTTGTCCGTGAAGGTCACGGCGAGGATCTCATCGGCGCGGAAGGCGCCGCTCGTCACCTGGTTCGCGATGCGGTGCGTGATCGTCGTGGTCTTGCCGGAGCCCGCGCCGGCGAGAATGCAGACCGGGCCGCGCACCGCGTCGACGGCGCGCCGCTGCTCGAGGTTCAGCTGCACGTTCCCAGCGTATGCGGGTCGGTCGGATGGACTCGAACGGCAACGAAACGCCCTTGCGCCAACTTCGTCCAACATCGATGATCCGACACTCCCGGATGGACGTCGTCACGGAGATCGAGGAAGCCTTCGTCGCGCACTGGTCGGTGTTCGGCCACTGGGCCCAAGGCGAGCTGCACGAAGAAGACGGCATTCTCCGGTTCGAGACACCCATCAGGCACCTGCCGTACAACGGCGTCATCCGGACGCGTATCGAAGGAGACGCCGACGCAGCCGTGGCGCGAGTGGTGGACCTTTTCCGTGCGCGCGGCGTGCAGTTCTTCTGGCTCGTCCACCCATCCGCCCATCCGGCCGATCTGAGCGACCGCCTCGCCGCCCAGGGGCTTCACGCCGTCGACAACGCAACGGGAATGTCGCTCGAGCTCGCCGACTGGAAGGGTTCGGGGCCTCCAACCGGCGTCCTCTACCGCGAGGTGTTGGACGCCGCAGATCTACGGGCTTATCAGGAGCTCACAGTCGACTACTGGGAGGTCTCCGACGAGGAGGACGCGGCCCTTGTCGGGGAGATGCAGCGTGAGTGGGGTCCCGGCCGTGCACCGGGACACCGCTATCTCGCTCTCGTCGACGGCGTCCCGGCGGGAAAGGGCTACGTCTCGTTTGCCGGTCCGCCGGGCGTCGCGGCGATCTACGGGATGAGCGTGCGGCCGGAGGCGCGCGGCCGAGGGATCGCGGGCGGACTGACGACGATGCTGCTCAACCGCGCGAAGGAGGCCGGCAGCAGACGCGTCGTCCTGCACTCGACCGAGATGGCGGTCGGCGTGTACCGCCGCTCAGGTTTCGTCGAACGCTGCCGCTTCACGGTGTTCGCGACCGCGCCACTCTGGTCGCACGGCGGGTGACGTCGGGCTGGTGATGTCGAGGCGCTGCGGCTCGCGGAACATCGTCGTCATTCGCGCCACGAGCTCGAGCGTCTCGCCCTCCTCGACGAGCCGTTCAAGCTCGCGCAGCTCCGCACTCAGCCAGTCCGGGTCGATCGGCGCCTGCGACGCGGCGAGGATCTTCGGATGCTGCGTCGGCTCGCCCGACTCGTCCTCGTTCCACAGGACCTCGTGCAGCTTCTCGCCGGGCCGCACACCGGTGATACGGATCGGGATGTCGCTTTCCGGCACCTTGCCGGACAGACGAATCATGTTCTCGGCGAGCTCGTAGATCGAGACAGGCTCGCCCATGTCGAGCACGTAGACGTGCCCGCGTCCGCCCATCGCACCCGCCTGCACGATCAGCGAGACGGCTTCGGGAATCGTCATGAAGTACCGCGTCATCTCCTTGTGTGTGACCGTCACCGGACCGCCGCGCTCGATCTGCCGCCGGAAGATCGGGATCACGCTGCCGGACGAACCGAGCACGTTGCCGAACCGAACGGCGACGAAGCGAGTCGTCACGTCGTCACGCAAGCCGTAGGCCTGCACGATCCACTCGCCGATCGCCTTCGACTGGCCGAGCAGGTTCTTGGGCTGCGCAGCCTTGTCGGTGGAGACGAGCACGAAGCGCTGCGTGTCGAACTCGACGGCGACGTCGGCGAGCGTCTTCGTCGTCAGCACGTTGTTCCGCACCGCCTCGAGCGGGTTCGCTTCGAGCAGCGGGACGTGCTTGTAGGCGGCGGCGTGGAAGACGACGTCCGGCCGGAACTTTTCGAAGACCTGACGCAGCTTCGTCCGGTTGCCCACGTCCGCGAGGACGGGCAACGCCGCAGAGAAGCCGCGCTCGCCCACGAGCTCGCGCTCGATGTCGAAGAGCGCCGGCTCCGAATGGTCGACGAGAATGATTCGGCCCGCGCCGACGCGCGCGATCTGGCGGCAGAGCTCCGCTCCGATCGAGCCGCCCGCGCCGGTGACGAGCACGGTCTTCCGCGCCAGGTAGCCCGCGACCTTGTTCAGGTCGACCTCGATCGGCTCGCGTCCGAGCACGTCCTCCACCTGTACCGGCCGCAGCTGGCCGGCGAGGTTCACGTCTCCCGAGATCAGCTCGTTCAGGCCCGGGAGCGTCTTCACGGGGACGCGTTCCTCGTGCGCGATGTCGACGATGCGCTGGCGCATCTCGCCGGACGCGGAGGGCATCGCGATCAGTACCTCGTCTGGCTCGCCGTCGCGGAGCACCCGGCGGAGCTCCGAGGTCGGGCCGAGGACCCTGACGCCGTGCACGCGCAGGTTCTTCTTGCGGGGGTCGTCGTCGAGGAGCCCGATCGGCGTGTAGCCGAGCTGAGGGGAGCGCTGGAGCTCGCGCAGGATCAGCTGGCCCGCGTCGCCGGCGCCGACGACCACGACCTCGCGCCCCCGAGCCATGAAGCCCCCCGGAGCCGGCCGTTCGATCAGCGTGCGCGCCAGCAGGCGGGAACCCGCGACGAACGCCAGCAGCAGCAACATGTCGATCACCGCGATCCCGCGCGGGAGGCGGGACGTCCGATCCGGCGGAAACGCATACAGGGTGAGGTCGACGAGCAGCGACGCGACCACGACGCCGCGCGCCGCGCCCCACATATCGCGTGTCGAGACGTAGCGCCACCAGCGGTTGTAGAACCCGAAGAGGACGAAGACGGCGAGCTTGATCCCGAGGACGATCGCGAACGTTTGCCACGAGAGCAGATGCTTGTAGAAGGACGGGATCGTCTGGTCGAAGCGGATCCAGAACGTGAGCCGCCACGCGACAGCGATGAGCACCGCGTCCGCGAGGAGGTTCAGGATCCGATGGCGCGAGATCGGGAGCGTCAAATGACAGCCGCTCCGACTGTGCTGCGTACCACGTCCACGATGCGCACCTGCTGCTCGGGCGAGATGCCTGCCCACAGCGGCACCGAGAAGTTCTCGCGAGCGAGCCTCTCGGTCTCCGGCAGCGCGCCTTCCTCGTAGCCGAGGTAGCTCAAGGCCGGCTGGAGGTGCAGCGGCGGTGCGTAGTACGTCGCGCAGCCGATCCCCGAGTCGCGCAATGCGGCGACGATCCGGTCCCGCTCAGACGACCGGCTGACGAAGAGGTGGTAGACGTGACCGGGGTCGTCCTCGGGCGTCGTGACAAGCTCACCGAGCCCGAGCTCGCGGTAGCGCTCGGCGGCCTCGCGCCGCAGCCTCGTCCACTCGTCCAGTCGCGGGAGGAAGATCCGCAGCGCCGCCGCGTGGATCTCGTCGAGGCGCGAGTTGTAGCCGATGAGCTCGAAGTCGACCTTCGCCCGCGAGCCGTGGAAGCGGAGCACGCGCACGCGCTCGGCAAGCTCATCGTCGTTGGCTGCGACGAGCCCGCCGTCACCGAGCGCGAAGAGGTTCTTCGTCGGATAGAAGCTATATGTCGACGCAACGCCGGTTCGTGCGACACCCGGCGCGCCGAACGCCTGCGCCGCGTCCTCGATCAGCGGCGGCCCGAGCGACGCGAGCTCCTCGAGCGGCGCGGGTCGGCCGAACAGGTGGACCGGCATGATTGCGCGAGTGCGCGGCGTGATGCGCGCTGCGACGTCCTCCGGGTCGAGGTTGAACGTCCTGGGATCGATCTCCGCGAAGACCGGCGTCGCTCCGCGCCGCGCGATCGACTCCGCCGTCGCATAGAACGTGAACGAGGGGCAGATCACCTCGTCGCCCGCACCGATCCCGAGCGCGTCCAGAACGAGCACGAGGGCGTCGGTGCCGTTCGCCACGCCGATCGTCTCCTTCACTCCGAGGAACTGCGCCGCCTCCCGCTCGAAAGCCTTCACGTTCGGGCCGAGGATGAACGTGCCCGACTCGAGCACCTCGGCGAACGCGCGCTTCAGTTCCGGAATCAGGGGCGCGTACTGCGCCTTGACGTCAACGAGAGGAATCTGAGGCACGATCGGAGAGTGTAGAGGTGCGCCTCCGGCGCCGGACCAAATAGGCGATCACCACGAGAACTCCTGCAACGACGGCGATCTCGACGTAGCGGAAGTCGTCGTGGAAGCGCTCGTAGCTCGAGCCGAGGGCCCAGCCGACGCCGGCGAAGGCGAAGCACCAGAGCGCGGAGCCTGCCAGCGTCAGCATCGTGTAGCGCCCGAGCCCGACGCGGAAGACGCCGGCGGGTATCGAGACGAACGAACGGACGACGGGAGTGATCCGGCCGAGGAACACGGCCCAGTCCTCGTACCGGGCGAACCAGCGCTCTGCGCGGTCGAGCTGGACCGGCGTGAGGTGGAACCAGCGTCCGTGGCGCTCGAGCAGCGGCCGGCCGCCACGCACGCCGATCCACCAACCTGCGACTGCGCCGACGAGGTATCCGAATGTACCGGCGAGCGACACGACCACGTACGACCAGAAGCCGCGAGGGATGTCCCCGCCGAGCAGCGAGACCGACCCGCCCAGGGCACCGGCAGCGACGGCCCCGCCCACGATCATCACGAGCTCGCTGAACGCCGGAAGAACCGCGTCGACGAGCATCAGGACGAAGACGGCGGCGACGCCGTGATCGCGAACGAAGGAAGTCAGCGAGCTCGTTAGGCTCGCGAGGAGCACCGGGGAGAGCCTAGCGACGCGCCTTGAAGGGCGCGTAGAGGTCGGCGCGCCCGAGACGGTTCGTCGCTACCACGTGCAACTGGTACTGGCCGGTGTAGGCGATTCCGCCGGAGCCGTTGCGTCCGTTCCACGTCAGGTGCTGCGTGCCGGGGCGGGGAGTGCGACGCGCGAGCGCGAGCACGCGCACGACGACGCCGGTGCTCCGCTCGACTGTCGCCGTGATCTTCGCCGCGCGCGACAGGTTGAACGACGCGAGCAGGCGCGTGCCCTTCCTGCGCAGCTTCAGCGCCCTGGGCCGGACAGCGAGCCCGGAGAGCGTCTTGTTCAAGGCGAACGTGCGGTCCGCGGCCGACGCCTGCTGCGCGTCGTCCGTCGCCGTGACCGTGAAGCGCCAGCTTCCCTCCGGCTGACCGACACCCGGCCACGTGAACCTGTACATCCCCGGCGCCCGCTGCCCTGAGTCGATCGGCACGGTGACGCCACTCGGGCCGACGAGGCCGGCCTGCACCTTGCTCGGCCGAAAGAGCTTGTACGAAAGGCTCTCGCTATCGGCGACGCCGTCGTTGTTCGGCGAGAGAACGGGTTCGGAGACCGGCGGCGCGTAGACGCCCGTGTAGGCCACGACCAGCGCCTCCGCGACCGCGCGCTCGCCCGTCTTCTCCGACGGGCGACTGAGCAGTTGACCGTCGAACGCCATCGTCGTCGAGCCCCCGCCGTCGAGCGCCGACGCGGTGACGGCACCGAGTTGCAGCAGCGCCAGCGCAAGCTCGAAGTTCGTCACGCCCGCGCTGTAGCCGGGCTGGCGACCGTCGACCGCGACGAGCAGGATCTTGCCGTCCGCGCGCTGGCCGACCGCAGTACGCGGCCCTCGCGGCGCGAGCTGCGGGCTCGTGAACGCCTCGTTCGCGCGAAAGACCGGCCTGCCGTTCTTGACGATCAGCGGTCCACCGCCGAGGGCGCCGACCGTGCCGTCCCATGTGGGGTTCAGCGTGTAGCGAATGGTGACGGTCGATCCGAGCGGTGCATCGCTCGCGAGCCGCGGCGCCGCCGAGCCGTCTGCCTGCAGGACCGCTCCGTCTACCGGAATCGGCGTCCTTCCCGAGCTCACCGCGAGGACCGCGCTGACCGTCCCGACCAGGTCCGTGTTCGGGCTTACGCTCGGAAACGGACGGAGAATCACTTCGGCGCCGACGTTCGCAGGCGGCGTCGCGGCTCCGTAGGCGCGCGTGAAGAGCGTGAAGCCGTTCGCGCTCGGCGGGTCGTTCAATCCCAGACGGAGGCGCTGGCCGATGCCGCGCCAGAAGCCGAGCAGGGTGACCTTGTCGAGGCGGAGAGTTCCGTCCGCGCCGATGCCGATGCTCGTCCGATCGGGCAGAGGCGGGTGCTCGAGAACGCCGTTCCGGACGAGCACGCCGCTCGGGTGGCCGTCGCCGAAGTTGAAGAGGTCGCCGTTCACGCCGGCGACCGTGGCGGTTCCGCTCAGACGCCTCTGCATGTCGGTGACCTTCTCGCGGAAGATGAGCGACTCGTTCGAGAGCACCGGCTGAAGCGAGTACAGCCCGCCGGGCTTGGGCGAGGTGATCACGTTCAGGACGACCGGTCCGTGGGGCGTGAACTGGACGCGCTTCGTGTACGTCACTTCCGGCATCAGCAACGAGGACGTCGAGCCCTGCGCGAGTGCATGCGCCGGGAAGAACGCCCCGAGCAGCAGCAAGATGAAGAGCTTGCGGAGCACGGCCCGGATTCAGGGTAGCTTCCTCCCGTGGACATCGTCCTTCTTCACTCGGGTGTCGGCGACCCACGTGAGTGGGTCTCCGTGCGCCCGTTGCTCGAGGCGGAACATCGCGTCTCGACGCCCGAGCTGTGGCAGGAGGGATCGCTCGTCGACATCGTGCTCGACGCGATCCCCGGCGAGAGCGCGGCGCTCGTCGGCGCTTCGTTCGGGGGAGGCGGCGCGCTGGAGGCCGCCGCGGCAGCGCCGGAGCGCGTCGAAGCGCTGGTGCTGATCAACTCGAATCCCTTCGGCTGGTCCGACGATGTGACCGCCATCATGCGGGAAGAGGATGCACTGGCCGAGGCGGGACGGCTCGACGACGCGGCGGCCCTGATGGTGCGCGCCTGGCTCGTGGGCGCGCGGCGCGAGGAGGTAGAGGTGCCGCGGGAACTGCGCGACCTCGTGTTTGCGATGGAGCGCCGCGCATACGAGCTTCCGCAGCCGGGCAGAGGCCAGTTCGAGCTCGACGACGTGCGCGCTCCGATCCTGTACATCCGCGGCGAGCTCGACTGGCCCGACGTCGAGCGTGCGTCAAAGCGGTTCCCGAACGCGCGCCACGCGGTGATCGAGGGCGTCGCACACCTGCCGGCCCTGGAGCGGCCCGCCGAGGTCGCTCGGCTCGTGCAAGAGTTCATCGCGTGACGACCCGCACGACTCTCGTCGAAGGACTGATGGAGCGGTTCCCGGACGTTCCGCGCGAGGCGGTGCTGAAGGAGGACCTGCTTCGTGCGGGAATCGCGTTCGACGAGTCGGCGCTCACGGACAACCTCGACGGCGACGTCAAGCCGAAGTCGTACTTCATCTTCTCGTTCGACCAGAAGCCGCTGGCGCAACTCGGCGAGGCGGCGAAGCGGCGTCCGCCCGAGGAAATCGCGCTCACCGGCGGCCCCTATCAGCTGCGTCGCACGATCGTCTCCGTGCGCGTCAACCCGGACTCGCCGTACCGCATCGCGCGTGACGAGTCCGGTGTCCTACGCCTTTCCCTCGAGGAACGCGAGATCGCCGACGTCCGCCTGCCGCCGATGCCCGAGTACTACCGGCACACGCTTGCGAACGGCAAGACCGTGATGGAGACGGCGCCGACGATCCAGTGGGGCTACCTGATCTATCTGACGGTACTGCGCCTGTGCCAGTACTTCGGCGCGAAAGAGGAGTGCGGGTTCTGCGACATCAACCACAACTGGCGCCAGCACAAGAAGGAGGGCCGTCCCTACACGGGCGTGAAGCCGGTCGCGGACGTCCTCGAAGCGCTCGCGATCATCGAGCGCTACGACACGACCAACGCGAGCAAGGCGTACACGCTCACGGGCGGGTCCGTGACGAGCACCGTCGACGGCCTCGCGGAGGCGGATTTCTACGGCCGCTACGCGCAGGCGATCGAGGAGCGCTTCCCCGGCCGGTGGATCGGCAAGGTCGTCGCGCAGGCGCTTCCGCGCGAGGACGTTCAGCGCTACAAGGACTACGGGATCACGATCTACCACCCGAACTACGAGGTGTGGGACAAGCGGCTGTTCGCGATCATCTCGCCGGGCAAGCAGCGGTACGTCGGCCGCGAGGAGTGGCACCGCCGGATCTTCGACGCGGCTGAAGTGTTCGGCTCGCGCTACGTGATTCCGAACTTCGTCGCCGGCGTCGAGATGGCGAAGCCGTTCGGCTTCCACACCGTCGACGAGGCGATCGCGAGCACGACGGAGGGCCTCGACTACTTCATGAGCCGCGGCATCACGCCACGGTTCACGACCTGGTGCCCGGAGCCGACCACGCCGCTCGGTCGCGACAACCCGGACGGAGCGCCGCTCGAGTACCACGTCCGCCTGCTCGGCGCCTACCGCGAGACGATCGAGAAGCACGGCCTGAAGCCGCCGCCCGGCTACGGCATCGCGGGTGCGGGCAATGCCGTCTTCTCGGTGAGCTCGTTCATGGACGTCCTGACGCCTGAAAAGGCGGCGGTACCGGCATGAACGAGCTTCTTGCGAAGGTCGCAGCCGGAGGCCGAATCACCGTCGACGACGCTGCGAGGCTCTGGCGCCACGCAAGTAACGACGAGCTGAAGCAGCTCGCGCAGCTCGTCCGCGGCCGGTACCACGAGCCGGACCGCGCAACGTACATGGTAATGCGGATCATCAACTACACGAACGTGTGCGTCGCGCAGTGCGACTACTGCGCGTTCTACGTCCTCCCGAACCAGGACGGCGGCTACGTGCTCTCGCGCAAGGACGTGTTCGCCAAGATCGACGAGCTGCTCGAGTTCGGAGGCGATCTCGTCGGCTTCAACGGCGGCTTCAATCCCAGGCTGCCGCTCGACTATTACGCCGACCTGTTCGCCGCGGTTCGCGCGCGCTACGGGGAAAGTGTCGAGTTCTACGCGTTGACGATTGCCGAGTTCGTCTTCCTCGCCGACCGCGCGAAGCTGAGCTACGCGGAGGCGGCGGCGCGCCTACGCGACGCGGGCGTGCACTGGGTCACCGGGGGCGGCAGCGAGATCCTCACCGAGGACTTCCGCAAGCGGCACGCGAAATGGAAGTACACCGTGCGCGACTACTTCGACGCACAGCGCGCGATCGTCGAGGCCGGCCTGAAGACGACGGCGACGATGGTGATCGGCTTCGACGAGACCCTGGAGGAGCGGCTCGAGCATCTGCAGCGCACGCGCGATTTCCAGGATGAGACCGGCGGGCTGTTCTCGTTCCTCTGCTGGACGTACAAGCCGTACGGCACCGCATTCGGCGGACGCGAGATCTCGCCGCAGGAGTACCGGCGCCACATCGCGTTGAGCCGGATCTTCCTCGACAACGTGAAGCACATCAGGACGTCGGTGCTGACGCAAAACGAGGACGCGTTCCGCGCGCTCGACTACGGCGCCGACGACTTCGACCTGCCGATCGAAGACGAGGTGACGCAGAAGGCGGGCGCACGGATCAACTTGGACCTGGCGTCGCTCCTCGAGGTTCCGACCTCAATGGGATACCGAGTCGAGTACCGCCGCGCGGAACGGCCGACCGCGTTGGCGGCGGGCTAGACCGCGGCTTCCGCGGCAGCGACGAAACGCAGCTCCGGCACGCGTTCGAGCTCGCCGACGTCGTGCGCGAGCTCGAGGAACGTCAACAGCCCGGCGCGCTCGCGTGGGCCGAACGAGTAGCGCAGCTTCTCGAAGTAACGCGCAAGGAAGCCGGCGGGATAGCCGTAGCGGCTCGAGGCCTCGTAGGCGAGCGTCTCGGGCTCGGCGCGTGCTGCGCGCACCGATGACGCGAGCGCCTCCTGCAGCTCGAGCAGGCCCTCGCCGACCGGCTCGGGCGCCGCCCAGACGGCGAACACCATCGGCAAGCCGGTGCGCTCGAGCCACAGCCGGCCGAGGTCGTAATGCGGCGTCGGATCCTCGAAAGCCGACCTGAGGGCCGCGTCGCCGATCAGGAGCTTCGCCTCTGCGGGCTCGCCGAGCGGGACGTGGGTCGCTTCCGGGAGCAGCACCTTCGTCAGCACGACCGACGTCGCGGACTCCGGCGTCACTGCGACGGTCCGGACGTGCTCGAGCGGCGTCTTCGAAACGAGCTGAATCGAATCGATCGCGCCTTCCGACGACACGCACAGCCGCGGCAGGATCCGCAGGCGATCGGCGTTCCGTGCGTACTCGATCGACGAGATCGGCGCGATGTCGAGCTCGCCCGCGAGGAGCTGGCGGTTCAGTGTCGTCGGGACCCCTTGCACCTCGTCGACTTCGGCGTCAAGGCGAAAGAAGACCGGCGCCATGTTGACGTAGGAGATGCGCCCGAGCCGCACCATCAATTCCTCCGCTCCAGCACCGCCGTCACGAGAGCGTCGAGCTCCTTCCGGTGCGTTCCGTCGAGCGCAGCACGTGCGCGCTCGGCGTACTCGACGGCGATCTCGCGCGAACGTTCCAACGCTCCGCTTTCCGCGACGCGTATGAGCGCTCCCTCCTGTGGACCGCCCGCGAGCGCGCGGCGGACGAGTTCGTCCTCCTGCGCGCCGAGGATCAACGGGAGCGTCGGCGTGCCGTCGCGCAGATCGGTGCCTGCGACCTTTCCGGTCTCGATCGTCTGGCCGGTGCAGTCGAGGATGTCGTCGACGATCTGGAAGACGACCCCGAGGTTGAAGCCGAACTCGCGCAGCGAGTCGCCGCCGCCGAGCACGCAGGCTGCTTCGAACAGCTTCGCCGTCTTCAGCGCGCAGCGTTCCAGGTACGCGTCGACCGTCGTTCCGGCGTCGTGACGCTGCCTACGCTGCATCGTCTCGCCGCGAACGAGACAGAGAGCGGCGTCGGCAAGGATCTGAACGGCTCGCAGCCCGCCGGCCGCAGACAGCTCCGCAAACGCGCGCGCGAAGAGGTAGTCGCCGGTCGCCCGCGCGACCTCCACTCCGTGCGCCGACCAGACGGACGCGTGCCCGCGCCGGACTTCGGCGCCGTCGATCAGGTCGTCGTGAACGAGTGTCGCCATGTGCAGGAGCTCGACCGCAACGCCCTCGGCAAGCGGCTCCTCCGCATCCTCCGGCGCGCTCAGGAAGACGATGACGGGGCGCAGGCGCTTGCCGCCGGCCGCGAGCGATTCCTTCCCGACCGCGGCGACCACGCCCGGATACGCCTCGACGGCGCGCTCCAGCCGCACCTCGAGCGTGTCGAGGTAGGCGTCGAGGCCGGGTGCGGTGCGGATCTCGGTGAGGGCCGCCGTCATTTCTTCACGCCGGTGTGAAGCGCCACGATTCCGCCCGCGAACGTTCTGTAACGCACCTCGCTGAAGCCTACGAGTTGCGCGGAGAGATCGTCCGGGCCGGGGAAGCGGCGGACGCTGGCGGGGAGGTACGTATACGCCTCTCCACCGGGCAGCACTTTGCCGAGCAGCGGCACGATCCGATCGAACCAGAGCGAATAGAACCAGCGCAGCGGGCCTCGCGGCCGAGTGATCTCGAGAATCGCCAGGCGGCCGCCGGGCCGGAGCACGCGCCGGAGCTCTGCGATCGCTCGAGCGAGGTCGGAGACGTTCCGCACGCCGAACCCGACGGTCGCGGAGTCGAAGGACGCGTCGGAGAAGGGGAGCGCGAGAAGGTCGCCTCGAACCCAGTCGAGCTCGGGTGCCTTGCGCCGTGCGCGTTCGAGCATCCGTTCCGAGAAGTCGAGGCCGGTGACCCTGGCTCCGGCCTTGGCGGCAATCACCGCGAGATCGCCGGTCCCGCACGCTGCGTCGAGCACACGGTCGCCGGGGCGGACGACAGCCTGCACGGTCGACCGCCGCCAGCGCTGGTCGAGCCCCGCGGTCATGACTCGATTCATCAGGTCGTAGACGGGCGCGATCCGGTCGAACATGCGCTGCACGCCTTCGGGCGGGAGCGTGCCGGTGCGAGCGGTCACTCACTCCCCCAGCGCTTGATCAGCGCATTCTCGACACCAAGTTGATCCAGAGCGCGGGCGACGATGAAGTCGACGAGATCCTCGACGGAATCGGCTCCGTGGTAGAAGCCCGGCGCGAGGAAGAGGATCGTTGCGCCGGCGCGCTTCGCCGTCAGCATTGTCTCGAGGTGAATCGTCGAAAGGGGCGTCTCGCGCGGCATGAGGATCAGCTTCCGCTCCTCCTTCAGGGCGACCGACGCCGCACGGTGAATCAGGTTCTGCATCCCACCCGATGCGATCGCTCCCAGCGTCGCCATCGAGCACGGGCAGATCACGTAGCCGTCGACCTGTGCGGAGCCGCTCGCGTACGGCGATCCCCAGTCGCCGGGGTCGTAGACGGTCACGGCGTCGCCGGCTCCTTCGGTCATCCGTGCCAGCACTTCGTCGCGCGGGAGTCGCGGATTGCCGAAGACCTCGGTTCCGATCACTTCGATCCCGGCGCCCGAGGCGGCGACACCGACCTCGCAGCCCGCCGCGACGAGCGCCTGCAACAGCCGGACGGCGTAGGGCGCGCCGGAGGCGCCGGTTATGCCCAGGAAGACGCGCACACGGCGCCTGTTACTTCGGTCCCTTGGATGCTTCGAGGAACGTCGCGAGCGCGCGCAGGTTCTGGTCGCTGAACGCGTCGAACTTCGGCATCGGGGAGCCCGGGCTCACGCTCGCGGGATCCTTGAGATGCCGGATCTGGAAGTCGATCCCCTTGTTCTTCGAGCCTTCGCTCGTCAGGTCAGGCGCGCCGAGGTTCGACGTGCCGGTGCCCAGGTACGTATGGCAGTTCGTGCAGCCCGACTGCGCGAAAAGGTTGGCGCCGGCGACCGCCGTCGCGTTGCCGGCGAATCCCTCCTTCTGCGCCCAGGTCGGAACTTGGACGACAACCTCCGAGGCAAGCGCCTCCTTGGCCGTAGCCCCCTTGTACGTCAGCACGCCCATCGAGATCACGACGAGCACTGCTGCGACGAGCGCCACGGGCCGGCGCAGAAGCCGCCGTTCCGTTCGCACGTCGATGAACGGCAGCGCGAGCAGCAGCATCAGGGCGATGGTTGGAATCCCGATTGTGCCCAGAATCACCGACTCCGGCCACTTGAAGATCCGGAGGAGGTAGAAGAGGAAGTAGAAGTACCAGTCCGGCCGCGGCACGAAGTTCACCGTTCCGGGATCGGCCTTGTCGGTGTACAGCACGCCGAGGAGGTCCGTGTACTTCCAGATCACCGCGAGCCCGACGATCACGCAGACGACGACAAGGCTCATCACCGTGTCGTGGAACATTGCGTATGGATAGAACGGCTTCCCGCGCCGCTCGACGTCCTCCTTGTAGCGCTTGAAGCCCGCGCGCCGGTCGTCGAGCGACGCCATCTACTTCGCCCTCCTGCCCGGCCGGGTCAGTCCGCTGCGCGCCGGCTTCTCTTCCCGCTCCTCACCGGCCGCCCGCTTCGACCACGGATTCGGCGAGACGCCCAACCGCACGACCAGGTAGAGGTGCAGGCCGATCAGCGCGAATAAGGCGCCGGGAATGGCGAGCATGTGCAGCGCGTAGAACCGGGGCAACGTTTCCGGTCCGATCTCCGCGCCGCCTCGTAAGAACGACGCGAGGAACGGCCCGATGAAGGGGCCCGTCCCGTTGATGTTGATCCCGACCACGCTTGCCCAGTACGCCGTCTGATCCCACGGCAGCAGGTAGCCCGTGAAGCCCTCGAACATGCCCGTGGCGAGGATCAGCACGCCGATGATCCAGTTCAGCTCGCGCGGGTACTTGTACGCGCCGAACAGGAAGACGCGCGCCATGTGGAAGAACATCAGGATGATGAACACGCTGGCGCCCCAGCGGTGCATGCCGCGGACGAGCCAGCCGAGCGTGAGGTCGTTCGTGATGTGCTGGATCGACTCGTAGGCGCTGTTCGGGTCGGGCTTGTAGTACATCGCGAGGATCACGCCCGTCACCACCTGGACGATGAACGCCGTGAGCGTCGCCGACCCGAGCGTGTGGTACCAGGAGATGTCCGACGGCACCTTGCGAAAGAGGAAGTACTTGGTGGCACCGACGAGCCCGGACCGCTCCTCCAGCCAGTCGAGCGGATAGTTCGCCACCTGGATGAGGCGTTGACTGCGGGTCGATCTGCGCGTCGTCGTCGCCATCAGTGCGGCGGCTGTAACGGGTAGAGCCAACCCTCGGGGCCGTCGATGTGCTGGCCCGGGCCGGCGAGGGTGTAGCGACGGATTTTCGCAGCGGCTCCCGCGCCGTCCACGTGCGAGACGCTGTAGGTGCCGAGCAGCACGAGGTGCCCGTTGCGGATCTCGAAGTCGTAACGGTCGAGCGCGCGAACCGGCGGCCCCGCGGTGCGGTTTCCCTCGACGTCGTACTGCCCGCCGTGACAGGGGCAACCGAAGCCGCCGGCGGGAATCGTCGGAATGATCGTCACTTCGCCGCCGCCCTTCAGCTTCGACTCCTTCTTTTTGTTGTCGAAGACCGGTCCGTTCGGCTGCACGGGACAACCGAGGTGTGCGCAGCGGTTCGAGATGATCGTGAAGCTCGGCTGCCCGTTCGAGGTGCCGTTGTTGCGGACGTACGCCGTCCGCCGCGACACCTCGCCTTGTGAGGGCTCGCGGATGAACGTCGCGATCACGAACTCGCCCTCGGGGAACTGGTCGAGCGCCCCGAGGTCGACGTTCTTCGGATGCTGCTTCACGAACGCGGGCGCAACCATAAAGCCGACGACGGGGACGGTCACCACCCCGCCGATCACCGCGCCGAGGCCGAGCGTCGCGCCCTCGAGGAACACCGAGCGCGGGAAGCGCTCGACGTCCTCGTCCTCCGTCACCGGCATCGCCGGGCCCAAGCGGTCAGCGGGAACCGGCGCCGCACCACGTGTCTCCGGCTCGTGCTCGGTCGGGGTCGAATAGCCGCGCGCGGAGTCGCGGACCCACAACGTCGCCGAGACCACCGCGATCACCGCGCCGGCCGCCACCACGGGCCAGCTGATGATCAAGCCCACGAGAATGCACGCCACTCCGATCGCGAAGCCGATCGGCCAGAGGCTGGGGCCCGGGAGATGGTGTTGGTCGCGATTCGGTTCCACGGTCAACGACGCACCAGACGAGGCGCCGCCGAACTCTGACGGATTTGCCCGTCCCGTGCAGCGGGAGCGAACGAGATCCCGTACTCCTCCCACCGGCGCGTGACGAGGTCGCGCATCTCGTCGCTCATCTCGATCTCCGGCGGCCACTCCCGCGTCCCCTCGGCGGGCCCCTTGTGCGTCGCGTCGATGCCGAGCTTGCCACCGTAGAACTGCAGCGTCGGCGCGTGGTCGAGGTGGTCGAGCGGCCCCTCGCTCAGCATGACGTCCCGCTTGGGGTCGACGTTCGCACAGACGCGGAAGAACACCTCCTCGTAATCGTGCACGTTCACCGATTCGTCCACGACGACAACCGACTTCGTGAGCGACAGCAGGCCGAGACCCCAGACGGCGTGCATCACCTTCTGCGCGTGCCCCGGAAATTGCTTGCGGACCGAGACGATGCAGCAGTTGTGGAAGGCGCCTGCGACGGGAAGGTCGTAGTCGACGAGCTCCGGGACGCTCATCCGGATCGCCGGCAGGAAGATCCGCTCCGTCGCCTTCCCCAGCCACGCGTCCTCCTGCGGCGGCTTGCCGACGACGATCGACGGGTAGATCGCGTCGCGCCGCATCGTCATCGCCGTCACGTGGAAGACGGGAAACGGCTCGACGCCCGTGTAGTAACCCGTGTGGTCGCCGAACGGGCCTTCGGGGCCAAGGTCGTCGCGTTCCACGTAGCCCTCGAGCACGATCTCCGCATTCGCCGGGACGTCGACCTCGATCGTCTTCGCGCGCACGAGCTCGACGGGGGATCCTTTGAGAAAGCCCGCGAGCATGAACTCGTCCACGTGTTTCGGCAGCGGTGCCGAGGCCGAATACGCGCTGACGGGGTCGAGGCCGAGCGCGACTGCAACCTCGAGCCGGCCCTCCGCGAAGAGGTAATCGGCGCGGCCGTCCTTGTGGATCTGCCAGTGCATCAGGGTCGTGCGCCTGTCGACCTTCTGCATCCGGTACATGCCGACGTTGCGCGTTCCGTCCCGCGGGTCGTGCGTGATCACGGCGGGGAGCGTGATGAACGGTGCGGGGTCGCCGGGCCAGCAGCGCTGGA
>WNGF01004400.1_pt1 | contig 18491 bp, 23 predicted proteins | sample 5400641 | NCBI WGS metagenome assembly WNGF01 (sample SAMN13153371, study PRJNA577476) | soil metagenome | isolation source: 80 cm soil or saprolite under grassland replicate 2 | place: USA:California | collected 2016-06-15
GGTGACCATGTCAGCGACGCCGTAGGGCAGCACGTCGTGGGGTTTGGCCGCGCCGATGCCGCTGTCGCTGCTGCACACGACGGTGGCGCCGGATTGGCGTACCTGCTCGAAGGCGTGCAGGATGGCCGGCAGTCGGGCCATCAGGCGGGCCAGGATCTCGGGCGGGTGGGGTGCGCCGGGCAGGAACCCGAGGGTCGCCGAGACGACGATGCCCTTCTCGGCGATGGCGCTGAGGACGTGCGGGTCGGCGTGTGCGCTGTCGGCGGTCAGGAACGTGCAGTGCTCGATCATGTCGACGCCGGCGGCGACCACGTTGGCGATTGCGGTCGCGGCGTGGGCGTGCGCGGTGATCGGCAGCCCGTGGCGGTGCGCCTCGTCCACGGCGGCGCGCAGCTCGTCGACCCCGTACTGAGCCTCGTGGGAGCGGGTGGTGGGGGTAAGGTCCCCGCCACTGGCCATGATCTTGATGACGTCAACGCCGCGTTCGGCGTGGTCGCGGACGGCGGCCCGCACGGCGGCCGCGCCGTCTGCCTGGCCGCCGAGGAACCAGCAGTGTCCACCGGTGGGTGTGATCGGCGGGCCAGCTACCAACAGGTGCGGGCCTGCGGCGGGGTCGGCGGCGGTCTCGTCGCGCAGCCGCAGGGACAGGTAGTCGCGGTCACCGAGGTCGCGGACCGTAGTGATCCCGGCCATCAGGCAGGTACGGGCGGCCAGCCGCATCCGTTCCAGGATCGCGTCGTCGGCATCGGTGATGTGACCTACCGGATCGTCGCTGGCATCGAGGGCCAGGTGGACGTGCGCGTCGACGAGACCGGGCAGCAGGGTCGCCCGGCCAAGGTCCACCACGTCAATGCTCGCCGGCACCGCCGCCCCGGACTCGACCGCGACGATGCTGCCGTCGTCCACCAGCACGACCGGTCGTTCGACCAGAGTGGGACCGACACCGTCGAACAGGCGGGCGGCACGGATCGCGAACATGAATCCTCCCCGACTGCCGGGGCGACCGGAGCCCGTCGCCCTCTTGACAGTGTGTCAAGCGTGTACGCTGCTTGACACCATGTCAAGCAGCACCGTGGGCACCCGGCAGCGGATCCTCGCCGCCGCTCGGTCGTTGATCGAGGAAGGCCGCACCGACGTCGGCCTGGGCGAGATCGGCAAACGCGCCGGCATCAGCCGCCAGGCCGTGTACCTGCATTTCGCCTCGAAGGCGCAGTTGCTGACCGAACTGGTCACCTGGGTCGAGGAACAGGCCAACCTCGGCGCCCTGCTCGCCCCGGTGTGGACCGCGAAGACCGGCGACGAGGCGCTGCGCGCGCTGGTCGATGCCGGCGCGGTGTTCGAACCGCAGACCCACGCGCTGGCCCGGGTAGCCGAACGCGCCCGCGACGAAGACCCCGCCGTGGCAGCCATCATCGCCGAGCGCATGCAGCGCCGCTACGACGGCATTCGCACCGTCGTCGCCCGGATCGCCGCCGAGGGCCGCCTCACCCCCGGCTGGGACATCGACACCGCCACCGCGTTCGTCTGGGCACTCACCGCACCCTCAACATTCCACCTCCTCGTCGAGGAACGCGGCTGGTCACCCCAGCGCTGGGCCCGATACACCCACCAACTACTCCACGACGCACTCGTCTGCCCCGAAACGCCCCAGCCCCGCCGCCCTGCCACGAAAACCCGAACGCACAGCCGAGCCACAGCAGCCACACAGCCGGAGACCGCCAAGCGACCGCGACGTTCATGACGCGAGCCTCGCCTGGCGTGATCCTCTTCTGCGATGCGGGCGTTGATCTGCTGGGGAACTACCGGATCTGCCGATGTGAACAAGCGGCAGTAATACGGCGAGGCAGTGCGAATTGGCGTAACAGCGGCCAGAGGAATCGATAGCACTGTGGAAATTGACTGATTCTGCATTCAGCCGACTGGGTGATCGTCGGGCCAGTCCCCAAAACGCTGCACGGAGATAATTGGGTATCGGGTTGCCTCGATAACGATGGTGGCGGGCAATGTCAAGCTTTTGCTCTGGAGATGCGACTGCAGGCTGACTACCTCTTCGAACGTTGCTGGAGCAGGCGTCCCGTCCTCACGGGTTCTCGCAGCCTCCGCGTGAGTTCGCATGCCGGCGAGCTCCGCCTGGTGTTTCTGTCAGTCCATCACCAAGCGGACGGTCCTCTCCATCAGGGCAAGTCCGGACAATACGTAGGCCATAGGCGCATACGTGCTGGTCACAGCAGTGAGCGCGACCTCGAGTGGACTTTCCAGGCGCAGCCGCTGCACGCGGAGCGGCGTCCGCGGGAGCCGAAGACCGGTCGGCGGCAGATCGGCCGACCCGGCACGCTCTTCTATAGACTCCGTTACCCGTTCCCATAGCACGTCGACCGACCTGAAGACGTTAGTGAGCTGGCCAGCCGTTGGCCGATCGAGATCGACGACGAGTTCGAGCCCAGCCGGCGCGAATGTAGACATGCGCGCATTGAACCACGTCGGTTCGGCTGACCGAAGGGTCCGTCCGCCCGGTAAGGACCTTGATCTGTGTAGTCAGGCATCGAGGGTCATTCATAGCCGCACGGACCCAGCACCCATCCTGACCGGCTGCGGCTGCGCGCCTCACCGGCCGAGCCGGGCAAGTAAGCCCTTGAGTAGGCGGCGACGAGTCCGAGCACGCATACGCACCTGCTGACCAACCCGTTCGCAGCACACAGTCCGACGGCTGGGTCATCGTAACTTCTCGCTACCCGAGATCGTCGAAAGTTCGACCGAACGGGTGTGTGCTTCCGGCTAAACGCAACGCAAGTTCGTGGTCTAGCGACAGACCGTCAGCGAGGGCATGTCGTGTCGCGCCGTCAGGCAACCCATAGCCGCAATGGCGCATTCGAAGCTCGGCGCCGCATTTCAGGCCCTCATCTTGCTCTGTGGTGAGCGCCCCCATCTGCCGCGATCCGCGCGGTCGTGGCGGACCTCCGGACCCCCACCGCTTCGGCTGCGACAGAGGCGCCGCGGGGCCGGGCAACTCGGACAAGCAAGACGAAAGGCGATCCGGTGTAAGAACTCAAAACCGCTGGTCGCAGCGTTGCGAGCGTCCGCGCGCATGTTCAAGGTGGAACATCGAACCTCGGTGTTGTCGCAGCTCAGAGGTGGTGCAGGGCCGAGGGTTCACTAGTGTGTTCGTGCACCCAACCCGTCAGCATACGAACCCTCAAGCGGTCGTTGAGGGTCCTGAACTGACTGTCGCCGCTGTTCATGCGAAGGTCCGTCGCGCCGGCTATCACGGTGCCCAACGACGCTGATCGGCTCGCGTCGCGGGCGGTGCACACACGACGGCGAGTCCGTGCGCGTGGCGCGACGGGTCTCACCCCGGCCGCGTTGGTTGTGGCATGGCGAACGTCGAACGCAGTGGCCAGGGTTCACGAACCAGGCCGGTGGTGGTTGAGGAGCCGGTCCTGGTGCCGATGCTGTCCGAAGACGACCGCGCTGCAGCGGTATCGGTGCTGACGGAGATCATCGCGGCGTGGTGGCTGAAGCATCACACCGCCGACGGCGGACCAGACGTCTGACCGTACGTCCATGCCGGTGGGGCGCAAGATTCGCACTCTCATGCCGATGAGCGCGCATCTGGTCAAGGCGGCTCAGGGATCCGGAGGTGTCGATGTGCGTATGTTGATCTCGTAGCTACGGCCCCGATCTGGCCGAGCGCGCTGTGCAGTCGAATCTGGGAGCTCAGTAGCGAAATGATGGTTGGTGCTTGTGTATCTGGCCTTTCGTGCACGGTTCCCGGGCCGCACTCGACGAGGTGGACGCGTTGGGCGGGCGCCTCTCCGGAGCGTGAGCAAGGTGCGGTTCGCAGCGGCTGGAGTCCTTGCGTGACCTGCGATCCTGGCGCGAACTGCGAGCACCAACCCGAGAAGGCACCCGACGTCGCGGGATGGCGCGCTTGGTGCGGGGCCGCCGCATGAGTTGATCAAAAGCGTCCGCACCAGGAGATCAATTCGTTGTGACACACTACTCGGGTGACCTCGACGAATGGCGTCCACGGACACATTGAGACGGTCATTCTCACCGCGTTGGCGGAGGAGACGGAGGCCGTCGTCCGCTCACTTGATAACAGTGTCGTGCATCCATGGCGTGGAAACGATCTGCACGTAGGCGAGGTCAGCGGGAAGAACGTGCTGGTCTTCCCACTGGGCGCGATGGGCAATGCCAGTTCCGCCCAGGCGGCGCAGCGGGCGATTGGGATCTGGAACCCGGCGCAGATCATGATCGTGGGAATCACCGGCGGGGCGCGCGGCGCGGGCGATGACCTGCGGCTAGGTGACGTTCTGGTGCCCGACCAGGTTATCGGCTACGAACACGCCAAGGTGACGCCTACTGGGCCCGAAACTCGGTACGAAACCTATCGGCCGTCGCACGAGCTTTTGACAGCTGCAAGGTCGGTAAATCCTGCGGAGTGGGCGTTGAGCATCGTGACTCCGCGACCTGATGGTGACAGCGGCCGAACGCTACCGCGAGTCCATGTCGGTCCCGTCCTCAGCGGTGAAAAGGTAGTCGCGGATGCCACGACGATGAACGGCCTGCTTCGGGATTGGCCGAAGGCGCTCGGTGTAGAGATGGAGGGTCTCGGTGTGGCAATCGCGAGCTATCGTGGCGGCCCCGGATTCCTTCTCGTCAAGGCAGTGTGCGACTTCGCCGATCCGGCAAAGGAAGACTCCTGGCATGGGTACGCAGCCGAGGCGGCGGCCCGGTTCGCGGTCGCGGTCCTCACCCGTATTCACGACGCCACGGACAACGGACTACGGCCGCAAGCGGTGCCCATGACAGGCGAGGTGCGTTACCCCGGTCCGGTACGCCTGGAGGTGTGTCGGCGGTTAGACAACTGGGAGGAAGTTGCAGACTATTTCGATGTGCCGGGGCACATCCGCGCCCGATTTGGGCGTGGCCACGAGCCGCGTCGTTTGTGGGACTTCCTAGACAATCGACGCAAACTGTATGAACTCCCGCAAGCCCTCGAAGCGGCTGGTCGTGCCGATCTCGCCAGCCTCCTGCGCCAGGTTCCGTCGTGACGCCGGGCGACGGCTGGCTGGAATTTGATCGCCGGCTCGGGTCTGAGTGGGTCGACCTCGCCACCGTCCTTGGCATTCCTCTGCACGTCCAAGACCGTTTCCGTAGTGGCCACGAGCCTCGCGAGATCCGTGCATGGTTAGAAAGGGCCGGCGATTTGTCCGCCTTACCGGATGCCCTGACGTCCGTCGGTCGCGGCGATCTGGCTGGGGTGGTCGCGACCGCAATCGCGGCGTCGAGGGACGTTGAGGCGGAACACGGATCAGGTGACCTTCCGCTGCCTCACGACAACGTCACTCGGCTCGCGTCTGAGTTGGTATCCTCCAGATTGGTCGAGTTGCGTGTTTCTGCGGGCCACGATCCTGGACTTCTGAAAGCAGGACTTAAGCAAGAGGAACGAGCACAAGAAGAACGCCTTGAGAGCCTCATGTCATTTGACGTTTCCTCGATTGACAGTATCGGGGACATTTACAAACTTTATCCACAGTATCGAACGAAGGCCACTCGGCGGCTGGCGTCACAAGAGGTCTCTCTCTGCTTTGCTGCTAGGAACGCGTGGCTTGGTGAAAAAGTCAAACTAGCGTTGCGAATCGCGAGACGCGCGCGCAGCGATGGTGATTTTGCTCTTGCATTGATTGAGCTTAGAAACGCCGCTTTCGACATCTGTACGAAGCAACGGCTGCCAACGATTGTTCGTTCGGGCCGTTCTTCGACGCAGTTCTATTATAAGGTCGAACGAGATCCCGAGGACGAGGCTCTTTTTGCTGATGCCATGGCACTGCGAGGTGCTGTAGCCTTGGATCTTCTTCGAAATATGAAACCTCAAGAACTCGATAGGGAAGCACAAGACGTGATTCATGACGCGTTCCTGGGTCAGTTGTATCCTGTGGCTCGTCATGTGCACCAGGGACAGCTGGAATACGACCGCTTCATTGATGAGGCCGCTTGGGCGATGGATAATATTCTCCACGCGGCGGGCCTATATCGCCAGAAGGCAGACTCAAGCGACAGAAAGGCAGCTGTCGTCCGACTCACTCGTAGCATTATAGGCGGCATCAGGAAGTCGGGCCTCTTCGAAATGTGGCGCATGTTTACGAGGATGAATCCCGCCTGGCAGGCGGAAACGGAGGCAAGTATCTACTCCTCGACTCGTTCTTACGCTAACGCTCAGAGGGCGAGTGATGGTTTCGAGACACTGTTGGCCCGGACGGACGACCGAGAGCTAGTCTTCCGGATCGTATATAAAGAAGTGTTTAGCTCCGTATATGACTTTGGTGCCTGGCGCGACCACTACCTGCCGTGACGTTGATCCCTAATTGCCCGGTATCGGAGGTAACCGTCTCGTCATCGGAAGGGCTATATCGTGCCTCAAAGGCCGTTGAGCTCCTCCGTCGGAGGCCGCTGCTCTGTCCTGGTTTCCGTCGCCGCTGCACGGCTCCCGCTATACGGGCCGCCGCTGCTGATCTCGCGCGCGTCGCCATCTCAGATTTGCGCAAGCGCCATCCTTGGCAGCCTGCACTACCTTTCAGCGGCCGCAGCTAACGACCGTGCCGGAGCGGCTAGCGCGCTCCGTCGGATCCGCGGGTCGGTCTGGACCGGCTCCGGCAGTGTCGAACTCACCGACGGCATCGTGACCGGCATGATTGCGTCTACCGCCCATCGCCTCCGGACTTCTGCGTTCCGCCGTGCGCGGATCTGCCGCAGATCGAGCGTAACGTAGGTTCACGGCGAGCAGGCCGGCTGACGTCCGGTCGTGCCGATTAGCGGATACCTCGGCGTGCGGGTTCGCGCCCTGCAACGGCTCGACCCAGTCGGGCAGACCTCAACGGTTCGACTGCCCTGCACCCCTCGTCAAATGGGTGAGAGCTTACGCGGTAAGCTCCGCCGAACGGAGCGCGTCCCGAATCATGGTCAACACGTACGGCTCGTGAAGCTCGGCAAGGCTCGCACCAAGATTTCTGTGTGCCCAGCCCCGTAGGTATGAAAGAACTTCTTCGGCCGTACCGCTCACCGAACGCCCTTCAATCTCAAGAACTGAACCACGGCCGCCGTAGTCGTCAACTGACAACCACACGCCATCGGGATGATGATATGTAGTCCTCATCTTCGAGATATCGATGACATGAACGTATCCCGCCGTGGTGAGAAACATATGTGCTGTCTCCGGATCGGCGCAGGGCAAGGCAACCTCCTGAGCAGCCGAGTAGTCTCCTGGGCTGCCTAGGCGCTTAACCTCGATATGGCAAGCCGCGCGGTCGTCGGACGAATCGCGCCGAATCCGAATCGGTGCGGCGCCCCCGGTGGCGACCCAGCGCTCGTGTCGTTCGAAGCTCGCTACATGTCCTGGCACATACCACGAGTCCGCCACGGTCGCTTGCTGCTGGACTACCTGACAGAGCCGTACCAGGCCCTCAGGGAACGAATAGCCAGGAGGACACACCAGCCTCAGTTCGTACTCGTTGTTCACGCTACTTGGAGTCCTTGTCTGCTTGGATTGACTCATACGGGCGGGCGATCGCGTCCACGGCCTCCTCGACCGTTCCCGCGTTGGAGACCAATCGGAAGGAGAACTGACCTGGTCGGTCCAACAGACCCCAGCTCGCCTCTCGCCGTGTACGCGCGACAAAGGTCTCCCGGTTCGTCTGCTTGGTCGCGTCCCTTATCGCACGCATTGCCCGCGCTTCCATTGGAACATCCAAATAGACGAGGTCGACGGTGGTAGACAGCGACGTCAGCGCTTCGATCTCTTCAGGGCGTCGGGGACCGGTAGCGACGAGACCTCCCTTCGTCACGAGGTCCGACATTCGGCGAACAACGACATCCCAATTCTTGCCATACCAAAGTACACTCTCAACGAAGTCCAGAGTCGAAATCGATCCCTCTGCCCGCTCAAAATGTGCTCGCTCCGCGAGCGCGATATCGCTCATCTCGACGTGAGTCAGCGCCAAACGCCGGGCAACGAGTCGACCAATGGTGGTCTTTCCCGAGCCGGTTGGGCCGCAAATGACGATCAATGGCTCCAAACTTAACTTCTCTCTTTGCAGTCATTGCGGGGTCGATCTTACCAACACTCCGTTATTGGTCGCCTCCCCCACGGTGAAGGATCCAGGTGGCAAACGCAAGCGCCTGAGGCAACCAAGCTCAACGGTCGGATTGTCGGACACCATGAACAATTGCGGTCCGAGGCTACTCAGGCATAGAGGGGAGATCAACCGACACTCCGATTCTATACAGGCCCACTGGTGTCGGAGTTTCGTGACGTCGCTACTTTGGGTCGTCCATTCGCGTACCTTTAGACCGAGTCTCTGAGTCGCTCTGAGATAATCCTGCACGCCGGGCAGGTATCGGCGCTCAATCGACGGGAGAAGCGTTGTTTTGACGAGATGGAGGATCTCCGCGGTGTCCTGCGCCGGAACCGGGCAGTTGGCATTGAAGAAGGCTCGCTCCGCCGCACCAGACAGACCCTTTCCCCCGAGCTGAACGAGGATGACCTTCCAGCTATCGGGCCAACGAAACCGATGGGCGAGGTCCGGGACGCCAGTCGCCAGCCTTGAGCTAGAGGGTCCGAACGTCTGCTTGTCCTCGGGGAACCTATGTCCGTACTCGACGACGAGTCCACCGCCATCACTGACGTGCACGCCGACTCCCGAGGTTCCTCCTCGTCCCAACAGGGCCGCAATGTCAGCGGTGCGAACGGGCACACCACGTAGCTCGGCATAACCACGAGCGACCGCGAGTGTAAGGCTCGTCTTGGCGCCAAGCCCAACGTGGAATGGGATCACCGACCCGAACAGCACACCGCACGGCTCGGTTCCCCACTCCCTGGAGAGTCGAGCTACCACACGCTCAGCGACCTCATTGTGCTCACCAGATAGCCGGGACCGGAGGTTCGAACCCATATGAACCGTCCAGCTAGGGGATGATAGGGCCAACCCTACGCCGCCGTCGACCCTACCTCCGGTTCCGGACTCGTTGATTAGTCCCCAGTGCAGACGCGCGGGGGCCGATACGGTCACAGCGCCCAATTCGACGTTCCAAGTCAAGGAAGAGGAGGTCCTGGCTCGTTGCATGCGATGCCGTGTCTGCTACGGATGCGGCGGTTGATCGGGCTGGGATAACGCAAAGTCGTCATGCGCCAATTCGGCGTCTCGGGACAGTTCGTCGCTGGACCAGATAGCCTCAAAATGATCGCTTATCACGTCAAAGAGCAGTCCGCCCTGATGCACCAACATGGTTGGCGTCGAGGAACTCGCTCGATGCATCAAATAGGGGGACCAGAATGCTTCTTTGCCCGCCCTTACCATGGTCACGGTCGGCGTACAGCGATAGAGCCTCACCCGGAAGGAGTCTGGGTGATCGCGGCGCAGTTGCTGTGTCTCCTTGAGCCACTGCCCGACCTCCCACCGGATGCTACCAGCGGATTCCTTCTCTTCGGAATCTCGCTGGTCGGCCATACTGAACTGTGTCGATGGGAAAAATGGGTCGATGAGCAGGATACGTACCGACCCATAAGTCGCCCACGACGTTAGCTGCCTACCGAAGTCGCGGCGAAGATGCGATAACCCGAGGCCGAGCACATCGATTTGGCGATTGTGGACATTGAGCCGGGCGGCGTACTCTCCCCGAATCGGGGTGGTGTTCGAGTCGAAGTAGTCGCGAATGCCGAAGTCTTGAAGGACCGTAATCTGGTTCCGCACGGTATCTGTTACGACAATATAACCCACCATGACTAAGCCAGTCACGCCGGCGGCAAGGATAGACAGCCCAGCTCCCGTGACGAGCGCGTTACGATCCTTGCCGGCCTCGCCGACCTGGACCACGATCGCGCCAACTGCCATCGCGAGCAGGTTGCACAACAGGTAGATTGCCGTCCGAGTATCAATCCTCGCCTTTATAGGACGCCTCGTGCTCATGAGTCCGCGCACCGTCCCATGGATCGGCCGCGCGGACGGGCAGATGACCTGAGGGGGCAACACAGGGTCTGCGGCGGTCGCCTCAAAGAAGCCATCCCTGTCCTACCCTCCACGGCTCTCCTCCTGCTCGCTCCAACGACCCCGCCGCAACGACGCCAATATCCAGGCCAGACGACGTTAGCCGACCGACATGGCGTGTGTGAACTATGCGGATGGTCGTCGAACCCCATCAGTTGTTTGATCTTTCCGGCCGCCATGCCCCTGACCATCGTGACGGAGAGTGTCAAACGCCGGCTCAATTGCCACTCGATGGATCATTATCGGGCTGGCTCAGCGGCTCACATCCCCCCTTGTTCCGCGAAAGCCGGGCCTGCCTCGACCTACACCCCCGTTGGTACTAGTCAGCTCGGCACTTGTCTGCCGCCGACAACCGGATCTGCCGCGAACCGCGCTGTGCGGTCCGTACGCGGCCGATCGCGGGGGCGTGCCGACGAAGCCCACCCTCTTCCACCGGGGGCCGTAGGCTTCGATCGTGAGTCGGAGCCTGGCCGAGATCGCCGCCGAGTTGGACTCGCTCACGGTGTCCGATTTCGACCTGATGAACGTCGACGCCGACGGCGATGATCGGCTCCATGCGGTCTGTACCGAGTTGGCCGAGCGGGACGACCCGCAGCGGTGGGTGCCACTGCTCTACGCGCTGATGGAGCGCCTTGACGAGGCCGATCTGGGTAGTCCCGGGCCGCTTGTGCATACGCTCGAAGCATGCGGCGGCTACCGCCCACTGCTGGCGGAGTCGTTGCGTCGCAAACCGAGCCCGTTGACCGTGTGGATGGCCAACCGCGTGCTCAACACCGATCCGCCGGATACCCCGCAGTGGCTCGACCTGCTGCACCGGGCTACCGAGCACCCGGCAGCCTCCGCCCAGACCCGAGCAGACGCCCGCAGCGTCCTCGAATACCAAGCCGGACGCCCGCAACACAGATCCTGATCCGCGCTGACCACTCGACCGTCAAGGTCGTCGGGTGCACGCTTCTGCCGCGTTCCGCGCTCTGCGCTCTGCGGGCGCCGCTCGCTCGCGGTCGCCCCTGATGTCGGTGCTGACGGAGCTGGCGCCCGGACATCCTCGTGCGCCGCGGTGGGTGCGCTGCTCTGAGGCAGGGCCCTGGTGTCAGCTTCGCCGCCTCCTGCACAGGGCCCGGCATCCGTGTCACCATGAGCCCATGGCCACAGCGGATGACCTGCTTGACGACCTAATCGTCCTGCCCCCAGACCGCGCCGCGGCCCTTGCGGGCATCAGCCGCCGCCAGCTCGTCTACTGGGACCTGCGTGGCCTTGTGGGACCGGGTATCGCCCGGCGGCTCAGCGTCCGGGGAAACGTACAGCTGTACACCTTCACCGACCTGGTTTGCCTGTGCGTGCTGGCTCAGATCCGACGCCGCTTCTCTCTCCAGCGCATGCGCAAAGTGGTGGCGCACTTGCGCTCCAGAGGCTACGACGAGCCGCTAACTGAGCTGCGGTTCGCTCTGCTCGGACGCCACGAGATCTACTTCCAGCACCCCGACGGTACGTGGGAGGGTGACCTCAAGGCCGACCAAATCGTGATCCACGAAGTAGTCCAGCTCGACCCGATCCGGGCACGCATCCGTCAAGCAACCCGCCGCAGCCCTGACGACTTCGGCAAGGTCGAGACGCGCCGCGGCCGACGAGCCAGTAAGGAGGTCTTTGCAGGGACGCGCCTCCCCGTTCAAACCGTCGTCGGCTGGCTCCAGAACGGCTTCACCACGGAGCAGGTCATCGAGGCGTACCCGGACCTGACGCCCGCCGACGTGCAGGTCGCCCGCGCGTACGTGGCGGCCGCCTGAGTGCTCTGGGTACTGGACAACGACGTCTCGGCCGCGGTCGCGACGATGCTGCGCCGGCAGCAGGGCCACCGTGCCGTCATGGTTGGGCAAATCGGTCTGGCCAGGGCTAGCGATGACCAGGTGTCCGTGTTTGCCGACAATAAGGACGCAGTGCTCCTCACCCACGATCGGGAACTGATTGCCCGACGACGCCGCAACACCTTCGGGCGGCACGTGCACCTCGACTGCCGAGAGTGGGGCGCTCCGGTGCTACTCCATCAGCATCTGGCGGCGGTAGTCGAACTTCTCCAGTCACGGGACGCGATCGTGATTCATCTCGGCCACGACGGACCGAGGCCCTACCCATCACAATGGATCTGATGCCGGCGTCCACGGGCGGCGCTGGGCTTCGTGCGGAATGAGTATCAAGGTATGGACCGACGACCGTTCTGCGCCTAATCGGGCCATAGTGGTCGCTGTCTTAAAGCTGTAACGTACCAGGGACGACAAGGGCGACCACGAACGGCGAAGTCGGCACCTGATCTCCGCCACTGGCATGATCAACCGCACTGATCTGGCTCCCCTCTTGTCAAGCGGCGTCGGGACATTGTGTTCTAGGCTGGACCTCGGCGGGTCCGGGAAGTGACTGTTCCGAAGTGCTGACCTCGGGGTTTGGGTCAGCCGCGCTGGATTGCAGAGTCGCCCCCAGGTGTCCTCCCGGGCTCGTCCCTGTGGCGGCCTTCGAGTCGCGGATCATCTGTCGGTAGACCACATCGGACAGTCGTCGTTTGAGGCTGCGCATGGCTTCCATCGGGGTCTTTCCCTCGGCCCGCCGGCGTCGGTAGTAGGCGCGGCCGGGTGTGTCGTGGCGCAGCTGCACGACGGCCATGATGTGCAGGACCCGGTTGATGCGCCGGTTCCCGGCCCTCGACAGCCGGTGGCGTTGCTGGTCGCCGGAGGAGGCGTCCAGCGGTGCGGTGCCGTTCCACGACGCGAAGTGCCCGCGGCTGGCGAAACGGTGAATGTCGCCGACATCGCCTATCAGACGGGCGGCGCCGGACGGACCGATGCCGTTGAGATCCTGCAAACTGCTGCCCGTCTGCTCGACCAGCTCGGTCAGTTCCTTGTTCGCCGCCTTGATCTTCTTGTCCACCTGCACCAGCTCACCGATCAGCTCGGAAGCCAGCCGGCGCCGAGTACGCCCGACGAGGTCACGCGGCCTGATCGTGTTCAGCATCGCGCGGGCCTGAGCGGCGGACAGGAACTTCTTCGCCCCACCGGGCAGCAGCTCAAGCAGCAGCTTGTGGATGCGGTTGAGCAGATCGGTGCGGGCGTGTCCGAGCCCGTCACGGCGGTCGACCAACAGCCGCAACGCAACCGTCGCGTCATCGACCGCGACCTGCCGCAATCCCTTGGTACGCAACGCCGCCACGGCCACGCTGTGCGCATCGACCGGGTCGGTCTTGCGGCCCTGGCCGGTGGCGAACACCCGCACCCGGGCGGACAGCTTCGCCGGGACGTCCACCACCGCCTCGCCGTCGGCAACGAGGCGCTGGGCGATGTGCCGGCCGATACCGTTGCAGCCCTCGACCGCCCACACCCGCTGTGGGTGGCGGCGGCCCATGGCCAGCATGGTCTTGTAGCCGTCGCGGTCGGTGCCGAACCGGCCCGCCGCGAGCACGGTCTCCCGCTCGTCGATGATCTCGATCGTCGCGGACCGCTTGTGCGGATCCATCCCGATGATGACTCGTCCCACGCTGTGCCTTCCCGCTCAGATCGAACCTGGTTCAGCGAGGAGGGCAGCGCTACTTCGAGCTGGGCAGACCCCTCTTGAGCCACTCCACGCCGCGGTGACCAGCAGGGCGCACGCCAGATCTGAGCCACACCCAAACCACCGGCGGGCAGCCGAATGTGAGAGCAACCCCACCGATCACCTCGACCAAGCCTGGCCGGGCTGCGGTCGTAGATCCAGTAAAACAAGTAGTCGTCTGTGTCCTTTGTGGACGCCCTGCTGGGTGGAAAATTTTGGGGTGGTTGCCCGCCGACGTCGTCGCGGCTTGGTTCGATGAGACCGTCAAGTAGTCTGACGCTGGGAGCCGGTTCCAGGGCCCTGCATTGTTGCCTCGAGCACGCGAGTCCGCCTCTTGTTGTCCCTCGGCCCCGCGGGCAGCCACCCGATCGGTGTCCGCGTGGTACACGACGAGGAGCAAGGGGATGGAAGCAACCGACGAAACTGTCCAGCTCGTGGAGCGGGTCGCCGCACTGGATATCGGCAAGGCCAGTCTGATGGCATGTATCCGGGTGCCGAACGAACGCGCTGCGGGCAGGCGCCGCCAAGAGGTGACTGAGTACGCCACGACCACCGGGGCGCTGCTACGCCTGGCCGACCGGCTCCGTGAACTGGGCGTGACCCAGGTGGCGATGGAGGCCACCTCGGACTACTGGAAACCGGTGTTCTACCTCCTGGAAGCAGAGGGCTTCCAGTGCTGGCTGCTCAACGCCACGCACGTGAAGAACGTGCCCGGCCGGCCCAAGACCGACAAGCTCGACGCGGTCTGGCTGGCCAAGGTCGTCGAGCGAGGTATGTGCGCACCCAGCTTCGTACCACCCGTGCCGATCCGCCGGCTGCGGGACCTCACCCGCTACCGCCGCTCATTGATCCGGGACCGGACCCGGGAGAAGCAGCGTCTGGAGAAGCTCCTGGAGGACGCGCAGATCAAACTTTCGGTGGTGGCCTCGGACATGTTCGGCGTCTCCGGGCGGGCCATCCTGGCCGCGTTGATCGCCGGGCAACGCGACCCGGCTGTCCTGGCCGAGCTGTCCCGCGGCCGGCTCCGTGCAAAGATCAGCCAGCTTCGGGAGGCGTTGACCGGGCACTTCCAGGACCACCACGCACTGTTGTGCGCCAAGATGCTCGACCGTGTCGACGCCATAACCGCCGACATCATCGAGGTGAGCACTGCGATCGAAGCCGCGATCAGCCCTTATCAAGCTCAGGTCACCCAGCTCGACGAGGTCACCGGAATCGGGGTCACCTGCGCCCAGGAACTCATCGCTGAACTCGGCGTGGACATGACCATCTTCCCGACGGCCGCACATCTGGCGTCCTGGGCCCGGTTCGCGCCCCGCGCCAACCAATCCGCCGGCAAGACCAAACCCGCCACCACCGGCAAGGGCAACCCCTGGCTGGCCAGCACCCTCGGCGAGATCACCGCGGTCCTGGCCCGCAGCGACACCTTCCTCGGCGAACGCTACCGACGCCTGTCCAGACGCCGCGGCAAACTCCGGGCCATCGTCGCCACCGGCAACTCCATCCTCACCGTCGTCTGGCACCTGCTCAACGACCCCGACGCCCGCTTCCACGACCTCGGCGCAGACTTCCACGACACCCGCTACCGCCAACGCCACCAACACAACCTGATCACCCAACTCGAACGCATCACCGGCCAGAAGGTCACCCTCACCGCCAGAGACGAACCCGCCGCCGCGTAACCCAACCACCGTTTCCAACGTCCCCGACTACGTACCACAAACCACCGGGGCTCCGCCCCGGTGCTGCCGCCTGCCCACTCACTGAAGATTTTCGAGTCAGCCGATGAGAGCGCATCCGGGGAGCCCATAGTCCGATCATGAACGACCGGACTTCGGCGTAGGATGTGTGCGCAATGATCTTCGTAAGGGCTGCCATCAAGACGATAACTACGGACACCGCTCGGCTCCTGGCTAACCTCCAGGTGTGATCTACCGCACGGTGGCATACTTCTGCGATGGCCTGGTTCGAGCACGGTGCAAATCGGACGTACATCGAGCGCTTACGCACACTGATGGCGGCGAGAGGAGACGGCCGTATTGTCGTCTTCCTCGGCGCTGGCTTGTCATTTGGAGCATCGAGGCGTGGGCGCAAGGGGCTTGCGGAGCGCGACGTGTGGGGTCAGCTCGACCGTAGTGGTGACGACCAAAGCGACGAGCACCGTGCTGAAGTAATCATCAACGATGACAACGAGCCCTTCCCCACCTGGTCTCGCTTGAAGAGCCGAATGCGCCTGGAGCTGGTGAACTTAGCCAATCAAGACCAGTCGTCGCTCAACCGGTTCTTTCGAGCGTCGGATCCTCTGGACTGTGCGCAACTATTTCGGAACCTCGTGGGCAATCCGAACTACTTTGAATTCCTCCGGCAGCAGTTCCAGCCGTCGTCGCCTGTCGACTACTGGATAACGCCATCTCATGATGAGTTGGTGGATCTTGAACTTCCTGTTCTGTTCACTACCAACTATGACAATCTAATCGAGCGAGCGTACACGCGTCACGGGCGAAATCTAACTGTCAGCTCAACAGCCACGGAATTTGTCGCTCACCTACGATCAAGACCCGAGAGTCATTTGATCAAGGTGCACGGATCTATTGATGTCCCTCAGACGGTAGTGCTGACCAGGGATGACTATGCCCGCGCACGCCTTGAGCGAAAGCGTATCTACGCGCACCTAAAATTCGACATGGAGCAGACGACGTACCTGTTCGTAGGATTCAGTTTGTCGGATCCCAATGTCAATATCTTGCTAGACGATGCCAGGCTTGAGACCGGCGGAACCATTCCTCCCGCTTATACGGTGCAGGGGAGGCACGATCGCGCTACGGATGAGTACTATCGATCCATGGGCATAAACGTTGTATGGATCAAGACTTGGGATATCTTGCCGTCATTCCTGCGCGCGATCAATCCCAAATATGAACTTAGCTCCGCCGAGTCTGGAGACTTTCCGGTATAACGGTGTATCGCGGTGCGGTCCAAACGAGCCTAAGCGTGGGGCATCCTTTCACTACGCATTCCAAACACCTCCTCTCGCCGCCGAGCGGGCCACCACTGACGTGACCGAGAGGGGGCATGGCGAGGGCAGCGAGCCCGCCCGTAGGGCGGGGGTGCGTCCTGTTCTGCCGCGAGTTGCTCGGTCGGCGATAAGCGCACGTTGCCGTGACGGACAAAGCTTCAGCGTGGCCACGTCAGCCAAGGTCGGAGAAGAACGCGTTCACATCGGGAGGACAGGAGTCCATGAAGGACCATCTCTCGGTGATGAGCCCGTCGCTCATGTGGGCGACCTCGATAGCGGGGTAGGCAATCTCCGACCCGTCGGGCTTGCGCAGTGCCACGTTGATCAGGGCGATGACATGCTCATCGTTGGCCAGCACGTCATGCACGGCGATGTCTCCGTCGATCCGCTTGACCGCACCGCTCATCTGCTGGAGAACCGCCTCACGCCCCATGACCTCGGTCTCGCCGGCTTCGTGCCACCGCACGCCCGGCGCGAGGGCGCCCTTCACGGCGTCGATGTCACCCGACTGGAACGCCGCGGTCACGCGCCGGTACAGCTCAGCATTGGGATGTTCCATCGGCGTCTCCGCTCGCCCTGACTGCACCCAGCCTGTCCTTGACCAATAGGGCTGTCAACGACTGCCACAAGGCATCCGCTTCTGCCGCGATCAGGGCGATGATCATCAGTGGCATGTTCCGCTGGACGACGTTGCTGGCGCTGGCGTTTCGAGGGGTGTGGATCAGCGGCGTTCGGCCAACGCGGCGAGCCGGTCGAGCGAGGCCCGCAGCTTGTCCGCCGTGGTCGCTCGGGCACGCGGGATACGCTTCTTATCCCTGAGCTGTGTCCAGTCGTAGGTGTGCGTCACCTGCGTGTGTAACGCGTCGATCGGCTCGAGCACCCACCGCCACAGATGCCCGGGTGGCGGCTGGCCCGGCTCGCTGGGTCGCCACGCGATGCGGCGCCCCTCGACGAACTCGGCCACATGGTTCTCCCGGACGTTGCCGGTCGTGGTCGTCATGAGGAAGACGTCACCGACGGCATGGACGCGCTGCCCGGAGGCCGCCTCGGACAAGTTGTCGTTGCCGTCCCAGCGCGGCTGCTGTGACGGATCGGCGATGAGCTCGAAGATCTCCACAGCCGTCGCGGCCATATCGCGGCTGGCAGTGACGACATGCTCGGATTCGTGCGGGCGGGTCACCTCCTTATCGAAGCACGCGACAGCCGATTGGTCGGCCTCGGACGCCCTGATTCGATGAAGGAGCGGAGGCGCCGGCCGATAGACGTGATCGTTCTCGGCTGCCGGGCGGCCGCCCGCCGACGGCCAGCCCAGTTGCGGTCGTCTCGTCGATACCGGCATGCACCGGCTGCTGCCGGACAGCGGGCAGCCAGGTCCCGACGCACTGCCACCACGGCCGTCGCATCCGGCGAGTGGGCTCAACCTCGAAGCTCTTACCTTCGACCGGTGTGCACATCTGCCGCGATCCGCGCGGTCATGGCGGACTTTCGCACCCCAGCCGCTTCGGCTGCGCTCGACGCGCCGCGGGGCCGGGCAACTCGGACAAGCAAGACGAAAGGCGATCCGGTGTAAGAACTCAAAACCGCAGGTCGCAGCGTTGCGAGCGTCCGCGCGCATGTTCAAGGTGGAACATCGAACCTCGGCGTTATCGCAGCTCATGGGCGGTGCGGGGGCGAACGTTCACCCGCGTGTTCGTGCCCCCGGCAGGAATCGAACCTGCGACACACGGTTTAGGAAACCGTTGCTCTATCCCCTGAGCTACGAGGGCGACGGGGCCTAGGCTACCTGCCAGCGGGTAAGGATTGGTGCGTGGGTGTGGTACCCGGTGCTGGCGCGTTGGCTGCCGTCATGGGAGCACACG
>WNGF01006618.1_pt1 | contig 18480 bp, 14 predicted proteins | sample 5400641 | NCBI WGS metagenome assembly WNGF01 (sample SAMN13153371, study PRJNA577476) | soil metagenome | isolation source: 80 cm soil or saprolite under grassland replicate 2 | place: USA:California | collected 2016-06-15
AATTTTGGTCCGACACTTCTAAGTTGGCTTGAACGAAACCACGCGGATACTTACGCCCGGATAATTGAAGCGGATCGAGAGAGCGCCATCGCTCGAGATGGTCATGGCAATGCGATAGCTCAGGCGTATGGCCATGCGATTCTGCCGCTTTGTAACGAAAGGGATTTGCGGACTCAGATCCGTTGGGGTATTGCCGACTTTCGCTTTCGCTTCAAACGCGAGCCCGAAGCAATGTGGCTGCCGGAAACTGCCTGCGATGATCGCGTTCTGGGCGCACTGATTGATGAAGGTTTGCGATACGTGATTCTCGCGCCGCATCAAGCCGCGCGGGTACGAAAAACTGCCGGAAGTCAGAGCAGCGACGGCCCTGAAGATTCAAAATGGGGCGCCGCCGGCGAACAGAGCATCGATACCGGTCTTGCATACCGTTATGTTCATCGCGATCTTCCGGGCGAATCGATTGCAGTCTTCTTTTACGATGGCCCAACCTCTCGCGCTATCGCGTTTGAAAAAGTTCTGAGATCGAGCCGCGAACTGGTCGATCAATTAGAACGATCGGTTAATGGGCGCGAAATGGAGAACGTGGCCACTGACGGGGAAACCTACGGGCACCACTTCAAATTCGGCGATATCTGCCTGGCGCATGCGCTCGCCTTCGAAGCGCCGCAGCGAGGCTTTGCGATTACAAACTATGGCGCCTACCTGGATGCACATCCGCCGGAGTTTGAAGTCCAAATCGATAATGGTCCCGACTGTCAAGGGACATCCTGGAGCTGCGAGCACGGCGTCGGACGCTGGCAGCGCGATTGCGGTTGTCATACGGGAGGTGAGCCCGAATGGAACCAGAAGTGGCGCGGGCCTTTGCGACTAGCTCTGGATTTTTTGCGAGACGAGAACGTCGCGCACTTTGAAGCAACACGCGGGCGATTATTCACCAATCCCTGGCAGGCGCGAGACGACAGCATCGTGCTAATCCTCGATCAGTATCAGTCGCGCGAACAATTTGTTTATGAACACGCAGGACGATGGTTGTCCGCGGACGAACAGTGGCGAGCGCTCGCTTTTCTTGAGTTGCAGCGAACGCTGCTATTGATGTACACGAGCTGTGGTTGGTTCTTCAGCGATATTTCCGGAATCGAAACGATTCAGATTTTGAAATACGCCGGCCGGGCTATTGACCTGATGGATCAATTGGAATTGCCGCCGGCGCGTGAGCGGTTTCTGGAGATTCTCGCCGAAGCCAAAAGCAATAAACCCGAGGTGGGAAGCGGCGCAGATATCTACGGGACATTCGTTGAGCCACTAAGACTTTCGTCCATGAAAGATAAAGTATTCACATGACGAGAAATCCGAAGGGCCCGCGCGCGAGCCCGGCCGTTAAGATAGGCGTTCCAATTTTACGCAAAGACGCAAAGACGCAGAGTGTCAGAAGCGCGAGCGTAAGCAGGGGCAATCTGGTAGCCCGGGCATCCGTGAATCAATTTCCTCCCACTCTCGGCGACATCGACCTGCATCTCTTTGGCGAAGGCAGACACGAACGCATTTACGAAAAACTCGGTGCTCATGTCATTACTCATGAAGGTAAGCGCGGGGTAGCATTCGCGGTCTGGGCGCCCAATGCCGCCCAGGTGAGTGTGGTTGGTAATTTCAATGGCTGGGACGGCAAGGAGAATCGCATGCGCCGGCTCAGAGATTCAGGCGTGTGGGAAGTCTTTATTCCGGGTCTACGCGACAGAGAGCTGTACAAATATGAAATAAAACATGGCCGGCGAAAATTTCTGAAAGCGGACCCTTACGCTTTCATGATGGAAGTCCCACCGGATACTTCGTCAATTGTCTTCAAATCAACCTACAAATTTCGCGACCGGCCATGGATAACCGAACGCGCGCGGCGACAGCCATGGCGCGAGCCGCTATCGATTTACGAAGTACATCTTGGGTCGTGGCGCAGGATATTGGAAGACGGCAATCGCCCCATGACTTATCAGGAGATTGCTCCGGTGCTCGCAGATTACGTCGTCAAGAATAACTTTACTCACGTCGAGTTTCTGCCGCTTAAGGAACATCCGTACGGCCCCTCATGGGGCTATCAGGTTAGCGCTTACTATGCGCCTTCGGCGCGCTATGGCACGCCCGACGATCTTCGTTTTCTGGTCGATCACCTGCATGGGTGCGGCATCGGCGTGATCATGGATTGGGTGCCCGCCCATTTTCCGAAAGACGCCTTTGCGCTTGGGCGCTTTGACGGCACGGCGCTCTACGAACATCTCGACCCTCGCAAGGGCGAACATCCCGATTGGGGAACGTATATTTTCAACTATGGCCGGAATGAAGTGCGAAATTTTCTGATCGCCAACGCGCTCTTTTGGTTGCGCGAATTCCATCTGGACGGCCTGCGTGTGGATGCCGTGGCCTCGATGCTCTATCTCGATTACAGCCGTAAGGAAGGCGAATGGGTGCCGAATGAATTTGGCGGGCGCGAGAACCTGGAAGCGATTGCCTTTCTCAAAGAGTTGAACGAAATCACCCATCATGAGTGTCCCGGCGCCTTAATGATCGCTGAAGAGTCGACCGCCTGGCCGCTTGTCAGTCATCCCGTCTATGCCGGCGGCCTGGGTTTTGATTTCAAATGGAACATGGGCTGGATGCATGACACGCTGAAATACTTCCGGACCGATCCGCTGTTTCGTGCCGGCAATCACAATGCGCTTACTTTCGCTTTAGTGTATGCGTGGAGTGAGAATTTTATTTTGCCGTTCTCGCACGATGAAGTTGTTCATATGAAAGGCGCGCTGCTGAACAAGATGCCGGGCGAGGAATGGCAAAAGTTTGCGAACCTGCGCGCCCTTTATGGTTACATGTGGGCGCATCCGGGAAAGAAACTTCTGTTTATGGGCGGAGAATTCGGCCAATGGCGCGAATGGACTGAGACGGAGAGTTTGGACTGGCATCTTTTGCAAACGCCGGTTCACAAAGGAATGTTGAAGTTGATTCACGACCTGAACAAGCTTTACTCGAGTCACAGCGAATTTTGGGAATCTGATAGTTATCTGCGTTAGCAACTTTTCACCGGTGGTGCGGGAAGACCATCGAATTGGATTACCGGTGAAGGGAACGTACAAGCAGATTTTGAACACCGATCATGAAAAATACTGTGGCGGAGGGTTTGGAGTCGTGCGAAGTATCAAAGCCGAAGGCATTCCATCGCACGGATTGGATTATTCGGCTTCGATTACGCTGCCGCCGCTCGGGACAATGTGGTTTGAGGCTCCGAGAAAATAGACGACGCCTCGAGAGAGCGAGCTGAGCCTCGCGATATCCTTTAAGAATACAAGGAAGCGTCTCGTCATACTGCTATTCAACTCTGTCCAAGGGATGCTTTGAGATGAGCCCCCAAGTTTCTTCGCCGTTGTCTTTAGGCAGTTCAGAACCCCGGGCGTTTATGGCGATCAGCAGCCTTCTGGTCTCGTCATAATCAGCTCCGATCACTCGCGAGAGGGTACTGAGCTTTCTCCAATCCCTCTCTGTGAGCATCTGTCGAAGTAGTCTCTTCCTGGCCTCATCCAACGATTTCTGTTTTCTTCCCTGGAGCCAGTTCAACACAAGGTTGCCGCCAATCGTCGCAAGCGAACCGACGACGACGCCAAAAATACCGACAACGGCAATCCAAAATTGAGTATCACGAACGACATTATTGGCGATTTCATGGGCTAGCTCCTGGTCGTTCATTTTGGCTACTTCAAATCCAAGTGCTTGATTGGAACGAGGCGATGGCCGAGCATGTCGACCGCAGCCTGGCTTTGCTCAAGGACGATGTAACCGATCAAAGGCTCGTATTCACCATCGGCAGGTTTCATGTCTATGAATGCCACTTCGTTGAAGATTGGGCGGAAGCCTTCTATTTGAATGCGCACTGGACCGCATACTTCGGCCCGGACGGTTTCCTGAGTAGCAGTTTCAACTTCTATTTCGGCGCCCGACTCAAGCGGTCCGAGTCGATCCTTCCAGGCGCTCGGCAGCACCATCAAAGATGCGCCGGTATCTACCAAGGCATCGCACCTTAGGCCTTTGGAAACATTTGACGCATTGTCGATCCTAACGGATGCAATGATTCTGCTCATCTTTTCCCCTAGCAATTCAGACTATACACCAGCAGATCAAGCCGAAGCGAACCACGTCCGTAACTACTGAAATCCTTGATCTAAGAACTCTATGCTACACATTTTGGATTGCGCAGATCCTCATGTATCTTCGCCACTAGATGACCAACTGGAACGAAATCCGTCGACGTTTTCCGGTAACCGAAAAGTAACCGAAAAGGTCGCTTACCTCAACAGCGCGGCGGCGGGTCCAGTGTCGCGAGCTTCGTACGAAGCCGCCGGCGGCTACTATGAAAAGATGATGCGCGATGGCGACGTGCATTGGAACCTTTGGCTGGCCAATCGCGAAGCGGTACGTAAGAAGGTGGCCCAATTCATTAATGCCGAGCCTGAGGAGATCGGGTTCACGACCAACACGTCATCAGGAATGAACGTGATCGTCGACGCGCTCGAAGGCCGCGGCGAAGTCATCTCGAGCGAACTTGAATTTCCCGTCACGACGCTTCCCTGGATGAATAGACGTATTCCGGTTCACCTGTTGCCCGCGGCCGACGGCGAAGCACGACTTGAAGACATACGCTCAGCCATGACCGGCAAGACCGGAATCATCGCTCTCAGTCATGTTCAGTTTTCAAACGGGTTCCGCAGCGATCTTGCAGGGCTCGGAAATGCGAAGGACGATCACGCGCTGGTGGTTAATGCCAGCCAGTCAGCGGGCGCCTTTGAGATCGATGTGAAGCGAATAAAGATCGACGCGCTTTGCGCCACCGGTCACAAATGGATGCTCAGCGGATACGGTTCAGGGTTTGTTTACCTCAGTCGCGAATTGATGAACCGATCGCCGGCGCGCGGGCTGGGCTGGCTCAGTGTCGAGGAGCCATTCGAAATGCGCAACGACGAACTGCGCCCGCGTCACGACGCCGCGGCGCGGGTCGAGCTTGGTTGTCCGCATTTTGCCGGAATGTTTTCACTCGGCGCGGCAATCGATCTGATTAATGAAGTCGGAATTGCGAATATTCAGCAGCGGGTTCTGGAGCTAAATTCTTTTCTGACTGCGCGTCTGACAAACGACAAGTGGACTATCCTTTCCCCTCTGCGAAATGAAAATTCGCGATCCGCAGAGACTCTCGTGAAAGTTGGGAAACCCGGCGAAGTTGTTCGCCACCTCTTGCGGCGCGGCGTAATTGTTACTGAGAAACCGGAAGGGATCAGAATCGCAACGCATTTCTTTAACAACGAAGCGGACATTGAAAGAGCGATTACGGGACTCAATGAAACGCGGGATTAAGCACTGTGAGTTCTACGTCACGGTGGGAGTGAAGTCCTGATGATATGCATTGCACCCTCCCTGAGGGTCGAGTTTTCGGCCTTAGCACGGTCAATAAAGATGGCCGGCAGTAGCCCGCCTCTAAACGGAGAATGGATCTCATCGAAATACTATGGCCCCGCGAAGGACTACCGGCTGGCAGATTTCTTTCGCTGTTTTTGCCTGGCTCGTGAGGCGCCGCTTGCGGATTGTCCGAAATGTTGTTGACAGACTTTGAAGAACGTTTGATGGATCGCCGATTCATAACCGCCAACCAGCCGCGCTAATCCGAGCTGCCAATTAATTTGCGCGCCTTCTATCCACCATCGCACCAGACGTCCCGCCGCAACTTCTTCGCGCACGGATTGCAATGGGACTATGCCGACACCCATGTCTTCTTCAACCATCCGCTTAATCGCCGCAAGGCGGCTGAGCTCCATGGCCACACTGAGCTTCACTCCGCCCTGCGAAAAAAACTGATCGATCAGCCGTCGCGTATTTCCACCCGCTTCGCCGAGAATTAGTTTTTCTCCGGCGAGTGAATAGGCACTGACAACTCTTTGCCTGGCAAGTTTATGACGCGGCGAAGCGATCGCCACTAAATAGTCTTCACTCAGAAGCGTGGTTTGAATCCCGCGCGCTTCAACGGGCAGAGAAACAAAAGCCACATCCAGTTCACCGCCAAGAATCTGCTGTACCAACTCCTCGCTCGTGCCCGATGCGACTGAGACTTCGGCGCCCGGATGTTTCTTTTTCACCTCGCGCAATACGAGCGGCAAAGGATCGGCGTTAACCCGCGCTGAGGCGCTGCCAATCCGCAAACGGCCGCGATGGGCCCCGGTTAAGCTGGCAATCTCTTCGATCGCGGCGTCGTGCTCTCTGAGAATTGCCTGAGCTCGCGCAAAAAGACTTTCGCCTGCTTCGGTAAGAATCACTCGTCTCGGCGCGCGCACGAACAATTGCGCGCCCACCTCGGTTTCCAGCTGTCTTATCTGCATGCTGATTGCGGCCTGGGTGACGTGAACGCGTCCTGCCGCCGCGGTAAAGGTGCCAAGTTCAGCAATCGCCAGAAAGGCTTTTAGTTGTCGAATTTCCATGGTGTCATCATCGTAACCGAGGCTTATCGTATAGATAAGATCTTTTAGTTTCCATTATAGCTGGCGGGACATCTAATATTGCAAATCAGCGAGCGACACATTATGGAGAGAAAGATAGGTCTGATCGGCGCAAGACCGGCGCGATCCGCAGTGAAGCTGCCCACGCGCCGATCGCCTCAAATACAGAGGCTGGTCGCCGGCGTGGATGGCGGTGGAACAGCCACCCGTGCGGTGATTCTGGACAATCAGCAAACCATTCTCGCTCAAAGCAAGACTGGTCCTTCCAATCCGCTGCGCGTCGGAATCGCAAAATCAGCATCAACAATTCGGGAAGCAGTCGACAAGGCCTGCGATGAAGCTGGAATTCATCGAGCGGATATTCAGGTGTTGGTTGTCGGCCTCGCCGGTGTTCGTAGATCCGACATTCGCGAGCGCATGCGCGAAGAGCTGCGACAGTGTCTGGGCATAGACCATCTTAAGTTAGTCACTGACGGCGATATTGCCTTGTACGGCGCGACGGGTGGCGGTTCAGGTTTGGTCGTGATTGCCGGCACCGGATCAATTTGTTGCGGAGGTAACAGCCGCCGCAAGCGAGTTTGCGCGGGCGGATGGGGGCCAATTGCGGGCGATGAAGGCGGCGGTTCCTGGATCGTGCGCAAGGCTTTGCAGGCGGTCGCGCAGGCGGCCGACGGACGCGGACCAGAAACGGCGCTCACCATTGCCGCATGTGACTATTTTCGCGTTTCGTCTCCGGATGATCTGTCGACTGCGATTTACGCACCCACAATGAGTAATGATCATCTGGCGGCATTCGGCAAACTCGTGGTCGACGTTGCTTTAGACGGTGACGAAGTGGCCCGCGAAATCATTACTGAAGCCGGCCAGGAGCTGGCGCGTGCTGCGGTAGCGGTCATTCAACGACTGCGAATGGAGCAGGAAAGCTTTCCCGTGGCGTGCGTTGGCGGAGTTTTTGCCGCCGGAGAATTAGTGCGTGATTCACTGAGGCGTGGAATCGTACAGGTGGCCAGAAAAGCTTATCTCGCCGATCCTATCTACTCACCAGGCGTCGCGGCGGCCCGGATGGCTCACGGTCTGCTGAACGGCGAGCTTGCAATCGCGGTATAAGTTTCAAGTCTCAAGTCTCAAGTCTCAAGTTTTGAAGAGCAGTGCCTTCTAACTTGAAACTTGTACCTTGAAACCTGAAACTGATCCTTATGACGGATTCCTCTGGCATTCCGGTAACTGAAGAAGAGAACCCTCGCACCGCCAGGATCAGCTCGATGTCTTCGGCGGATGTTGTGCGGCTCATGAATGAAGAGGATGCCGGGGTCGCCGCAGCTGTTTCGCTGGTTCTGGATGATGTCGCGCGTGCGGTCGAAGGGACTGTCCGGCAATTACTACTCGGAGGCCGGCTTTTTTACATCGGCACGGGAACATCGGGAAGGCTCGGAGTGCTGGACGCGTCTGAATGTCCGCCGACATTTGGCGTAAGTCCCGATCTGGTGCAAGCGGTGATCGCCGGGGGTTATGAAGCGTGTTATCGCGCGGTCGAAGCTTCCGAAGATGACGCGGACGCCGGCGTCCGAGATCTTAACTCGCGCCGGTTTAGCGAAAAAGATGTACTAGTCGGAATCGCAGCGTCCGGGCGCACGCCTTACACGGTTGGCGCGGTTCAATATGCGCGCGGGCGCGCAGCGTTTACGATTGGCATTACCTGCGCGCCAGCGTCTCCCCTCACGAAAGCCGCCGAAGTTAGTATTGTTCCCCTTGTCGGGCCGGAAGTTATCGCGGGCTCGACGCGACTGAAAGCCGGGACGGCGCAGAAAATGGTCCTGAATATGTTATCGACGGCCACGATGATTCGCCTGGGGTATGTTACCGGTAATCGCATGACGAATGTGCAGACGCGCAATGCAAAACTGCGCGCGCGAGCTCTTCGGATATTGCAATCAGAAGCATCTCTAAGCGAGCAAGAGGCGCAGGCGATTTTCGACTCAGCCCAGGAAAATTTACCAACCGCGATCGTGATGAGCAAGACTCAGAGCACAAGCGACGACGCGAAGTCAGCATTGAGCAATTCAAACTGGGTGATTGCCGACGCGATAAGTTTACTGAAGCGGCGTTAGCCGCATAATGTCCAGCTCAATCGTCCCTCCTGGCTTCCTACGAGCGAAGCGAAAAGTCTATTTTGCTTCGCTCGTAGTAAATGAGAGAAAGGCTGAGAGGCTATAAACAGTTCGCGCCGACGGCGCGAAGATCTCAAGATGGGTTTCTCCGCAATAGATTATCTCGTACTGCTCGCTTATCTCGCGGGCATTACGATTTTCGGTGTGATGTTTCGCCGCTCGCAGCGGACGGTCAAAGATTATTTCCTCGGGGACAAAAATACTTCGTGGATCGTGATCAGCCTTTCAATCGTCGCCACTGAAACCAGCACTCTTACCCTAATCGGCGTGCCGGCGCTTGCCTATACAAACTATGCGCGGCCTGAGCAGGGCGGCAATTTCACCTACCTGCAAGTCGTCGTCGGCTATATCGTGGCGCGGATCATTATTAGTTTGCTTTTCATTCCCGCTTACTTTCGCGGCAATCTGCTGACCGCTTACGAACTGCTCAAGAACCGCTTTGGAGTAAAGACGAAGAATTTCGCGGCCTCGCTTTTTCTGGTGATGCGGGCATTGGCGGAAGGTGTGCGCGTGTTTGCTGCGTCGCTCGTCTTGAGCGCGGTGCTGGGCGCGAGCCTGCCGGGCCTTCCTTATCTGTGGTTATGGTCGATCATCATTGTCGGCGTCTTGACGCTGATCTACACCTTCGAAGGCGGCATCGCTGCGGTAATCTGGACCGATCTGATCCAGCTCGTGATTTATATCGGTGGCTCGCTCCTGGCGGCGTATGAACTTCTGCATCTGATTCCGGGCGGTTGGACCGCCATCGCGGCCGAAGGATCGGCGGCTAACAAATTTCAGTTTGTTTCATTTAGCTTCGACCGCAGTGTGCCATTCACATTTTGGGCGGGTTTCTTTGGCGGAACATTTTTGACAATGGCCTCGCACGGAACCGATCAGTTACTGGTGCAGCGGCTTCTAACTTGCCGGAATAAACTCGAAAGTCAAAAGGCGATTATCCTCAGCGGTTTTGTGGTGCTGTTTCAGTTCGCTTTGTTTCTGACGATTGGGGTCATGCTCTACGCCTATTACAAGTACTATCCATTGACGACGAAACTCGCGAGCAATGATGAAATTTTTCCGACTTTCATCGTGCAGCGTTTGCCGCATGGCGTCTCTGGCCTGGTCATCGCGGCGATCTTCGCGGCGGCAATGTCAAACCTGAGTGGGTCGCTCAATTCCCTGTCGTCAAGCACGGTGCTGGATTTTTACAAACCGCTTTGGCGGCCCAACGCCCGCGACGAAGATCTTTTGAAACTGTCTCGTTGGCTGACGGCCGCGTGGGGCATCGTCTTGATTGGCATCGCCGTGCTCGCGAGCAGCTGGGGATCGGTTTTCACCACCGGCCTTACGATCGCCTCGCTGGTTTACGGCCCGATGCTGGGCGCGTTCCTGCTCGGTGTATTAACAAAGCGCGCCAACCAAACCGGCGTGATGGCGGGCATGGCAGTGACTCTGGCGGTCATGATTTTTATCAAATTCAACGGCCCCGTCCTGCAATGGCTGGGAGCGAAACTACACTTTCAAACCGGATGGATTGACTGGATAGCCGCCCAGACTAACATCGCGTGGACCTGGTACGTCTTGATTGGAACCGCGATTTGTACCGCGGTCGGATATATAACCAGCCTTCTGGCACGAACCCAACAGGTCGAGTTGGCGTCGGCGGAGACTTAATCCGGTTAAATCGAGATGATTAGTATTCTCAAAACTAAACTTAGACAGATCATTACGGTGGTCCTCGTCGGCTTGCTTCTAACCAGCGCGACGGTTACTAAGACTCCGTTAATAACTGCGACCGGAATTTCAATCCCCGCTGGTTCTTCGAAGCCCTATTCCCGTCGTCCATCGTCAGATGCTTTGAAATGGGCGAACAAAGAACTCAAGCGCATGTCGCTTGACGAAAAGATCGGCCAGTTGATCTCTGTCGGCGTCAACGCGACCTTTCTAAATCAGGACAGCGAAGCATTCAAAGCTCTGCGTCATCAGGTTGTTGACAACCATGTCGGTGGCATCATTCTTTTTCGCGGTCCGGTTTACGAATCGGTAGTGCTGGTAAATCGGATGCAGGAATTGGCCAAGTACCCGTTGCTGGTTTCCGCGGACCTGGAAGCTGGATCGGGCATGCGCTTTGACGACACCGTCAATTTTCCCTGGAACATGGCAATTGCGGCGACCGGAAATCCCGATTACGCGCGACGCGCGGGAGAATTAACCGCGCGCGAAGCTCGCGCGCTGGGCATCCAGCAAATCTATGCGCCGGTTTCGGATGTTAACAACAATGCCGCCAACCCGGTGATTAACGTGCGTTCTTACGGAGAAGATCCAAACGATGTCGGACGTTTCGTGGCGGCCTTCGTCAAAGGCGCGCAAAACGAGGGAGTGATCGCCACCGCCAAACATTTTCCCGGACACGGCGACACCGCCACCGATTCTCATCGCGGACTTCCCGAGATCGACGTGACGCGCGAGCGGCTGAACTCAGTCGAGCTGGTTCCGTTTCGCGCGGCCGTGGATGCGGGCGTGGGGGCGGTGATGGACGGTCACATCGGTTTGCCTTTGATCGATCCAACAGAGATTACCCCGCTGCCTCAGAACGTGAAACTCCGGCCATCAGACACCGATGAAAACGGAGAAATCGTCAACGCCAAAGGAACCATGCCGACGACCCTCTCGCCTGTGATGAACGGAATTCTCCGGCATGACCTGAACTTCGATGGTCTAATCGTAACCGACGCGATGAGCATGAGCGGACTGACAATTTACTTCACCCAGGAAGAGGCGTCGGTTCGAGCAATCGAAGCCGGCGCAGATCTGCTTCTGAAGCCCGCGGATCCGGATGCCGCCCTTCGCGGCGTGCGCGAGGCGGTGAAGAAGGGAAGACTGACTGAGCAACGGATCGAAGAGTCAACACGTAAGGTTCTGGCTGCAAAATATGATTTGGGCCTGACCCAGCAACGCATTGCGTCACTGGACGCGATCGATCGACTAGTTGCGGGTAAGCAGGCCGTCGAGCTCGCCGGCGAAATCGCAGAGCATGCCATTACTTTGGTGCGGGACGATGCGAAGCTCGTACCCGTCGATCCGGGCGTAAGAACGCACGTCTTGAATCTGGCAATCACGAATGGCGATGATCGTTTGTGGATTGCGCAATCGTTCATTGCGGCCCTGGCGCGCAATGGCTTGAAAGTTGACACGACGGTCCTTGACGATCGTTCGTCCGAGGCAGAGGTTAGAAAAGCTCTCGAAATGGCCGGCAAGGCCGATGCGGTGATCGTTTCGATGTACGGCCGCGTGCGCACCGGACAAGCGCGCAGCGTGGCTTTGCCTGAGCCCGGCGCGAAAGTCCTGAACGAGCTTCTGAGCCGACCCATCCACCTGATCGGAATCAGTTTTGGTAATCCTTACCTGCTGCTGAGTTTTCCCAGGCTGACAACTTATATGGTGGCCTATGGAGACATGCCGAGCTTGCAGGAGGCAGCCGCAGATTCGTTGCTCGGCAAAAACGATATGACCGGCCGGTTGCCGATTTCGTTGCCGGGATTGTATCCTCGCGGGACAGGAATCCAATTGAAGGCTCGCCGTTAAAACAATGCCCCGGCGTCTGTGGCTTACCATTTTTCTTGCGCATCTGTTGGCGCATTCCATTTTCGCTCAACTTCCCGCTTCACCTCCTTTATCACAGGGAATTTCCGCCGCGCGGCTGGCCCGCATGGAGGCCGTCATTGCAGCTTCAATTGAAAAGAAAGAATTGCCGGGAGCAGTCGTGCTCGTCAGCCGTCATGGCAAAGCGGTCTGGCGCAAAGCCTATGGCGCGCGGGCCGTCGAACCGCAACGCGAGCCAATGACGACGGACACGATTTTCGATGTCGCCAGTCTCACGAAGATCGTGGCAACGACGACGAGCATTATGATTCTGATTGAGGAAGGCAAAGTGCGCCTCAGCGATCCGCTCGTTCAGTTCATTCCAGAGATGAAAGGCGAAGGACGCGACACGATCACGATCGAGCAGTTGCTGACGCACATGACCGGGTTCGCGCCGGATTTCGATTTGAGAGATCGATGGTCAGGTTATGACGAAGCGATGAAGCGTTTGTATCGCGAGCCCCTGCGCAGCCCGCCGGGCACTCGCTTCGTTTACAGCGACATTAATTACATCGCGCTTGGCGAGGTCGTGCATCGCGCCAGTGGTCTGACATTGGACGAGTTTGCCGGCAAGAATATCTTCGCGCCCTTGGGGATGCGCGACACTGCCTTTCGTCCGAGCGCGAAACTGATTTCGCGGATTGCGCCTACGGAAAAACGTCGCGGCCAAATGAATTATTTGGGTGACAGCGGCGCGAACGCCGGCCCGGAAGGCGAACAGTGGCTGCGTGGCCAGGTGCACGATCCAACTTCGTTTCGCATGGGTGGAGTCGCGGGCCACGCGGGTCTATTCTCAACCGCCGACGATCTTTCGATCTTTTGTCAGATGATTTTGGACGGCGGGACTTACGATGGAGTCCGCATCCTCAGTCCCATGACGATTGCCACGATGACCAGGCCTCACGCGGTCGCGGAAAACGGCGCGGCGCGCGGACTGGGTTGGGACATCGCGACGACTTTTTCGGCGAACAAGGGCGATCTGTTTCCACTTGGTTCGTTCGGCCACACCGGGTTCACCGGCACCTCGATCTGGATCGATCCATCCAGCGATTCCTTCGTCGTCTTTCTCAGCAATCGCGTGCATCCGGATGGCAAAGGCGATGTGGGACCATTGCGGGGAAGAATTGCTTCGATTGTAGCGAGTTCGATCATGGACACGACCGTTGCGAAAGCGCGCGACGAATCAGCGGGCGCAGCCGCTGAATTGCTGGTGAGTCTCGCGCGTTTGAACGCGAATCCGCGCCCGACCGCGACCGCCGTCCTGGATGCACATGTTTTGATCGGCATTGATGTGTTGGAACGCGATAACTTCAAACAACTCGCCGGGCTGCGCATCGGTTTGGTTACCAATCAGACGGGGCGAGATCTTTCCGGCCGGCCGACGATCAATGCTCTTTTTAGAGCGCCGAACGTAAAACTTGTCGCGCTGTTTTCGCCGGAGCACGGAATTCGCGGGGTCGCCGATGAAAAAGTTTCCGACGCGAAAGACGAACTAACCGGCCTGCCGATCTATTCGCTCTACGGCGAATCGCGTCGGCCAAAACCCGAGCAGTTGAAGGATCTCGATGCTCTGGTTTACGACATTCAGGACGTTGGCGCGCGCTTTTACACGTACATATCGACCCTCGGGTACGTAGTTGAAGAAGCCGGTAGAGCCGGGATACCGATTTTCATTCTTGATCGTCCCAATCCGATCAATGGCGTCGACGTCGAAGGTCCGCTTGCCGACAGCGACAAACTATCATTCACGGCGTATCACCCGATTCCGGTCCGGCATGGAATGACGGTGGGCGAGCTCGCGCTTTTCTACAATGCTGAGCGGCATCTCGGCGCCGATGTTCGCGTCATTAAGATGGATAACTGGCATCGCGCGATGTGGTTCGATTCAACCGGGCAGACATGGATTAATCCTTCTCCGAATATGCGCAGCCTGACGGAAGCTACACTTTACCCCGGCGTCGGTTTGTTGGAGACCACGAATGTGTCTGTTGGCCGCGGCACAGATACTCCGTTTGAAGTAATTGGTGCTCCGTGGATCGATGGCCAGAAACTTGCGAACGTCCTAAACGCGCGACGAATAAATGGCGTTCGCTTCATAGCAATCCGATTCAAGCCGAATGCTTCAGTTTTCAAAGATGAAGATTGCAGTGGCGTGAATATAGTGATTACCGATCGCGCCACCTTCCAGCCGGTATCGGCGGGAATCGAGATCGCGTTTGCCCTTCACCAGCTTTTTCCCCTGCAATGGAGAATCGACAACTACTCACGTCTACTGGTCAATGCAGATACGCTCGAACGATTAAGGCGCGGCGATTCACCGGAAGAGATAACGGCATTGTGGAGAGCCGCGCTGGAAAACTTTCGTCGCGTCCGTGCCCGAGCCCTTCTTTATCCCTGACAATTTGGTCGGAATGGTCAGATTAATTTAGTGCCTTTGTCCTTCATTTGGAGTAATATTAACGGCCATCATTTTCCGGTGAGCAGTCGGCCCCGGGCAGGTCAGATCGGGCCGGTCGAGCAGCAAGTCGTTTTGATGAAGAAGAGAACCAGCTAACTCTGGTAACTATATAGTTGACTCACTTCAGTCGAATAAACGCGCTGGAAAGGATTGGATGAGGTCCGAAGGACCGTCATTCAATAGCCACCGAATGACATTGTTGGTGAGCTAACTATGTAGTTACCCTAACTCTGGGCTCGCATGTTTTGATCACAAACGCCCGTCCTGCCCGCTCGATCCTGGAACGAACCGAACATGAAGGAGTGTGTTGTCATGAGAGCAATGCGAACGCTTTTGTTGTTGGCGGTGTTTACTTCACTGTGCTGTTTCCTGACTATAAGACGCACGCAAGCGCGGTCGGCGAATTTACCAGGCAAGTCTTCTCCGACGAGCCGCGAAACAGTTTCGAGTGGGGCGCCAACTGCGCCGGAGAGCGGCGGCATTCGCGAATCTATATCAAGTAAGCATCAAAAGAGATATCAAGAGTGGAAAGACGAATTCCTTTCCACTGACATTGGCCGCGCGCAATGGGAGATGTACGCGCACCATCCACGTCTCGTTCTCACCATTACTATGAGCGACAGTAATCCTGAGGGCGCCTCAACTGGAAAGTACAAATGGAACCAGGAAGGTGAACTGGTCGCCGCTACAATTACTCTGGGAAACCGCGCGGATCAGGGCTTTCCGACTTCGGTCTATTATCCGGTGATGAACGCTTTGCAGCCGTTTGAATCAGCCAGGTTGATTGGCGGCAAAGTGCTCGCGGCAACAAAAATCGCCCATGAGTTCGGTCACGTGATGAGAATTGCCGGAACTCCGGAACCGCTTTACAAACTTCAAATCCAAATGGTTCCGGTTTACAACAAGATCTTTCTTAGCAACGGTCACAACGTAAACGATCCGCAATTGGTCGAGATGGCGAAGAAGATGGGTGGCAACCCGGTCGAGATTTGGGAGGACCGCGAGTATTGGGGAGAAGCAAACGCCATGATGTTTCTCCGCGACCGGGTAGCGAAAGAAAAATTTCATTGCCGTCTCTTTGGAAAGATCAAACAAGCTGTCGAAGAGTACGCAAAGGGCTATGAAGAGCGTTTTGCGGAAATCGCGAAATCGCAAGGCGCGATTTACACGTGCAGTTGGAAATGATTGCGCCAGGAGTTGCGATCTCCTGATTTTCGCTAGCTGCATTTTGGCTCATGCTTCAGCTGAACTTCATTGGAGTGGTCTTCAACTGACTCGAGGCTGAAATAGATTTCGGAGCCTGTTGTTACATGCAGGAAATTCGTAAAGAACGGCTTTGTTCGGCTTGCTTGTCACTATGCTTTATATCGGCGCTAGTGGCAGCTGACTTGTTCGCGCAAGACCGGGCGCAAACCTCCGGATCGAATATTCAGATACTAAAACTCAAGTGGGAAAAGCAGATGAGGTTGCCGGAGGATTTTGATCCGTCCGCGGGTTCGACTGGAAGTATCAACGATCCCACGCAAAGCTCGTCAGGCCGTGGTGCAAACCGCGGTGGTGGAAGTGGCGCGAGCGCCACGACTCAGGGGATGGTGCCGTCGGCACCATCCCGCGTCTCCTTTGTGTATGTGTATTCGATGAAGGTGAAGAACACCGGACCGAAGCCGATTGAGGCCGTAGCCTGGGATTACGTTCTTCGGGATCCCACCAGCCACGCCGAGGTCTCTCGACATCAATTCCTTAGTTTTGAAAAAGTGCAGCCCGCCAAGACCGCCACGTTTGAATCGCGCCAGCGCACTCCACCGATTCTCAAAACCAAAATCGAAGCCAGGGAAGGTGATAAGCAGGCGAAGATCGAGGAGCAGGCGATTATTCGGTGTGTGCTCTACGCGGACGAAACAACCTGGCGCGATTCGAACACGCCCCAAAATGTCTGCGACTTGCTCAAGAAGGGCAAAGCAAATCTTACTCACGCGCGCGGTAGTGGTCGACCCAGATGATCATAGGCCAGATGACATAGGATTGAGCAGAAATGGATCTAACCGCCGACCTCCTGGATCCGATGATCGTTTTTGCATATTGTCAGGTCCGATGCTTTGGGCTGGGGACTTGATGAATATGGGGTAAAGCCAAATGGAAATCACAAAACATTTTCGTTTATGCGTGAAAGCATCGACCATCATTCTGTTTGGTATCTTCACTTGTGGGAGCGCATTTGCACAGTCAGAAGAAAAGAAGCCATCGTCGGGCGTTGAAATTCTCAAATTGAAATGGGAAAAGCAGGCCAGGCTGCCCCGCAATTTTGATCCTTCGGTAATTCCAGTCGGCCAGGTCTTCAGTAATCCGGAGTCCCGCACCGCTGTGCCCGGCTCGACACAGGCTCCGTTTGGCGATGAAGCGCGCCGGGAAGCTGCCAACCGAAGTGCCGCTCTGGCGCCGGTGGATATCTTTCCGAACACGCCGGCACGTTTGCCGTTTTTCTATGTCTACTCTCTTAAGATTCGCAACGTCGGGTCCAGGACGATTCGGGCCGTGGCCTGGGACTTTATTTTCATTCATCCGACCACTAAAGCTGTTCTCGGTAATCATCAGTTCCTTAGTTACTCGATCGACAAGCCCGAGCAGGTTGTGACCCTCCAGGCTCAACAACGCACGAAGCCAATAGCGGTGGTTCAGGCGGGTAATGCCGATGCCAAAGACAAGGGCCCGAAGTTCCTTGAACGGGTGGTTATTCAATGCGTGCTCTACGACGATGAAACGGCCTGGAAGAATCCTGAGGGGCGAGATGGCGTGTGCGACTTGCTCAAGAAGAGCAAGCCCGCGGCCACTCGCAAATCGGAGAGTAAGCAAGCCAGGGACAAGTGAAATCATCCCGCTGATCGTCAATACCGATCATGCAAGCGATTTTGGAATGGCACCCAGTACCTCCTTAAGGCGGCTCTCGACTCCAAAAATCTCCAGCCAAAAAAGAAAGGGCCGAATTTCTTCGGCCCCGGTTTAGTCATATTCAAGGCTTGATTGCCTAGAAGTGGATCCGGGCTCCAATTTCCATCTGCCGTGGATTAAATGCAGAGGCAGTAATTCTCCCGAACGTCGTGGGACTGGTAAGACTCAGGTTGTTAGCACTCACAGCCGTTGGATCCGCCGGCTGCCAGTGGTTGAGAACATTGGTGAATTGCAAGGTCAAAGTTACGCCAATGCGCTCGGTAAACTTAACTTCCTTTGACAGCGTAGCGTCCAGGTTCCACTGCGACATGCCGCGCAGATTGTTAATACCACCGCAACTGGTGTCGTAACCAAGGACGCAGCGACGGAAGTTTGCGTAGAACGCTGCCGGGTCTGCGAACATGTTAACGCCAGTCGAATTGACCGTGCCTATGCCATTCGATCCGGGTACCCCACGGATGGCGTGCGGATCATAAACAAAGTTTGGGTTGATTGGTAGTGCACCCTCAAACGCGCTGCCTGAGGTGCTGGGGTTCCCGCTCGAGCCGAATGCCTGGCAGTTCGAGGAGCACGTTCCGCCCTCGCTGAAACTGATGCGAAGCGGCACGCCGCTGCGAACGAATAGGAAGGGCGACAGTCCCCAACCGTCGAGAAGTTTCCCTGTCCATCCGTGACGACCGCGGAAAAACGGCGGCCTATAGGTCATGCCGGCATTGAAGAGATACTTGTAATCAAAGACAGCCGGACCGTAGTTAGCGTGCGG
>WNGF01007227.1_pt1 | contig 18473 bp, 18 predicted proteins | sample 5400641 | NCBI WGS metagenome assembly WNGF01 (sample SAMN13153371, study PRJNA577476) | soil metagenome | isolation source: 80 cm soil or saprolite under grassland replicate 2 | place: USA:California | collected 2016-06-15
GCGTCCGTTGCGAGCTCTTTGAGCGGCGCTGCCAGCTCTGGGAAACGGTGAGTAATCTCATCCATGGTGCGCGAGTAAATAGCCACGCGTCCTTCTTTTGTGTGCGCCTGCGCGCGTATGCCGTCAAACTTATCTTCGACAAAGAACTCGGAGGGCATGGTGCGCGCAATGTCTGCCAGATCAGCGGCGGGCGTTGCCAGCATAAATTTGATGGGGTGAAACAGACGCATGTCGACGTCTTCCAAATCGTCCGAGCGGGCGCGCACGGCAGTTTCACCAATGTCACCTAGAAGCATATTCACTTGCGCTACTCTTGCCAGCGACCGTTCGAAGACCCGAGCAATCGCATCTTCGACGAGTCCTTCTCGGAGTCCAATTCTCAGATCCCCGGCGAGTAGCTTAATCAGATACTTTGCTTCAAGTGGCGTAGCCCGACCGAGAATGGTGGTTAACAACCCGGCCTTATTCTTGATCCCCCGAGTTTCACTCAAGCGCGTGATAATTGATTCGGTTTCAGCGAGGCTAATCGTGGGTTGAAGAAAACGCTTCGCCTTGTTAACGGCTTCGTACGCTGCTTCGCCGGCATCTCCGAGACGCACGTAAATAGGACCCAACTCTTCGAAACTGAGCCCAGTGGCTTCGCTCAAGGCGGTGCTGATAATGCTACCTCCAACGTTGGTAGTTCGCGCATCGTTTTGAGCAAATTGGTGCCCTGAGAAGTAACGAGCCGCGCGCACCAGATCGGCATCGTTTAGTTGCTTGAGGTAGTTTCCAACGAATGCAGCTTTTTCGAGCTTCTTTGTTGTTGACGCAACTTGCTCGGCGACCTCTGCAAATCGCTGGAGGGAACCGGCCAGGTCGACGGATGAAGAAACTGCCACCTCGTTTTCGACTGGAGTTGCCATAGGACGATTTACTTACGCCTTTTCGGATAGCCGCAAAGATTTCCCAAACCTAATAGTAGTTATGAATATCTGCTAAAGGTTGCGTGACAGTCAGGCAGAGTGTCAAGCAAACAAAAGAGTCAAAAACGGAATCAAATTAGGCGGCCGGGCGAGCAGATTTAGCGGGAGACATACGCTTGAGGTGGTTGCTGCTTCTGGTTTGTCGGGCCGCGGGTTACAATCTTCCAACTTGGAAGGGTTCTTCTAAAACGTGGGTTTGAAAGGTACTTTGAGGTATGGTTTTATTGATCCTCGAGTCGCTCGGCAGCACCGAGTTGCTTTTCATTTTAGTGATGGCGCTGGTTTTTTTCGGTCCGCGTAAGCTGCCTCAACTGAGTCGTTCGTTGGGCAAAAATCTGGCGGAATTCCGAAAGGCCTCTGAAGACTTCAAGCGCACCTGGGAGAAAGAAGTGAATCTTGAGGAGTCGTACGATGCAGAAGTTGTCACTAATCATGCCTCTCTGACTGAGAAAAATTCGATAGTGGAAAATGAAAAAGCAGCCCTCCCTTTACAGTCGCCAACTGTTGAAGCAGTCACACCAGGCCAGGTAGTAGCGCGGGCCCCGGCGATACACGACGTTTCTTCTTACGACCACGACGTTTTGGCATCCGAACGACCAGATCTTGACAGCGTTCCTGAAGAAGCCAAACCCTCACCTAAGCACGATTGGTTATGAGTTAGCTGAACGAAGTAAAAATTGATGTCATCGTTTTTAAGAGCACTCGGAACAGAGAAAGATAAGGCAGAGGAACTCGGGGGCCAGATGTCCTTCCTCGAGCATCTGGACGAGCTCAGAAGCCGACTGATCCGTTCACTCGCCTTTGTATTTCTTGCTGCTACAGTTTGCTGGTTTGTCTCGGATCGCATCTACCGCTTTCTGGCAGTACCGGTCGAGCACGCACTTGCCGAAGCGCAGCGACGCCAGGTTCCGATCAATGGATTGACGGGAAACGAAAAGATCTTGCCATTGACGGCCGTTAAGGAAAATGACGTCGGGCGGTACATTTTTCCCGAAGAGACGAAATTCGGCGCCACCGTAATTCCCGCTGGAGTTTCAGTAACAGCGCGTGCCGCGAAAGACTCGCAGGGAGTGTTAGGACTCTTTACGGATGAGCCGTTGTATGCGGGCGCTACCGTCATTCCTAAAGGCGTGCGCCTGCCGGTGGATTTCACGGCGTTGCCAAATGCGATTGCGGGTATCAACGATAAGCTTATTGTCACGAGCGCGATTGAACCATTTTCTCTTTATGTCAAAGTTTCGCTATACGCGGCCCTCTGTCTGTCCGTGCCATTCCTGTTGTGGCAAATCTGGGCATTTGTTTCGCCCGGACTCTATCCGCACGAGCGCGCTTATGTAACCCCTTTCATTGCCCTCTCATCGATCTCGTTCGTACTCGGCGCGATGTTCGCCTATAAAATAATCTTTCCGCCGGCGGCGAAGTACCTACTGGGATTGGGTCAGGATTTCCGGCTCTTATTAAAGGCCGACGACTACTTCGATTTCATAATCATAGTGATGTTGGGCATGGGGATAGTCTTTCAGATGCCGGCGATTACTTATGTGCTCGCGCGAATTGGGCTAATCACCGCGAAGTTTCTGATAAAGATTTGGAAGACGGCCTTAATAGTAATTCTGATTGCCGCGGCTGTATTGTCGCCCACCAACGATATTCCCAACATGCTCTTGTTTGCCGCGCCCATGATTGCCCTCTATATTGTGTCGATATTTGTCGCCTGGATATTTAGCCGCCCCAGAACTACGGTTTAACCCGTACTTAGAAGCCTAAAAGGCAACTTAGGGCCGCATTTGTGGCATCTTGACTGTGTTCCTGGGGAGACCTAGAATCCGTTTCCGCATTCGAGTCCGACTCATTGCCGTGTTTCGTTTCGTTCCACATAACGTTGGCATTAGTGCCATTAGGAGTTTAGTAATGTCTCAGAAAGCCGCTCTCCGCCTCTCGATTTTCGTCCTTATTCTAGCTGCCGCCAGTTTGTCCGGCGTTGCGCAAGATCCCCGGCAAAGTCGGCAGGATCCCATGGACAAGCCGCGCAATGTGAAGCCGGAACTCAAAAAGGCTTACAAAGACTGGCTCGAGAAGGACGTCACTTACGTGATTACCGACGAGGAGCGCAAGGCTTTCAAGAAACTCGCAACCGACGACGAGCGGGAGCGGTTTATCGAAGAATTCTGGCGCCGCCGCGATCCGGATCCGGATACGGACGAAAATGAATTCAAAGAGGAATACTACGAGCGCATTGCTTATGCCAACGAACATTTTGCGTCGGGGATACCAGGTTGGAAATCCGACCGTGGGCGAATCTGGATCATGTATGGCAAGCCTGACGAACGCGAAACTCACCCGATGGGCGGCAATTACGAACGTCCTTCCTACGAAGGTGGTGGTAACACGTCGACCTATCCGTTTGAAATTTGGTTCTATCGTTATCTTGCGGGTGTAGGTTCCGGCGTGGAGATTGAGTTTGTCGATCCTACGGGCAGCGGTGAGTATCGCATCGCGCGCAACCCCAACGAGAAGGACGCGCTCCTGATGGTTCCCGGAGCGGGCTTAACGCTCTCAGAACAACTGGGTCTCTCTGATAAAGCCGATCGCATTTCCGGACTCAATGGTATTGGAAATAACAACTATCAGCGTGAACAAGACAGCCCTTTCTCGCGCCTGCAGTTACTGGCTGATCTCAGCCGTCCACCACAGGTAAAGTTTAATGATCTCGCCTCGGCGGTTAATACCGGCGTCATCGAGGAAAATCCGCTCAACTTCGACATTCGGGTCGACTTCTTTCGTCAATCAGACGAGCGTGTTATTACCGCGCTAACGATTCAAACTTCGAACAAGGATCTGGTGTTCCAGGACAGCGGCGGACTACAGCAAGCGCGAATCAATATTTTTGGACGAATCACATCCGTGGCGGGTCGCCGCGCCGGCATCTTTGAAGATCCTGTGATCACGACTGCAACAATTGAGGAACTAAATGAAGCTAAAGAGCGCAAATCTGCCTACCAGAAAGCGGTCGCTCTTGCGCCAGGAACTTACAAGGTAGATGTCATCGTGCGTGATGTTACATCAGGAGCCACGGGAGTGAGACACGTCGGTTTTACGGTTCCCAGATATGATGCTCAGAAGCTTTCGACGTCTACTCTGGTGCTGGCTGCTAAGCTAGAGAGTTTGATCGATCAGCCAGCCGTGGGACAATTCGTCATCGGGCAGACAAAAGTGATTCCGAATGTCTCCGGGGTCTATCAAAAGGGTCACCCGGTTGGGGTTTATCTGCAGGTTTACAATGCGGGGATTGATCAGACGACACTGCGACCCTCGGTCGACGTCGAATATGCACTGCTGAAAGATGGCAAGGAATTAGGCAAACAGGCGGAAGATTGGCGCGGGATGAGCGACTCCGGCCAACGCTTGACGCTGGCTCGGCTGATCGATACGCGACAGTTGGCGCCCGGCGAGTATGAGTTGGCTGTTCGCATTCGCGACCGCGTCTCCGGCCAGGCCCTGACACCTTCCGCGAAGTTTACTGTAGTGCAATAGTAGTAAATCGTGAACTGTAAATCGTGAACTGTAAATCGTGAATAGTCAAATCGTAGATTTTGAATAGCAATCCCGGGTTGCTGTTTCTATTTATGATTAACGATTCACGATTTACTTCTTCGCGTAGCTTGTCCTTACCGTTTCCAGCTTCGTGTTTCCCTGAACTGAGTTTCCGCGACGGTCTACGACATCCACTTCAAATCCGGGATACGACGGCCGAAACCTCGTGGCCTTCCAGCTTTCCACCGTAATGTCGTTTTCAGCCGCGCGATGGTAGCCATACTGCGGGAGTCCGGCTCGATCGCCACGCACGTCCGCACCACGGAGATGGAGAATGCGCACGCGAAACCCTTCAATGCGCCTTATCTTCCGCTCAACATTAGCAACTGAAGACATTTCTTTGCGCCAATTATAGCGGAACTGTGGCCCTTGAGCCAGGCCGAAGTCATCAGCTTTGTTGAACAAATCGGCGAGCCGGCGTATCGAGGGCGGCAAATTTTTGCAGCGCTTCACCATCGCCGGTTGCAAGGTTTCGACGAAATGACGGATCTGCCGAAAGCATTGCGCGAACGGTTGAATGAAACTGCCACCGCCTCCACGCTCACCGTCGAATCGCGTTACCTCTCAGAAGACGGAACGCGTCGCTTCCTCATGAAGACTTACTGTTTCTCGTCGCAATCAGGTTGTCCGCTCCAGTGCACTTTCTGTCTGACCGCACAGTTGGGTTTGCTCCGCTCGCTAACTCCAGGAGAAATCGTCGAACAAGTAATCATTGCGCTAAACGATGTCTACGGCGTGGGCGTAACAACTCCGCGCGGCACGAATCTCGTCGGCATGGGCGCGGGTGAACCATTTCTAAATTTTGACTTCCTGATGAAGGCGGTGCTGATCATGGCGGATCCGCAAGGCCTCTTTATCGTGCCGCATCGCGTGACGGTTTCGACTGCTGGAGTCGTACCGCGCATTCGCGAGTTGGCCACAATTCCCGATCGGCCCAACCTGGCAATATCTTTAGCGGCCCCTACGAACGACCTGCGCAATGAGCTAATGCCGATCAACAGGAAATGGCCGTTGGAAGAATTGCTGGCAGCCTGCAAGGATTTTCAGGCGACACTAAGAACAGGCGAAAAATTCACGTTTGAGTATGTGATGCTTGACGGCGTTAACGATTCTGATGAGCACGCGCGACAACTCGCCAATTTGCTCAATCGCTATGATCTACATGCGCGCGTGAATTTGATTCCACACAACCCAGCCGATCCGTTGCCCTATCAGCCATCTCCAGCGACTCGAGTCGAGATGTTTAAGTCGATTCTGGAGTCGAAGGGCATTCGTGCTTTTGTTCGCCGTCCGCGCGGACGTGACATCTTTGCGGCGTGCGGGCAACTTGCCGCGGTGACGCAAAGTGTGGGCTTGCGCGTGGTTTAACGGGTTGCTTCGAGCAACGCTGACGGTTCCGAAAGTATCTGAGAAACCAGAAAATAATATGCGATCCCTAATCCAACTAGCTTTCATAAGCGCCCTGCTGTTTGTTCCGGCGAGCTTCTTCGCCACGCCGCTGCCGCAGTCGGCTCCGAACATCCCTGTCAACGGCATGCTCTCGCAAGCTAACTCGCAACGAGGCCGCGCAGTGCGAGGAACGATCTCCATGGATATTCCTTCCGGGTATCACGTTAACTCCAATCGTCCGCTGGAAAAATTTCTGATTGCCACTCAACTTCAGATTGAGGCGCCGCAAGGAATTCGCGTCGGGCCGATAATCTACCCGCGCCCATTGCTGCGCTCTCTAAAGTTTTCCAAAAGCAAAGTATCGGTTTTCGAGGGCCACACAATCATGCGTTTTAGCGTAACTGTGCCCAGGAGTTTCACTGGAAACTCCGCGGAGCTGAAGGCACGATTGAGGTTCCAAAGCTGCAACGATGATCTTTGCTTCCCGCCACAGACTCGCGAAGTCGGGATGTCGTTGAACGTGGAATAGAACGGGGAAAAAAGGGGAACTCGGGAAGAGGGGAAAAGGGTAAGACGCAAAAACAAAGGGGAAAGGGTAAAGGGCAAAGGGTAAAGGGTAACGGGTAAAGGGCAAAGGGGAAGAAGGCATACTTATTCCCCTTTCCCCGTTACCCTTTCCCCCCTACTCCGTTCCCCCCTTCTCCGTTCCCCCCTTCTCCGTTCCCCCCTTTTTTATCCCCGTCTTCCGATTACCGACATGAGCCGGCCGACCTTCCGCTGAACACTCTTCTCGCGGCGATATGAGAAAAACAGATCGGTGCGGCACATCGTACAAAGTGGCGCTATGTTGATTCTTTCCGGGTCGACTCCGTCTAAAATTAACTGGCCCCGATTCGCCTTTAACAGATCGATGCAGGCGTGGTCCACACGTGTTTCAGTGAAAAGATTCTGACCGGGGGCATTACTCTTGAACGCATCGATAACATCCGAGCCCACCTCGTAACAACATGCTCCCGCGGCTGGACCGATAGCTACGTGCACATCCTGCGGCTTTGTGTTGTATTCGTTAGTCATGCGCTCAAGCGCCTTCGTTGCGACTTCCGCGAGCGTGCCGCGCCAACCTGCATGAACGGCAGCGAAGGCGCCGGTATTTGGATCGCCAATCAAAATGGGCACGCAGTCGGCTGTCTTCACGCCGGCCAAAACGCCCGCGGCGTTGCTGACGATCGCATCGCAGTAAATGGTCTCGCCGCGTGCACCTTCGGCAGGCTTAGCTTCCGCTACAGTATTTATGAGTCGGACGTCCGCGCCGTGTACCTGCCAGCAGCCGGCCAGCACCCATTCGCCTTCAAAGAGCTTGAGAAAACGGCGCCGGTTCTCCAGAATGTTTTCCGCCGTGTCTTCGTTAAAGCCGGCGAGATTGAGAGCGTTTTCTGGAAAAGGGCTGATGCCGCCGAGCCGCGTGGAAAAACCATTAACGAAGCCGGCCGCTTCGAGTGGTGCACAAACGAGCGCTTGAACATTTCCGAGTTGGCGCCAATAAAAGCCGGCCTGCTCTGATGCTTCATCGAGTATGATCATTTCCATCGGTATAGACATTATCGAAGTTGCGCGGATACGCGAAGTGTTGCTACGTACACCACGCTTCCGCGAGCGCGTGTTTACGACCGCCGAGCGCGCGTATTGCGACAGTCGCGGCGCGGTGGCGGCGCAACATTATGCAGCGCGCTTCGCTGCAAAAGAAGCGGCGCTCAAAGCACTGCAAACCGGATGGCGCGGTGGGGTAAGCTGGCAGGACGTGGAGATCGCATCGCGCGATTCCGGTGCACCGTATCTGGTTCTTCACGATTCGGTGAAGGATCTTTTTGACAAGTCGGGCGCGACAGCTGCGCACCTTTCGCTCTCGCACACCAGCGAGCACGCGATCGCGCAAGTGATTTTGGAGCGAGCTTAATCAATTTCTTGCATCAGCACAGATGTGGCGAGCTTAGTGGCTTTGCCATCTGATGTGCGGAAGGTCTATGACCTTCCGGGAGCTCTTATTGCTCTTTGGGGCTTCGCCCCTAATTCAGATGGCAACCGACAAATTTCAGATCTCAAGAGACTCTCAAGCGCTATACACTACGGTAGTCGCTAAGGATCGCTTACCGGTATTTCAAAGTGACGCTATAAAGATCGTTAGTTGCAAGGCTCTTGATGAAGCGCGCGAGTCTGGCCAGTTGGTCGAGTGCAAGGATTTGGCAACGGTGCTCTGAGGAGGATGAGCCGCTTATGGTGGACGTCGACCGAATTCAGTGGAGGAGGGGCGCAGCCCCAAGAACTTGATGGAACTTTCCGGAAGGTCAGAGACCTTCCGCACATCAGAGGGCAGAGCCCGGAATCTAATTAGTATGTGATTCGATGCTTGGAAAGTAATCCAAAGGCATCTTGCGTTGCGGCCGCATGCAAGAATTTATCTAATGGGGATGAGGAACAGTACTACCGCATTGCATTCACGAGTGTGCGTCTTCCTCGCGCATCGATGTCAACTCGAGTCAGTGTCAGCGGAGAGGAACTGTTTTCTTGTACGGTTCGATTGGAGAATCTGGAATGCTGGGCCAGAATGGTTTCGTTTGAGTTGTCTCGCTCGGCAACTTCGCCATTTCCGACCCCAACTGAATCGGGCAGGTTCCCATGGAGGAAACATTCGACATTAGGCGCTAATCTTTCGGTGACTGCGATCAACTCGCGATGCGGGCAGGAGAGGGTTGCAAGCGACCCATTCTCAGCGTCGATCTCGACAAACTCTATTCCTTCCGGGCATTCAAAATTTCTTCCTCCCAACTCCGGTTTCAATTCCACCGCGGCTTTCACAAACTCGGTCCACGCTGGTAGCGCGGCTTGCGCACCCGTCAGCCCCAATTGCTGATTGTCATCAAATCCAATCCAAACTACACAAACCAGGTTAGGCGTATAGCCCACAAACCAACCGTCGCGCGAAGTGCCGGTCTTTCCCGCGATAGCTGTTCCCCGCACGGCGTCGCGGGCCGCGCGTGCCGTGCCATGATCTACAGCTGCTGCAAGCATGTTTGTGATCATGTATGCGGTCGTCGGACTAATCACCTGTGAATCAGCATTGTTTAGAAGGTGTGCAGCCGGCGGCTCGCCGACGCTCGCAATGATTTTCGGCTCAACTCGACGTCCACCATTTACGAACGTTGCATAAGCTGAGGCGAGCTCAAGCGGTGTCACTTCTTTGGTTCCCAGCGCCAGTGAAGGATAGCGTTCCGGTTTCGGCAAGCCAAACTTTTCCGCGAGGTTCGCTATGCGCGCCAAACCGGTTTGCAAGGCAACGTCCACCGTGACAACGTTGAGCGATTTCACCAGTCCGGTGCGCATGGTGACGTCGCCCATAGAGTAGCCGCCACCGTAATTTGCCGGACGATAAACTTTGTCGCGGTCGTAGATAAAGTCGCGCGGCGAGTCTGAAAACGTTTGCACCGGCGACATGCCATCTTCCAGCGCAGCGGCATAGACGAAAGGTTTGAAGGTTGACCCTGGCTGGCGTCGTGCATCGGTGGCGCGGTTGAGCTGCGACTTGGCATAGTCGCGTCCGCCCACCATCGCGAGCACGTTGCCAGTTTTTGGATCGAGAGCTACGAGCGCGGCTTGAGGTTTTGCAGCCCGGTTTTTGTAAACGGAGTCAAGCCAGTCCAGTTGTCGCTTGAGCGCAGCTTCGGCCAGTCGCTGCAGATCAAGATCGATGGTTGTGTAGATTCTCAGACTAGCAGGCGATGCTTCAAATTGTGAATCCAAATTCCGCGTCACAAAGTCAACGAAGTAGGGCGCCAGTGAATTATCAGAGTTGGGAGCGGGAGATATGCAAACAGGTTGCTTCGATATTGCAGCGGCTTGTTCCAGTTCGATCCAGCGATCGCGCGCCATTGCCTCCAGCACCAGGTTTCGACGCGTGCGCGCGGCTTCGGCATTTTGCATTGGCGAATAACGAATTGGCCCCTGGATCATTCCGGCCACCGTTGCCGCTTCTGCCAGGGAAAGGTTTTTCAACTCCTTGCCAAAATAGATCCGCGCCGCCTCTTCGACGCCGCGTACAGCAATTGCGCCACGTTGCCCCAGGTAGACTTCATTGCAATAGAGCGCGAAGATATCTTCTTTTGACAGCCGCCGCTCAAGCGCAATCGACAGCATGGCTTCCGCGTACTTGCGTTCCACGGTGCGGTCCGGAGAAAGGTATGTGTTCTTTACCAGTTGTTGCGTGATTGTCGAGCCGCCTTGTCCAACGCGTTCATCACCCGCATTGCGTAGTAATGCGCGTGCGATTCCGAACAGATCAACGCCCGGGTGTTGGAAGAAGCGATGGTCTTCGATCGCAAGTATGGCGTGAACGAGTACCGGCGGGATTTCAGAGTAACGAACTGTCTGTCGCTTTCCGGCTTTGGAGGAAAGATCGTTCGAGAGAACTTCAGGTTCTAGTGTGAAGGAGTCTAGCGCAATACCGTTCGCAGTTAATGCTGAGATCTTTTCGTGGGCGTCAGAACTTATGCGAATGACTGAGCGGCTCTGATTGGTGTGTCCCGGACGAATTTCGATCCCCGACTCTGTTACGCTAAAATTTCCATTCCAAACGTTACTGCCGTTCGACTCCACGTATCCTGCGCGCCGCAGAATCAGTATCAAATCCGCGCGCGATAGCTTCTGGCCTGGTTGGATAATGCGCGGTGCGGCGTACAGACCGGGCCGGCTGGTCAAGTAACCACTTGCCAACCGGGCATCAATCAGTCGCGAGTAGTATTTGTAAGAGCGCAGAAGAGAGTCACCGCCGGTGATTAGTGCTATTGCGAATAAGCCGCAGAGAGAACGAAAGAGAAGGCGTCGATCACTTAACGACCTGTCAGAACAGAAGGATTGAAGACGGCGCGCGATCCTCGTTAGCGAAAGGCCTGAACGCTGATCGGTGATAGATGTGATTTCTATGGCCATGGAAAGGCGCACGACAAGACAGACGGATCCCGAACAAGGCAATTCCGGAGAGGTTTCCGCCGTTGCCCTTCAGTGCTTCAAAGTTTTCCGAATGCTTCTTATATATTTCTAATGGAGGACGAATTCTTGATTGGACGGCAGTTTCACAAATTTTTACCATTTTATGGATCGGTTTAATAGCGGTGGTTGGTCTTTGCGCTAACCAGGCATTTCTTTATAATGCAGCGCACCGTTTTTAACGCAAAACTGTTAGTTTTCAACTGTCCAGTAAACTTCGATTGGTTGCAGTGCTTGCGCGTCGCAAACTAACAGTTTCCATTAGCTATGCTCAGCGAATTTAACTTGGGAGTTCCTTATGCCTAAGCCAAGTCACGTCGAAACGAAACCCGGTGATGTGCTCCTGCTTGCCGGGACTATGAAAGGCGCATTTGTGCTTCGCTCAGACAAGCAGCGCCAGGACTGGGAAGTGGGTGGACCCTATTTCCCCGGTCGTGCGATTTACGCTCTTGCTTACGATGATCGTAATGATCGCCGGCGACTCTGGGCCGCAGTTAATAGCTCGTACTGGGGTTCATACTTGAGTTCATCTGACGACTTCGGAAAAACATGGACTGAGCCGGAGACATACGGCGTCAAATTTCCCGAAGACGCGGACGCGTCAGTGAAACAGATCTGGCAGATTGCTCTCGGCCATCCTGACGAGCCTGACACGCTCTACTGTGGCGTTGAACCGGCCGCACTCTTTAAGTCCACTAATGCCGGCGAGAGTTGGTCGCTGGTAAGAGGACTCTACGATCACCCGCATCGTTCACAATGGATGCCCGGCGGCGGTGGACTTTGTCTGCATACGATTCTGCCTGATCCGTCAAACAGCAAACGTTTGTTTGTAGCCATCTCCACAGGCGGCGTTTATCGCACTGACGACGGCGGGGAAAACTGGCAGCCACGAAACGTCGGTGTGCGGGCGCAGTTTCTGCCGCCCGATCAGCAGTATCCGGAATGGGGCCAATGCGTTCATAAGATTGCCAGCCATCCCTCAAATCCCCAGCGCCTCTTTCTACAAAATCACTGGGGCTTGTATCGTAGTGACAATGGCGGTGATTCCTGGACCGATATCGCCAACGGCGTGCCTTCGGATTTTGGTTTCGCAATGGAAGTGGACCCGAATGATCCGAGCAGCGCCTACATCATTCCGCTGGAGTCAGATGAATTTCGCTGCACGCCTGAAGGGAAATTGCGCGTGTATCGCACGAGAAACGCCGGCGAATCGTGGGAGGCTCTGGAAAATGGATTGCCGCAGGAGAACGCACTGGAGACTGTGTTGCGCGATGCCCTGTCGGCAGATAGCTTACAGCCCGCCGGTATCTACTTCGGCACACGCAATGGAAAATTGTTCGGCTCGAAAGACAGCGGCGATTCGTGGACCGGGATTCTTGAGAGTCTGCCGCCGATAGTTTGCGTGAAAACTGCGATGGTGCAGTGAACCGAGTTTCAACTTGCTGCCGATCCCCTTGCGGCGCTTGGCGAAATTCTTTACCGTCTTTGCGGTTAAGCTCTGAGACTAAACCGCGAACGATCCGGAAGGTACGCAAAGAGTCGGAAAGATTCAGAATGGAAAAGCGGGTTCCTAAAATGGGTAGCTTCAAGTTTGAAATGCAACTGCATGTGCAGTCGAAAAGATTGTGTACTTCTCTCATTAACACCTGGCTTCGGCCAGGTGAAGAGGGATACGCAACTAATTCTGAAACCGTTTAAACGGTTTCTCACCTCCGCTTGGCGTGCAATCACCTGGCTGAAGCCAGGTGTTAATGAGAGTAACAGGATTATCTGAGAAAAAACGCTTGCGTTGCCCTTCCGGGTTGAATTGGCATCTCAGGTTCGCAAAGAAGACAGGAAAAACTCATGAAACGATTTGTCATCGGCGCCTTAGTCGCGGTTTCGTTTATCGCAGTCGCTGCATTTGCACCGGCCCAGGAGAAGAACGAACCGGAACACAAACTAATCGAGTTTCATATGGCATTACTCAAACGCGGTCCGAAATATGTCGCGTCGGGAATGCCGAAAGATTTAAAGTCGCAGCACGTGGCGAGTGTCATGTCGCTGCTTGAATCCGGGAAGGCGGTCATCGCGGGTCCGCTTGAGGACGACAGCGACATCGCCGGCATTTTGGTGCTTCGCGCAAAGTCGGCAGAGGAAGCACGCGCGTGGGCTGAAAGTGATCCGGCGGTGAAAGCTGGATTCTTCAGCGTCGAAATGCATCCGTGGTGGTCTGAAGACGTGATGAAGAAACCGTCTTCGCCAATCAAACTAACAACCGCATATCTGGCTCTGCTGAAGCGTGGTGCCAAATGGACGCCGGAAAAAACACCTGCTACCGAAGAACTGCAGAAGGCCCACATGGCAAATATTATTCGTCTGGCTGGGATGAAAAAGCTCGTGGTTGCCGGTCCCTTTGGCGACAACGGGCAGCTTCGCGGCATCTTTGTGTTCAAGGTGTCTTCGCTCGATGAAGCACGCACCCTGGCCGAAACAGACCCGGCGGTGCAGGCAGGGCGGTTGGCGTTAGATATCCACCCCTGGCTAGTGCCTGAAGGAATTCTTCCCTGAGCTTTCTTATTCAATCTCCGGGCGCAATGCAGGCCGGAATATCACAATGGTGATCACTTTTAACGTCGCCGGTTTCTTGACTGACTTTACCAATGGGCAGAGCAAGATCGTCATGGACTCTTCTGCTGCCAACGTTGGCGAAGCCCTGGATAGCTTATGGCGGCGACATCTCGGCTTGCGCGATCGAGTTTTGAACGAACAGGGAAACCTGAGACCACATGTAAACGTTTTTCTGAATGACGATAACGTTCGTCGCAAGCAACTACTCGACACTGCCCTCTCCGACAATTGCGAGATTACTATTCTGCCGGCCGTAAGCGGTGGAATACGACAGTAAATCGTAAATAGTAAATCGTGAATAGGTGAAACGCTTATTCGCGAGGCCGTGAATCCCGTCTTTAACTATTTACGATTTACGATTTACCATTCACTACTTGATTATGAAAGCAATCTGGAACAATGAAGTCATAGCAAACAGCGACGAGACCGTGGTCGTTGAAGGCAATCACTACTTTCCACCTGATTCAGTTAGGAAAGAGTATTTGCAGCCGAGTAGCACCCATACGAGTTGCCCCTGGAAAGGCCTGGCCAGTTATTACAATCTGGTTGTTAATGGCGAGACAAATGAAGATGCGGCGTGGTATTACCCGGATCCCAAAGACGCGGCGGCGGAGATAAAGGATCGCATTGCGTTCTGGCGCGGGGTGAAGGTGGAAAGCCCGTAACGCAAACTGTTAGTTTGCGATTTCGTGCCCAACTCGCATTTGCGCCATCGCAAGCGGACGCAAACTAACAGTTTGCGTTACTTCATCAAGGAACTTCGCTCTCGACCTCGCCGTATAACCGAACACTATGTATTGTCCTACCTGCGGTTCCGAGGAACGCCAACCCAGCTTAAACCGAATAAGCCGTATGGAGCCGATTCGGCTGCGACTTTATGAAAGGTTCAATCTAAGGCGTGAAATCGCGAATGTCCCTGAATGGAGTTTCGCGATTATCGAAATCCGGGCGGTAGTAGTAGGTCGCACCATCAAACTCCTGCATCCAGCCGGCTTCCATTCCCAATTCATCCAATGCGGTGACGGCTCGCAGCCATTCTGTTTCCGTGATGCGTCGTGAAAGCAGAATGTGCCGTCGATTAGTTGCGGCTTGATTGGTTGGGTAGTATTGAGCCATCAGCGAAACTGCTACCCGCGGACTCAGCTCATCTCTAATCCATTCCAGCGACTCGCGGATTCCGCCAATATCGTTTGGCAAAACGAGTAGACGAATAATGAGGCCACGCTGAAGCCAGCCATCCTCGTCGGCAACGAGTTCATCACCCATCTGCCTGTACATTTCGGCGATGGCGCTGCGCGCATGTTCTTTGTAGCTGCCAACTTTGGAATAGAGATAACCGGCTTCGTCATCCGCATATTTGAGATCAGGCAAATAGATATCCACGATGCCCTCAAGTAGACGCAAGACTTCAACTGAGTCGTAGGCGTTTGTGTTATAGACGATGGGAAGTGCTAACCCAGCCTGGGCGGCAAGCAGGATGCTGCGCGCCATCTGCGGCGCGAAGTGGGTTGGCGAAACGAAGTTGATGTTGTGACAACCTTTACCCTGGAGCTCAAGCATTATCTCCGCGAGACGTTCGTGCGTGATCTCATTCTTGAGTTGCTCTTTGTGTGTTTGTGAGATCTGGTAATTCTGGCAATAGACGCAACGCAGATTACAGTTGCCGAAAAAAATGTTTCCCGCGCCGCGCGTTCCTACCAGCGCCGGCTCTTCACCGAAATGGGCAGTATAGGATGAAACAATAGGCAACCGCCCCGAATAGCAGGCGGCGATCTCATTTCTCAGGCGATTGTTCAGACAGTCACGCGGGCAGACGGTGCAGCGTTCGAGCAACGTCTCGAGCGTGGTTACGCGCCTCGCCAACTCGCCAGTCTGGAGCAGTCGTAAATAGGAAGGCTGACCTTTCGACTGATCGCTGACCTCTAACATCTGACCTCCGCTCTCACTTGCGGCTGCGAAAGTGTACAAAATGCGGCTTGTGCTGTTCCACCAGATCTGCGGGCGCAACTCTAGTGGATTGGCTCCAGATGAAATCCATTTCCGCATGAATGGTGCTGAGCGCCAGCCGGGCTTCGAAAATCAACAGCATGCTGCCGTAAAAAAGAAAACATGCCCCTCCCAATCCGACGATCACCGGCACCAGGTTGTAACGCGGACTGCTGGGTATGACCGCGACGACTCCGATGGCTACGCTGGTCGCTACAAACATACCGGTAGCCAGGTAAAAAGCCACCATCGAACGTTGCAGAATGCGAGCGCGGCTGGTCAATTTGTCTAACTGCGCGAAAATGACGCCCTGTCGTTCCTTGGTGTCATCAGCGCGTTTATGAGCCAACTCTTCAAGTTTGTCTGACAACCCGCGCACCCGATCAACTACACGGCCAAGCCGGGATGAAGTTGAGAGGATCATGCTGCCACAAGCAGAGATCAAAACTGCCGGCGTGATCATCGCCGTCAGCACGGCAACCGCTGAAGACATCGGATCCACCTTCAACCCTCAGCTTAATGCCGGCGTCTGCCCCTTCGTCGCTTAACAGCAGGCTTGCGCGTCGGCTGAACCGGTGGCGGCGCAATAACACTTGAATCTGTCATTACTTTAGGTTTCATTTTCTGTTGGATTAGATCGATTACCATCTGCTGTGGGAAATCGGCGTTAAGCAAGACTTCATCACCTTCCGCGGTAATTGCCAGGGCCTTGAGCAGTGATTGTGCAGACGCGTCTGGTATCGAGCTGGTCGCATAATTCAAGAGACCTGAGTATAAGTTTGCGATTATCTTTGCGGTGTCGGGATTGTCAGCGTTACTCACACCGCGAATCATGAAATTGGTCGCATCCATCGTTAGTGCTGCGTAGAAGTCACCGATGTTTGATTCACAACGCGGCGCGCGCGCATTGTTTTCAGTACCCAACATGCCGAAGCTCTTTGCAAACGAACGCCATGGCGCACCCGCAATGCTTATCAGCGCATTTGGATCGCGCACGAGAGAATTCAAAGTTGCGGGGTTGATTCGGTCCTTACCGCCGCTCGCGTCAATCGCTGCTCTCAAATATCCCGGCGTGCCGCTGGCAATGGTGTTGGCGTTGAGCGAAACTATTCCAACTTCCGAAAAGCCTTTCAGAAAGGGATTTTTTTCAGCCTCCTTGACTATTGGATCGATTGTCAATAAACCGAGCGTCTTGTCGCCGTATTTCTCGTCGCGCAGCTTTCCTTGCGAAGCCATTCTCGCCAACCCTATCAACGACTCGGCATTGAAATCCCCTCCGGTCACCGCAAGGAATTCCGGCGGCTGAAAATTCAACTCCGCAGTGGGCTTCCTGAAGCGAACCGCGATCACCAAATAATTGACTTTCCCTGGATGCATTCCTGCGGTTTTGTTGATTTCCTCAAAACTCTTGCGCATGTTCTCGAGATCTTTCGCGGACAAAAACTTTGGCACAACCTCATTGAGGATCCGCTGCGGGTTTATGTACATCAAGGCGTCAGCCTCAGGCAGGCTCGAGAGGGAATTCAGCACGGCTTGAGTCGCCGGCGCAGTTGCGGGAATCGGAGCAGAATTCGTGGCAGCCAACTGCGTCCCAGCAGCGTTAGTTTGGCCCAGCGTCGTTTGGGCGGGGACAGTTATCACAGCGGCCGCAAAAGCCAGCAATACGATTTGGAGCTTGGAAATTGTTGTCACAGTCTAGGCCTCCGTTCAGAGATTTGCTTATCTTCACACAAGAACATCGTTTCTCGACAGGGTTTCATAGCCACTCGAGTTTTGGGACCGTGAACTCATCCCGAACATTCCCCGTATTCACTGTCGAGGCGGGTTCGAAAAGCAAAACCTCGGCTTCTTCGTCGGCAACCGGTCGGTGCTCTACTCCGCGAGGAACGATAATGAATTCGCCTTCTTCCAACCAAAGCTCTCGATGCCCAGCTGAATGGGATCTATCGCCGGTGTTTTCACGAAAGTCCATTCGAAACTTTCCTTTTACAACCAGAAACATCTCGTCTTCCGTCTCATGGTGATGCCAGGTAAAACGTCCTTTAAATTTCACGAGCTTGAGGTATTGTCCGTTTAGCTCGCCAATGATGCGTGGATTCCAGTGATCGTTGATCAGCGAAAGTTTTTGCGCGAGATTGACCTTGTCCATGTTGATAAATCAGCAATAAGTCAACAGTCAACAGTCAACAGTCAACAGCAAGAACGGTAAATCGCCTTATGGATCGCGTTCTCCGGGATTCATTTTTTGCAGGCCTACTTGCTAATGGTTTGACTGCAGTTGATTGGCTGTTAGCTGTTGACTGTTGACTGTTGACTGTTTGCTGTTTGCTTCCTCCTCACTTCGAGTAAATTGCGTCCAGCAATCTCGCCAGGCGATAACCACCTTTTGCTAGTTGCCGACGCACCACTTCGCGGTTGAGCGCTTCATAGTTGCTCGAGCGCGTGACATCGTAAACGATATCGGTCACGGGTCTTCCGTCGCGCGTCACCGGTTGGCCGGTCCGCGTTGTCACAGTGATTGTGCGCTGACCGGTGATGTTCACTGACTTATAAGCGTGATTCCGCGACTGCTGCAACGTATCGGTAGCCCACTGAGCGGCCCAGGTACTTACCGGCCCGCGCGGATTCCAATTCGATTCTGGTCGCACAGTCTCTTGCAAAAATGAGCCGAGAGTGTCGGAAGTTTGTTTATCGGTCTGGAGCATGAGCGAAGCCACCAGATCAAAGTCCCAGAACGAATGCAGATTCCGGCGGTCGTTGTTGATAATCAACTGATTGCCGCCTCGATCGCCAGGCAGGTTTTTTTGCTTGATCACTACCGGATCTGTGGCAATCATCAGCGTCCCGTTTGGACCCTTATCGATAAACCCGCAGCCAATGTGTAGTGGCTGA
>WNGF01014498.1_pt1 | contig 18472 bp, 17 predicted proteins | sample 5400641 | NCBI WGS metagenome assembly WNGF01 (sample SAMN13153371, study PRJNA577476) | soil metagenome | isolation source: 80 cm soil or saprolite under grassland replicate 2 | place: USA:California | collected 2016-06-15
CCGCGCACAAGACCCGACCCGAGGTGCCGCCGATGAACCGCCCGGGTGTCCCGCCGATCGTCGTGACCTGGGCCGATCGCGGCTACCTCGCCGCCTTTGCTGAAGACATCGCAGCGCTGCGACGCGAGGCCGACATCGTCGTCGCCTCGTGCCACTGGGGCCTCGGCGAGGAGGTGCTCGACTACATGCGCGAGATCGCCCATGCCGCGATCGAGGCCGGCGCCGATGTCGTGATCGGCCACGGGCCACATTATTCGCTGCCGGTCGAGGTCCATCGCGGCAAGCCGATCTTCTACGGTCTTGGCAGCTTCTCCTTTCATACCGGCCATGGCGGGCGGCGTCACGGCGACTGGATCGGCATGATGGCGCGGATCGAGGCGGGGCAGAGCGGGATCACCGAGGCGTGCTTCCGCTTCGTCCGCCACAACGCGCAGAACGAGACCGTGTTCTGCGCGCCGGCCGTCGAGGGCCCGACCCTCGACCGCATCATCGAGCGCAGCGCCCGGGTTGACACGCGCCTCACGCCTGATGGCGACTGGGTGCGGATCGGGTTATAGCATCCGCGGTCATCCCGGTCCGACAGGAGCGATCATGATCGTTGTCCGCGCGCTGACCGAGCGTGATGTGCCGGAGGCCGAGCGCATCATCCATCGCGCTTTCGGCACTTTTTTTGGCGTACCCGATCTCGCGAATTTCTGGTTCCCGCCTTATGCTCACACCCGCTTCGGCGCCGAGCACATTGCTTCGTTCGCCGCCGAGCGCGATGGCGAACTCCTCGGGTCCAATTTCGCGACCCGGTGGGGCAGCGTCGGATTTTTCGGGCCGTTGTCGACCCGCCCCGAACTGTGGGATGCCGGCATCGGCCAGCGTCTCGTCGCCGCGGTGTCCGACCAACTCCAGGGCTGGGGCATCCGCCATGCCGGGCTCTTCACCTTCGCCCAAAGCGCGAAGCATGTCGGGCTCTACGGCAAGTTCGGGTTTCACCCACGCTTTCTGACCGCGATCATGGCCGCACCGGCTCAGCTCACCAGTGCCGCGCAGCGCTGGTCGCGCTATTCGGAGCTGAGTGAAGCGCAACGCGCGGAAGCGGAAGCCGCCACCCGCGAATTGACCGATCGGCTCTATGACGGGCTCGATCTGCGCCCGGAAATTGGTAACGTGTTCGCCCGCAAGCTCGGCGACACGGCGCTGCTGTGGGACGGCGACAGCCGGCTCGCCGGCTTTGCGATCTGCCATTGCGGGTCGGCGAGCGAGGCGGGTGAAGGCGTCTGCTTCGTCAAATTCGGCGCGGTGCGGTCCGGACCCGGCGCCGACGAGCGCTTTGTTGCGCTGCTCGATGCCTGCGCCGCGCTCGCCGTCGCGACGGGCATGACATCGGTCGTGGCCGGCGTGAATACAGCGCGCGAGGAGGCTTATCGCGCGATGCTCGGCCGCGGCTTTCGCACGCAGATCCAGGGGGTGACGATGCACCGGCCGAACGAAGCGGGTTACAGCCGGCCTGGGCTCTTCGTGCTCGACGATTGGCGATAGGGGCGCGGCGATGAAAGCGATGGTGTGCGAGGCGTTTGGCGGGCCCGAGGTGCTGGCATTGCGCGAAATGCCCGATCCGCCGCCGCCGGGCGCGGGGGAGGTGCAGGTGCGCATCGCCGCACGCGGCGTCCAATATGTCGATGTGCTGATGCTGGCGGGCAAATACCAGTTCCGGCCGGAGCCGCCCTTCATCCCGGGCAACGAGGGCGCCGGCGAGGTGGTCGCGGTCGGCGACGGGGTCACCCAGTTCAAGATCGGCGACCAGATCATGAGCCGGCACCGGCTCGGCGCCTTCGCGCAGGTCGGCAACTCGCGGGCCGAGAATTGCAACCCGGTCCCCGCCGGAATGAGCCTCGACCAGGCGGCGGTGTTCAGCGGCGCCTATCACACCGCCTACCACGCCCTCTTGCAGCGCGCGCGGATGAAGGCGGGCGATTGGGTGATGATCAACGGCGCCGCCGGCGGGATCGGCATCGCCGCGATCCAGGTCGCCAAGCTATTCGGCGCCACCGTGATCGCCACCGCCAGCACCGAGGAGAAACGCGCCGCCTGCCGCGAAGAGGGCGCCGATCATGCGATCGACTACCGCGAAGGGCTGCGCGACCAGGTCAAGGAACTCACGGGCGACCGCGGCGTCGACATCGTCTACGACCCGATCGGCGCCAATGTGTTTGACGAGTCGTTGCGCTGCCTCGCCTGGGGCGGTCGCATTCTGGTGCTCGGCTTTCTCGGCGGCGGCCCCTCGCAGCCGCGCACCAACTACCTGTTGATCAAGGGGCTGGAGGTGATCGGGGTGCGGCTCGGCGGCGTCACCGAGCAGCAGCCCGAAATCGGCCGCGCCAACATGCGGACGCTGGTCGAGCTTGCCGGCCAGGGCAAGTTGCGGCCGCGCATCTCGCACCGCTTCCCACTCGAACGGGCGGCCGACGCGATCCAGGCGGTGATCGACCGCCAGGTCATCGGCAAGGCCGTGCTGGTGGGGTAAGCACCGGAATGCCGGCAATGGGGAGGAAGCGATGCGCTTGGCGATCTTCGGGACGCTATTGTTGATGGCTGCCACCGTTTCACCCGCGACCGCCCAGAATCCGCCGACGGCACCGGCGGCCGCGCGTACGGTGGTTGCCAGCGCCAAACTGCCGGAACTTGGCACCGCGCCGCTCTATTTCTGCGCCCTTGCCGTGACGATCCCAACCGGCGCGATGAGCCGTATCGCGGCGTCGCCCAACGGCATCCTCTATCAGCTCGAGGGCTCGACTGAGATCGCGGCGGACGGTGAAACCAAGACACTCGCTCCAGGCGAGGGGTTCTTCCTTGCCGGCGGACGCGACGCCGCGTTGAGAGCAGGCGGCAATGCGCCGTCGCGCATGCTGCATTTTCTGCTGATGGGGTGACCTTCCCACCGCGAATGCCGACGAACCCGCCGCACCACCGCTCCGGCGCGGCGCTCTATTACATCGTGTCCGGAACCGGGGCTAACACGGTCGCCGGCATGACGACGGTCAGGGGCCCGGACGCATTGATTTACGAGCCGTCCAGCCTGGTGCACCAATGGGGCAACCCCAGCGCCCAGCCATGGACTTTTCTTGCCTTCAACATCAATCCGGAAGGGGTGCCGGCGGTGGTCATGGAGGCGGCGCCGAAATAGCCGGCGGGTGCCTCTCAGTCGAAGGTGATGCCGATCGTCTCGGCGACGAGAACCGGGCGATCGCTGCCTTCGATCTCCATCGTGCTGGACGAAGTCGTGCGCACGCCGCCCTCGACCGCCTCGACCGTTTTGATCGAGAGGCGCAGCCGGATGCGCGAGCCGGCCGGCACCGTGCCGGTGAAGCGCACCCGGTTGGCGCCGTAATTGATGCCGCGCGAGCGCTGCTTGACGCGGTAGAGCGTCGAGGCGAGGCGCGGCACCAACGATAATGTTAGCCAGCCATGCGCGATTGTCTTGCCGCCCGGCATCTCGCGCTTGGCGCGCTCGACATCGACATGGATCCATTGATGATCGCCGGTCGCGTCGGCGAATTTGTCGATCTGCTCCTGGGTGACCGTGTACCAGTCGCTGGTCCCGATCTCCTTCCCTTCATAGGCCTTCAGATCGGCGGCGCGCTCCAGCTCCAGCATCAGCTGCTCCCTTCTTACTGTGTCCCTATGGATGGAGATTGCTTCGCTTCGCTCGCAATGACACCAAAAAAGAAGCTGCCATTGCGACGAGCGCAGCGACGACGCAATCTCCTGCCAATTCAGGCGGATGGCCACGGCCGGCGCGACATGTGGCGGATGTGTATGATCCGAACTGTTGTTCCGGCAACCCGATAGAAGATCTTGTAGGGATAGCGCACCAGCAACACGACACGAACGCCGGGTCTTTGAGCGACCGGGCGGCCCCATTGCGGCGCTTCGGCGATGCGTGAAACGAGATCCCGAATAGCGGCTGCGATCTTTTCGCCGACCGCCGCATCATCGGAACTCGCGTAGAAAGCTGCAATTCGGCGCAGATCGGAAACGGCCCGCTTCGAGTACTCGACGTTCATTTCCGCCGAAAGGTGGCGAATGCCGCATCGACCTCTTCGGGGCTGACAGCTTCACCAGCAAGCCCTTCATCGATCGCCTCTAGCTCATCCGCTGTCGCCCGGTACTCTTTGCCTGCCAACTCGGCTTCGATCTCCAGCACGAGTTCAGCCAATTCCTGCTGCCGCTCTTGCGGCCAGCTCGGGACGCGCTCCAATACCGCTTTAACCTGATCCTTGGTCATGATCACAGTATAGCAGGCCGGTTCCGGGACGCACTGGCCGTGTCACGGCCGCATGACGAAGCTGGCCGGGCCGGGCTGGCGCAGTTTTTCGGCGAGGCCGGCGAATTCGACGAGCAGTTTGCGGGTGTCGCGCGGGTCGATCATCTCCTCGATCCAGAAGGCCTCGGCGGTGCGGAACGGCGAGCGCAGCTTTTCCAGCCGCGCCTCGATCTCCGCGCGCTTGGCCGCGGGGTCGGCGGCGGCGTCGATCTCGGCCCGGTAGGCGGCCTCGATGCCGCCTTCCAACGGCAGCGAGCCCCAGCGCGCCGACAGCCAGGCGTAGCGGATCGAAAACCGCCCGGACGGCTGGTTGACCGCGCCGGCCACACCGAACACGTTGCGTATCAGAAAGGTGCACCACGGCACGGTCGACTGGTTGACCGCGGCCATCGCCCGCACGCCCTTCCTGATCGTCGCCGCCTTCTCCGCCTCCAGGCCGATATGGAAGCCGGGGCAATCGCACAGATAGACGACCGGCAGATGGAAGGTCTCGGCCAGATCGACAAAACGGATGATCTTGTCGCAGGCGTCGGCGGTCCAGCAGCCGCCATAGAAGAACGGGTCACTGGCCATCACCGCGACCGGCAGGCCGTCGATGCGGGCAAGGCCGGTGATGATCGGCCGGCCGAACATTTGGCCCATTTCGAAGAATGAGCCCCGATCGACCACCGCCTCGACAATGGGGCGCATCTTGTAGACCTGCCGGCGGTTGCGCTGGATCGCCTCGAACAGGAACTCCTCGCGCCGCTCTGGATCGTCAGTCTGCGGTCCGCGCAGCGCGAGCTCGAACACCGAGGACGGCAGATAGGACAGAAACCGCCTTGTGCAGGCGAAGGCCTCCTCTTCCGTCTCGACCGCGTGATCGACCGCGCCGCAGCGGGTCTGGATTTCCCAGCCGCCGAGTTCAAAGCGGTCGAGATTGGCGGCGGGGCCTTTGTTCAGTGCGTTGACCACCGGCGGGCCGGCGACGAACAGCGCCGAAGTTTCCTTGGTCATCACCGAATAATGGCTGGCCGCCATCCGCGCGGCGCCGAGCCCCGCCACCGAGCCGAGCCCGAGCGCCACGACCGGCACGCGGCCGAGGTTGGCGGTCGTGTAGTAATAAGGCAGGTTCGAGCCGACCCGCCCCGGCAGGTTGGCGCGGCCGGTCGTCTCGATCGTCTTGACCGAGCCGCCGCCGCCGGAGCCCTCGATGATGCGCACGATCGGCAGCTTCAGATCGTGCGCCATCTGCTCGGCCATCAGCGCCTTCTCGCGGATCGTCGCGTCGGCCGAACCGCCGCGCACCGTGAAATCGTCGCCGACCACGACCACCGGCCGGCCGTCAATCGTCGCCCGGCCGAACACATTATTTGAGGGCGTCAGCTCAATCAGATTGCCGTCGTCGTCATACCGCGCCTTGCCGGCAATCGCGCCGATCTCGTGAAAGCTGCCCTGATCGGCCAGCGCACCAATGCGCTCGCGCACGGTGAGCCGGCCGCCATCGTGCTGCCGCTTCACCCGCTCGGCCCCGCCGAGCTCGCGCGCCTGCCGCTCGCGCTCGCGCAGCTCGTCCAACTCCCGCTGCCAGCCCATCGTCACCCCTCCCAGCCGGCCTTGCGCAATCCTTCCAGCATATGCGCGTGGTCTTCCGGCCGCATCCACGGCACGCGATTGCGGACGTACATGTCGAACGAAGCCGGCGCGATTGCGATGGCCTTACCGAGAGCTTCTTTCGCTTCGGCGGTCCGGCCAAGTTGTCCGAGCGCAGCCGCGAGCCAGCGGTAGGTCACCGGGTAATCGGGATTTAAACCAATAGCCTGCATCGCCGCATCGGCAGCGGCCTGGTATTCGCCTAAGAGATAATGAGCCAGTGCCAAGAAGTTGAAACGGCTTGGCAGCATCGGATCTTGCGGGTCGAGCCTAATCGATGTCTCGATTGCAGCGATCCCTTCGCGCGAATGCCCAGAGAAGATCATCGTCGCGCCGAGCGTCGCGTGGGCAAAGGCCAGGTTCGGGCTGAGCGCTAAAGCTCGCTCCGCCGCCGCTAGTGCGCCCGCATATTCGCCCCGCGACCACAACGCCGTCCCGAGGGTTGCGTAGGCTTCACCATCGCCCGAGTCGCGCGCGATCGCCTGGCGAGCCAGCGCTTCGGCCGAGCTTTGAGCCTCAAGCGGATTGCCTATCCCAAATAGGTTGGCCGCTTGCGTTTGAGCCCAAGCAAGGCCCTTGTAGCCGCCGACAAATGTTGGGTCGATTTCAAGCGCCTGTTGAAAGAACCTTTGTGCGAGAGCGTTATCTTCCGGGCCGAATCTGAGCAGGTGCCATTGGCCGCGCTGATAAGCGGTCCAGGCGTCGAGATGTCCGGTTGGCTTTCGGATGGCCCGTCGTAACTCCGCGTCCGCGATGGCCGGAGCGACCGCAAGCGATACAGCCCGGGTGATCTCGTCTTGCACCGCGAAGATGTCGGCAAGATCGCGGTCGTAGCGGTCCGCCCAAACGTGATGACCAGTCTCGGTATCCACTAATTGCGCGGTGACGCGGATGCGATTGCCGGATCTTCGCACACCTCCTTCGAGCGCATAGCGGACACCAAGCTCGCGCCCGATCGGCTTGACATCGATCGCCCGCCCCCTGAAAGCGAAGGACGAGTCGCGGGCGATGACGAAGAGCCAAGGACAACGCGACAGCGCGGTGATGATGTCGTCGGTGATCCCGTCGGCGAAGAACTCTTGCTCGGGGTCGCTGCTCATATTGACGAACGGCAATACCGCGACCGACGGCTTGTCGGGTAGGGTCAGCGCCGGCGGGCTCGATTGGAGCGCCGCCGTCCCGGCGGCATGCCGGCCGGCGGCCGGCGGTCCGACGCGGTAGACCCGCACCGGCCGCGCGATGTTCTTCAGTTCCGGCTCGCCGAGATCCTCGAAGGCGAGATCGAGCCGGCCGGCGGCGTCTTCCTGCACGCGCGCCGAGACGCAGATCCCGCCGGGTTCGGCGAAGGTTTCGAGGCGGGCGGCGATGTTGACCCCGTCGCCGAAGATGTCGCCGTCCTCGACGACGATGTCGCCCTGGTGGATGCCCACGCGGAACTCGATGCGGTCAGTGGGCGAGATGCCTGCGTTCCGTTGCTGCATCGCCTGCTGCACTTCGGCGGCGCAGCGGAGTGCATCGACGACGCTGGCGAATTCGACCAGCAGGCCGTCGCCGGTGGTCTTGACGATGCGGCCCTTGTGCTCGGCGAGCGTCGGGTCAATCAGTTCGCGGCGCAGCGCCTTAAGCCGCGCCAGCGTGCCTTCCTCGTCGGCGCCGATCAGCCGGCCGTATCCCGCGACATCCGCCGCAAGAATGGCGGCCAAGCGACGTTCGAGGCGTTCCGTGGCCACGTTCCTCACACTCCAGGCGGATACAGACCAGTGTATTGCGGCTTGCGGCGGGGAGCCATCATGGTATTGCTGCCGGCCAATTCCGCCGAGCAACAGGAGACCCGCCGATGTCGATCGAACTTCACGCCTGGGGCACGCCAAACGGGCGCAAGATCAGCGTCGCGCTCGAAGAAATGGGGCTGCCCTATTCGGTCCACCCGGTCAATATCGGTAAGGGCGACCAGTTCAAGCCCGACTTCGTCAAGATCAGCCCGAACAGCAAGATCCCGGCGATCATCGACCGCGAGGGGCCGGGTGGTCAGCCGATCAGCATCTTCGAGTCGGGAGCGATCCTGATCTATCTCGGCGAGAAGACCGGCAAGTTCTGGCCGAAGGGGGATCTGCGCCGCCAGGTGCCGGTGCTCGAATGGCTGATGTGGCAGATGGGCGGCTTTGGCCCGATGCCGGGGCAGGTGCACCATTTTCTGCAGGTCGAGAAGGCAGAGGACCGCCGCTACGGGCTCGAACGCTATATGAAGGAGACGCGGCGGCTCTACGGCGTCTTTGACAAGCGGCTGGGCGAGGCGCAATTCGCCGCCGGCGACGAGGTGTCGATCGCCGATTTCNATCCTCGGCTGGGCTTGGCGCCACGAGCGGCACCAGGTCGACCTCGCCGACTTCCCGAACGTCAAGCGCTGGTACGAGGCATTGATGGCGCGCCCCGGCACCAAGCGCGGCCTCGAGGTGCCGCTGAGTTGACCCGCTGAAATTGGACCGCCGGCTTCCAGCCGGCATGCCGGCAAGATGCCGGCGGTCCGAACAGGGAGGCACCTATCGTGCACCCGCTTCGCAGTTTCCTGTTCGCGCCGGGCAACCATGCGCGGCGGATCGAGAAGGCGCTGACGCTCGATGCCGACGCGGTGATCCTCGATCTGGAGGACGCGGTGGCGACCGCGGAGAAGCCGGCGACTCGCGCCATCATCGCCGCGACATTCGCTAAGTCACGCAGCGGGCTGCTGTATGTCCGGGTCAATGCGGCGGATACCGAGTTCTGCTGCGGCGACCTCGTTGCCGTTGTGCAGCCGGGGCTCGACGGCATCATCCTGCCGAAGGTCGAAAGCCCGGCGACGCTCACGACGATCGATTGGGTGCTGTTGCAGATCGAACGCGAGCGCGGCCTCGCGGAACGCTCGATCGACCTGATCCCGATCATCGAGACCGCGCGCGGCCTCAGCAACATCGATGCGATCCTGGCGTCGGGCACGCGGGTCAGGCGGGTGGCTTTCGGCGCCGGCGACTTCACCCTCGACGTCAACATGGTGTGGAACCGCGACGAGGCCGAGCTGTCATATGCCCGCGCCCGGATCGTCACCGCGTCGCGCGCCGCCGGGATCGAGGCGCCGCTCGATACGGTATGGGTCGATCTGCAGGATGCCGAGGGTCTCGAAGCATCGGCACGCATCGCGCTGGCCTATGGCTTCCAGGGCAAGATGTGCATCCACCCGAACCAGATTGCGGTGGTCAACGGCGTCTTCACGCCGAGCGCGGCAGAGATCGCCTTCGCCGAACGGGTCGCCGCCGCCTTCGCCAAGGCCGAAGCGGAAGGCGTCGCCTCGATCCAGCTCGACGGCCGGTTCATCGACTATCCGACCGTATGACGAAGCGGCAGCGGGCTCCCCTCACCCGCCCTCAGCTTCGCCTCGGGCACCCTCTCCCCGCAAGCGGGGCGAGGAATTTGACGGCTCACCGATAGCTCCCTCTCCCCGCCTGGGGGGAGAGGGCGGGGGTGAGGGGCTTGGCTGGGGCTGCCTAAGGTCATGGTGACAAGATGACAACCGCCGCGAACCGCGAACCCATGGGGCCGCTGAGCGGCATCACCGTGCTCGATCTGTGCAGCTATCTCGCCGGCCCCTATGGCTGCACCCTGCTCGCCGATCTCGGCGCCGATGTGATCAAGATCGAGTCGCCGCAGGGCGACATGCTGCGCCAGTTCCCCTCCAGCCTGGACGGCGAGAGCCGGTTCTTTCTCGGCACCAACCGCGGCAAGCGCGCCCTGGCGCTCGACTTGAAACAGAAGGACGGGCTCGCCGTCTTGCATCGCATGGTCGAGCGCGCCGCTGTGCTGGTCGAGAATTTCCGCCCCTCGGTGCCGGCCCGGCTCGGCATCGACTACCCGCGCCTGAAGAAGATCAACCCGCGTCTCGTCTATGCCGGTTTGACCGGGTATGGCGATAAGGGGCCGCTCAGCGACAAGGGCGGCTTCGACCAGGTCTTGCAGTGCCTCAGCGGCATGGCGGTGTTCCAGGGCGGCGGCGCCGACAAACCGCAGCTCGTACTGGGCTCGGTGCTCGATTATTTCACCTCGGCCTTGCTCGCCTATGGCGTCGCCGCCGCGCTGTTTCATCGCGAGCGCAGCGGACAGGGCCAGTATCTCAGCCTGTCCTTGTTGCGCAGCGCGTTGACTCCAGGCCGGCCGTTTCGTCTGGGCCGACAGCGAGGGACCCGACGTCGCGCGCGATTCCGGCACCGGCGGGCTGACCGGCATCCATCCGACCAAAGACGGCGCGCTCTATATCTCGGTGCACTCGAACCATTTCTGGGCGGCGCTGTGCGAGCTGATCGGCCGGCCGGAACTGGCGCAGGATCCGCGCTGCGCCTCGATGCGCAGCCGCGCCCGGCATGCCGCTGAGCTGGTGCCGGAAGTCCGTGCCGCCCTCGCCGAACGCAATGCCCTGGAATGGGAGGAGATCTTCGGCGAGCGGGTGCCGTGCGCGGCGGTGCGGCCGATCGAGGACATGTTCGACCATCCGCAGGTGCTGTCGGAGGGGCTGGTGACGACGCTCGACCATCCGGTGGTCGGCCGCTATCGCACGATGACGAAGCCGGTCGCGCTCAGTACTACGCCGGGGCCGGCGCCGACCGCGGCACCGGTATTCGGCCAGCACAGCGACGAGGTCCTCGGCGAATACGGCTATTCGGCCGGCGAGATCGCCGTGCTGCGCGAACGCGGCGTCATCCGCTGAACTTTTGCGGGCGGCAAGCGAGTGCCCCTGCGGTTCCGAGCCCCTCGGTAATTACCGCGACGACCGAGTCGCCGAATACCATAGTATGTAAACACAAATGGCGGCGAACACCATCGCTAACCATTTTTTCACCTATTATTTATTTTGCCTTTACCAATGACAACATGTCGCACCCAGATATCAGCGTGGCCCTTAAGCATTTTTACGCTTCCTCAACTTGTCGCCGATAAAACGTCCGATATTCGATGCACCTTTTATGAAGATCCATGACACACATCTCGCTCGAGGTCGGCCGGAACCTCACCAACGCAATCCCGAGCAATACTGCCGCGGGATGGATCGATCCCGCCCGCCTGGCCACCGCGCGCAACCTGCCGTGGCGGCGGATCACGAAATTCGCCCTTGGCGCGGCGCTGCTCGCGGTCGGCGGCCTGACCACCTATCAGCAAATGGTTGTCCGGGTCAGCCGCGAGGCGGTGATCAACGCCCGCGTCGCTTCGGTTCGCGCCCCGATGGACGGCATCGTCAAGACGGCGACGACGATCCCCGGCCGCGCGGTGCAAGCCGGCGCGCCGATCGGCAATGTCGAGGACCCGATGGCGGACGACGCCCGGGTGTTCCAGCTGCAGCAGGACACGCAGGCGACCGAGCGCGAGCGCCATGCGCTGTCGCGCCGCGTCGCCGATCTGCAGCAGGCGCGCACCGAGTCGGAAGCGCAGGTCGAGGCCTATCGGCTCGGACGGGTGCGGCAGGACGAGCTGCGCGTCGAAGAAGCGCGCGCGGGTCTCTCGGCCGCCATGGCGCGCGAGAGCGACGCGAGCGCCGCCGAAAGCCGCGGCGCGGCCCTGCACGCGCGCGGCTATATGGCGGACGCCGCCTACGAGCGCGCCCAGCATGCCCGCGAGGTCGCGCAGCAGGACAAGGTCGCCGCCGGCAAGCGGCTCGATGCGCTCACTGTCGAATTGGAGGCCGCCCGCAAAGGCACCTATCTCGGCGACAACTTCAACGACGTTCCCTCCTCGTTTCAGCGGGCGCGCGAGTTGTCGGTGCGCATCGAAGAGACGCAGGCGACGCTCGATCAGCTGGCGCGCAAGGAAGAGACCTTGACCGCGCAGCTCGCCAGCGAGCAGAAGCGCCTGGCCGCGCGCAGCACCGCGCCCTTGGCCGCGCCGATCGACGGCAATCTGTGGACCGTGCAGGCCGCCTCCGGCGAATACGTCCGCAAGGGGCAGGAATTGTTCACCGTCCTCGACTGCTCGACCGTCGTCGTCACCGCCTCGGTCTCCGAGCGCGATTACAACGAATTGCGGCTGGGCGATCCGGTGCGCTTCCGCGTCGCCGGCAGCGGCCGCGAATACAGCGGCATCGTGTCGAAGCTCGGCCTGACCTCGACCGGGCGCAGCTTCGCGATCGCCCCGGAAGAGCGGCGCCACCAGGTCGCCGTCCAGCTCGCCGGTCTGCAGGACAGCGACAGCGACCGTTGCGCGGTCGGCCGCACCGGGGAGGTCGTGTTCGAAGGCCGCGGACAAGGCGCGGTAGGCCGCCTCGTCGAAGGCATGCGCCATCTGCTCGGCCTCGCCTGAGCCGCCGGACGGCGATGGACTCGCTCGCTCTCAGCTGTCTGGTCATCGGCGGCGCGATCATCACGCTGCCGTTTCTCGATCCCAAGGACGACCGCGCCCGCATCGCCCTGTTCGGCATCTGCATCGCCCTGACCTGGCGCTATGTCGTCTGGCGGTTCGCCGAGACGCTGCCGCCCTTGGCGCTGAGCGCCGACAGCCTCTACGCCTGGGCGTTTTCGATCATCGAGGGCTTGGCCTGCGTCGGCTGGACCTTCGGTTTCGTCAATCTCTCGCGGACACTCGACCGCGGCCGCGAGGCCAGCGAGCAACGCACCTGGCTCGATCGGCTGCCGCGCCCGCCGCGCGTCGATGTCCTGATCGCCACCTATAACGAGGACGAGACCATTCTGGCGCGCAGCATCGCCGGAGCGCTCGGGATCGATTTTCCCGGCCTGCGGGTCTGGGTCCTCGATGACGGCCGCCGGCCATGGCTCGAAGCGCTGTGCGAGCGGAAGGGCGCCTTCTATCTGACGCGGCCTGACCGTGCCCATGCCAAGGCCGGCAACATCAACCACGCATTGGCCGTGCTGCGCGACGATCCCGACCCACCGGAATTCGTCGCGATCTTCGACGCCGATTTTGTCGCGCGCCGCGATTTCCTGTGGCGGACCATCCCGCTGTTCCACGACCCGGCCGTCGGGCTGGTGCAGACACCGCAGCATTTTTTCAATCGCGACCCGATCCAGTCCAACCTGCTCGTCGGTCATGTCTGGCCCGACGAGCAGCGCTTTTTCTTCGACCATGTCATGGCGTCGAAAGATGCCTGGGGCGCCGCCTTCTGCTGCGGCACTTCGTCGGTGACGCGCATGCGCGCGCTGGACGATTGCGGCGGCTTTCCGACCGACAGCGTGACCGAGGATTTCCTCTTCACGTTGCGCCTCGACCGTCAGGGCTGGCGCACCGTCTATCTCAACGAGCGGCTCAGCGTCGGCCTCGCGCCGGAGGGGATGAAGGAATACATCACCCAGCGCAGCCGCTGGTGCCTAGGGCTGATGCAGATCGTCCGCTCGGCCAGCGGGCCATTGTCGCGCTGCCGCCTGAGCTTGCCGCTCCGCGTCGGCCTGGTCGATGCGTTTCTGTATTGGTCGGTCAGCTTCCTGTTCAAGCTGGTCTGCCTGCTCGCGCCGATCGTCTACTGGTTCACCGGCATGACCCCGGGCACCGCGCCGGCCGCAGATGTCGTCAGCCACTTCCTGCCCTATTACGCCGCGGTGATGATGACGCTCTACTGGGCGACCGGCGGGCTGGTGCAGCCGGTGCTGACCGACGTGTCGCATGTCCTGACGATGCCGGCCGCGTTGAAGGCAACCCTGACCGGCCTGCTGCAGCCGCGCGGGCACTCGTTCAAGGTCACCGCCAAGGGCGGCAATCGCGACCGGGTGCTGGTGCAGTGGCCGCTGATCGCGCGGTTCGGGCTGCTGCTCGGTCTGACGATCGGCGGCATGCTGTATGGCAGCCTCGCCGATTACGCGCCGGAGCGGCAGGACGCCGGGTCCACCGCGATCGTCGTGTTCTGGAGCGTCTACAACATCATTGTCCTGCTGCTCGCGATGGCGGTGTGTGTCGAATTCCCGCGCTACCGCAGCGAGGAGCGCGTCGCGACCACGGAACGGGTGCGGGTCTCGGCCGGGGCGTGCTCTTTCACCGCGCCGCTCGCCGACATCTCGGTCACCGGCGCACGCGTCCAAGGGCCCTCGCCCGGCCGGGAGGGCGATGTCGTCAGACTGCAGTTGCTGGACATCGGCGAGATCCAGGCGCGCATCATCCGCGACACCGAGGATGGCTTCGCGGTCGAGTTCGTCGATGCCGACGGCCGGCGCGACGCCTTGATCCGCAAGATCTACGCCGGCGGTTATGACCGGCCGGCGATCCGTGTGCGCAGCCGGCGCGTCCTGCGTGCCCTGGTCGCCCGAGCCTTGCGTTAGCCCACAGCGGCGATCGAGCCGGCGCGAGCGGAATGCCAATTCGCCGGCGCCGCGTATAATCTCCGGCCGATGTTGAAGCTGAGCGTTCTCGACCAGTCGCCGGTGCGCCAGGGCGTCACCCCGCGCCAGGCGCTCCTCGAAACCATCGAGCTGGCCCGGCATGTCGATAGGCTCGGCTACCGGCGCTATTGGCTCGCTGAGCACCACGGCTCGCCCGGCCTCGCCGGCAGCGCGCCCGAGATCATGGTGGCGCGGGTCGCCGCCGAGACGAGCCACATCCGGGTCGGCTCGGGCGGGGTCATGCTGAGCCATTACAGCTCCTTGAAGGTGGCCGAGCAGTTCCGCCTGCTGGAAACGCTCTACCCCGGCCGCATCGACCTCGGCATCGGCCGCGCCCCGGGCAGCGACCAGTTGACCGCGATCGCCCTGCAGCATGGGCCGGGCGCGCTCGGCATCGAGCATTTCCCGAACCAGATCGCCGATCTGTTGGCGTTCCTCGAAAACCGCATGCCCGCGGACCACCCGTTCTCGCGCATCCGGGTGACGCCGGCCGGCGACAGCAACCCCGAGATCTGGATTCTGGGATCGAGCGACCAGAGCGCCATCTTCGCCGCCTATTTCGGCTGCGCCTTCTCCTTCGCGCAGTTCATCACCGACGAGGCCGGGCCGGAGATCATGGAAGCCTACCGCCAGCGCTTCCAGCCCTCCGAGCGGCTCGCGGCGCCGCAGGCCAGCATCGGCGTCTTCGTGATCTGCGCCGAGAGCGAAGCGGAGGCGCGCCGCCTCGCCGCCAGCCGCGACCTGTGGCGGCTGCGCCAGCGCCAGGGCATTCTCGCGCCATTCCCGCCGCCCGAGGACGCGCTCGCCTATCCGTACACGGCGGCCGAACTGCGCACCGTCGAGTACCACCGGCGGCGCCAGGTAATCGGCGAACCGGACCAGGTCAAGGCGCAACTGCTGGCGCTGGCCGAGAGCTACGGGGTGGACGAGATCGTGGTCCTGACGATCTGCCACGATTTCCCGCGAGGAAGCGCTCCTACGCGCTGCTCGCCCAAGCCTTCGGCCTCGGGAAGCCGGGGCTCCCCTCAGCCGAGGGCTGAGGCAGGCGGCTAATACAAGCCGCCGGTGCCGCCGCCCGGCCGCAAGACCCGCGCCGGCACCGTGTAGCGCACCGCCGGCGGCGTCGAGGAGCCGCCATATTCGCGCGAATAGGGTACGGTGTAGTCGCGCTGGTAGGGGCCGCCGTAATCGCGCGGATATTGGCCGCCGTAATCCCGATAGGGCGTAGCGTAGCCAGGGGGGCCGTAGCCAGGGGGGCTGTAGCTCGGTGCACCGTAGCCGGGCGCGCCATACCCGCGGACCGGGGGCGGCGGATAATCGCGCGCGGCGGGCTCGCGGTCGACAGCCGCCCGGTCGTCGTCCCAGGGGCGCAACCAGCCGGAGGTCGTCGCGTCCGACATCGTGGCCGCGAGATCCTGGTCATCCGATGTAGCCGACCGGCCGCGGATCACATTGACCGCCACCGCCGCCGCCGCGCTCGGCGGCTCCGGGAATGCCTTGGCCGGAACGTTCTTCAGCGCCTGCGCCATAAAATCGCGGAAGATCGGCGCGGCGACATGGCCGCCGACCTCGCCGGTGCCAAGCGTGCGCGGGTCGTCGAAGCCGACATAGACGCCCGCCGCGAGATCAGGCGAGAAGCCGACAAACCAGGCATCGTACCAGTCGCTGGTGGTGCCGGTCTTGCCGGCAATCGGCTTGCCGACCGCGGCGACGGCGGTACCGGTGCCGCGCTGGACGACGCCCTGCATCATCGCGACGAGCTCCTTGTCGGCGTCCTGCTCGATCAGCGGGTCGGGTTTGGTCGGCTTGTAGAGGACCGCGTTGTCGACCCAGCGCGTGTTCGGCACCGTGATCCACTTCGGGTCGGCGGGGCCGGCCGGGCGATAGATCGGGTCGGCCGCCGCATCGGAGGCTGGCGCGTCGGCGACAAAGCAGGCGGCGCAGCCGTTGACGCCTTTCTGGTAGACGACCTTGCCGCTGCGGTCCTGCACGGTATCGACCACCGAGGGCAGGAGCCAATGTCCGCCATTATCGATCATCGCATAGGCGCTGGTCAGGCGGAGCAGCGTCGTCTCGCCGGCGCCGAGCGCCATCGAATAGTAGAGCGGCATCTTGTCCATGACGTCGAAGTCATGGACCGTCTTGGCGATCGCCGGCAGCCCGACCATCGTCGCGAGGCGCGCGGTCACCAGGTTGCGCGAATGGATCAGCGCGTCGCTCAGCGTGGTCTCGCCGACATAGCCGCCCTCGTAGTTGACCGGCTGCCAGGGCGGTTGGCCTGGACCCTGCGAGATCGAGATCGGCGCGTCCTCGACGACGCTCTCCGGCCCGAACCCGTTCTGCAGCGCCGTGACATAGACAAAGGGCTTGAAGGCGGAACCCGGCTGCCGCTTTGCCTGTGTGGCGCGGTTGAACTGGCTCTGCTGGAACGACCAGCCGCCGACCAGCGCGAACACCCGTCCGGTTTTCGGGTCCATCACCACGACGCCGCCACTGGCATCGGGCAATTGCCGCAGCGCATATTGCCCCGTCTTCGCCGGCGCGCCTCGCTTCGCGCTCGCCGGCGCGGCGGCGAGCGGCTCGACCAGCACGATGTCGCCCGGGTTCAACACGTCCTGCGCCCGCCGGACGCCCGCCCCGAGCCGCTGATCGTCGAGGGTGCGGCGCGCCCAGCGCAGCTCATTTAGCGAGATCTGCCCCTGTGTATTTTGCCCTTGGCCGGCCTTCTTCAGGACGATCTGCGCGCCGCCGGTCTCGACGGCGGTGACCGCGGCCAATTGCCAGGCGCCGATCCCGCCCGGGTCGGCGATCCCTGGCAATGCGGTTTGTGCCGCGGCTGCGGTCGGCAAATGCTGGATCGGACCGCGCCAGCCATGGCGGCGGTCGTATTCGACGAGCCCGTTGCGGAAGGCATTATCGGCCATCTGCTGATAGGCGGGCATGTAGCTGGTGCGAACCGTCAGGCCGCCTTCATAGACCGCCTTCTCGCCGAAGCGGCCGATCAGCTCGCGCCGCACCTCCTCTGCGAAATAGCCGGTCTGCTCGCCCTCGGGCCCGTTGCGCAGATGGACATTCAGCGGCTCCGCCGTCGCTGCCTTGGCCTGCTCGGCGGTGATCCAGCCGATTTCGGCCATGCCGGCCAGCACCCAGTCGCGCCGCGCTTTCGCCGCCTGAGGGCGCCGCACCGGGTTGTAGTTGTTGGGCGATTTCGGCAACGCCGCGATCAGCGCCGTCTCGGTCAGGGTCAATTTGTCGAGCGGCTTCTGGAAATAGGTATCGGCCGCGGCGGCCACCCCATAGGCGCCGGCGCCGAGATAGATCTCGTTCAGGTAGATCTCGAGGATGCGGTCCTTGCTCAGCTCGTGCTCGATGCGGTAGGCGAGCAGCGCCTCCTTGATCTTGCGCGCGACCGACAGCTCGTTGTTGAGCAGGAAATGGCGGACCACCTGCTGGGTGATGGTCGAGGCGCCGAGCGGCCGCTGGCCGCGTTGATAGCGTAGGATGTCGGCCATCGCGGCGCGGAACACGGCGACCGGGTTGACCCCGTTATGGCTGTAGAAGTCGCGGTCTTCGGCGGCGAGGACCGCATTGATCATCTGGCGCGGCACCTGGCTGATCGGCACGATGATGCGGCGCTCGCTGACGAATTCCGCCATCAAACCGCCATCGCCGGCATAGACCTTGGTGCCGGTCGCCGGGACATAGCTGGCGAGCTGTTGCGAGCTGGGCAGGTCGCGCCCGAAATAGCTCAGCGTGACACCGATGACGGCGCCGCCGCCGATCACGCCAATGACGACGAGGATGAAGACGACGCGCGCCAGCCCGCGCAGGATGCGGATCATCGGCGGGACCCCACGGCCGAAAGCCGACTCGGGCCGTCCTCGCACAGGGTTGCGGCTCCGCAAAGCGACGGCAGTTCGGCCATGGCTTCCCTCCCTGCTGATCCCCGGCGGCGCGGGCACCATATGAACAACGGTCGAGGCGAATGGTCTCGGGAGATATGACGATGTATACGCGGATTTTGTTCGCTTTGTGTCTGGCCGCGCTATTGCCCGGCTCAGGGCATGCGCAAAGCCAGCCATCGGCGCCGCAGACCGGTCCGGCCCCGATCGCGACGCTGCAGCAGGAGCTGCGCGAGGCCGGCTTCGATCCGGGCCCGGTCAACGGGGTCATGAGCGAGAAGACG
>WNGF01004412.1_pt1 | contig 18467 bp, 17 predicted proteins | sample 5400641 | NCBI WGS metagenome assembly WNGF01 (sample SAMN13153371, study PRJNA577476) | soil metagenome | isolation source: 80 cm soil or saprolite under grassland replicate 2 | place: USA:California | collected 2016-06-15
ACGCCGGCTCGGCACCCGCCGTACGTACGCCGCGACCCCGGCGAGACGCGCGCCACGCTTGCCCAAGCGAAGAAGCGCGTGCCGTTCCGGCTCGAGCTCCCGACGGTGCTCGAGCGCTCGTCGACCCTGGACTCGGGCGGTGACGAGGTTCCGGTGCGCGTGTACCCGCTTGGCGGCCGGCCGACGGTGCGGCTCACCTACCGCACGGGCTCGCTGGAGTACTGGGGGATCCAGGAGACCGACTGGGCAGACGCGCCGGCGCTCGCGGACAGGAGCCTCACACAGCGGGTGAACGGGCGTACGTTCGACCTCTACTACTCGGGCTCGCACCTGCACATGGTCGTCCTGCGCGACAACGGCGCGACCTACTGGATCGTGAACACGCTGCTCGACTCGCTCTCGAACGAGACGATGCTGGCGATCGCGCGCGGGCTCCGGCCGATGACCAGATAGTCTCGCCCGCGTGAGAATCGGGATCTTCGGAGCCGGCTGGGTCGGGGTGGTTTCCGGGGGCTGCTTCGCCGAGCTCGGCCACGAGGTCGTCGTGCGCGACATCGTCCCGGAGCGGATCGAGGCGCTCCGCGCGGCGCGCGTCCCCTTCCACGAGCCGGGCCTCGACGAGCTGCTCGAGCGCAACCGCGAGCGGCTGACGTTCACGCTCGACGTCGCCGATCTCGCCTCGGCGAGACTGCTCTTCGTCTGCGTCGGCACGCCGCCGACCTACTCCGGCGACGCCGACCTCTCGGCGGTCTGGACGGTCGTGGACGAGCTTCCCGAGACCGACGAGCGGACGACCCTCGTCATGAAGAGCACCGTCCCGGTCGGCACCGGCGAGAAGGCGAGGGCCGCGCTCGATGCCCGCGGCCTCGCGCACGTCGGCTACGTCTCGAACCCGGAGTTCCTCTCGGAGGGGAGTGCCGTCCGAGACTTCATGCACGCCGACCGGGTCGTCGTGGGCGCGTTCACGGAGGCCGACGCGGAGACCGTCGCCTCTCTCTACGCGCGGCTCGGTGCCCCGATCGTGCGCGCAGACGTCGCCTCCGCCGAGATGATCAAGCTCGCCGCGAACGCGTTCCTGATGACGCGGATCAGCTTCATCAACGAGATCGCGAACGTCTGCGAAGCCACGGGCGCCGACGTCGAGCAGGTGGCGAAGGGCATCGGGCTCGACCACCGGCTCGGCCCGCACTTCCTGCGCGCCGGGATCGGCTGGGGCGGCTCGTGTTTCCCGAAAGACGGCGTCGCCCTCAAGCAGCTCGCCTCGAACTCGGGCTACCACTTCCAGCTCCTGAACGCCGTGATCGAGGTGAACGAGCTTCAGAAGCGGCGCGTCGTCGGCAAGCTCGAGAAGCACCTCGGCAAGCTCCGTGGCAAGACGGTCGCCGTGCTGGGGCTCGCGTTCAAGCCGGACACCGACGACCTACGCGAGGCCCCGTCGCTGGTGCTCGTCGACCGCCTGCTCGCGGAGGGCGCCGAGGTCCGAACGTGGGATCCCGTGGCCGACGCGAGCCAGCTGCTTCGCGGCGCCGTCTCCTGCGACTCGGTGCTCGAGGCGGTCACCGGCGCGGACGGGGCCGTGATCGTGACCGAGTGGGACGAGCTCCGCTCCCTCGCCTCCGACGAGGTGCGAGAGGCGATGGGCTGCCCGGTGATCGTGGACGGCCGCAACCTGCTCGACCCCGAGCAGGCGCGGCAGGCCGGCTTCACGTACGAGGGGATCGGCCGGGCCGCCTCTCCGCTCGCCGCGCTTCCCGAGACAGAGGAGCGCGAGCACCAGCTCGAGCTGTAGTGGAGGCGATCATCCTGGCGGGGGGGAAGGCGGAGCGCCTCGGCGAGGCTTCCGGCGGCCGCCCGAAGGCGCTGGTCGAGGTGGCCGGCAAGCCGATCGCCGCGTACCAGGTCGCGCAGCTCGCGCAGGCGGGAGTCGACCGGGTGCTGGTGAGCTGCTCCGCGGGGCACGAGGATGCGTTCGAGTCTGCCCTCGCCGGGATCGGGCCCGAGATCGTCACGGTCGGCGAGCCGGAGCCGCTCGGCCGGGGCGGCGGGATCCGTCATGCGGCGACCGCCCGGCGCGAGCGAGGAGACCTGTTCGCGCTCAACGGGGACGAGCTCGTCGACCTCGAGCTGAACGTCTTGCTCGAGCACCAGCGCGCGAGCGGCGCGGCGGCCACGATCGCCGTCGCCCGCCCGCGATCGCCGTTCGGCGTGGTCGAGCTGGAGGGCGACGTCGTGCAGGGCTTCCGCGAGGCGCCGAGGCTCGAGCACTGGGTCAGCTGCGGCGTCTACGCCCTCGGCGAGGCGGCGCTCGAGCGCCTCCCCGAGCGGGGTGACCACGAGACCACGACGTTCCCCGAGCTCGCCGCCGAGCGTCGCCTGCGCGCGCATCGCCACGAGGGTGTCTGGCTGACGGTGAACACGCCCAAGGACCTGCGGCTCGCGAACGACTACCTCGCCGCGCATCGGGACTGGCCGGCAGGCGCGCGCGCCTAGTCGGGTGGTGGTAGGTTCGCGCCGCTCTGGTCGACCACGACCACCTCACCTCTCCCAACATCGGCGGGCTCGACCGCTTCGCCTCGGAGCCGGAACGCGTCGACAAGCCGTGGGGCCACGAGCTGATCTGGGCCGTGACCGACAAGTTCGCGGGCAAGCTGCTCTTCGTCAAGGCCGGCGAGTCGCTCAGCCTCCAGTTCCACAACGTCAAGGACGAGGCCTGGTACGTGCTGGAGGGTCGCGCGCAGCTCGAGCTGGGCGCGCCCGGTGAGCGGGTCCTGAGCAGGGAGGTGATCGGCCGGGGCGCGGCCTATCGCTTCTCGCCGGGGACGGTGCACCGGCTGACGGCGGTCGAGGACACGACGATCCTCGAAGTCTCGACCCCTGAGCTCGACGACGTCGTCCGCCTCGAGGACCGGTACGGGCGAGAGGGCGCGTCCGGGGCTGATTGACACATCTGTGTTAAGGTTCCGGCATGGAGACGCTGACGGTTGGAGAGGCGTCCGCGCGGACCGGCTGGTCGCCGCGGATGCTGCGGTACGTGGAGCGGTTGGGCCTCGTCGCCCCGGAGCGGACGGCCGCGGGCTACCGCGTCTACGGGCTGCGGGAGCTGAACCAGCTGCGCTCGCTGGCGGAGCTCCGCGGGCGCTTCGGGGTCGCCCTCGACGAGCTCGCGTTTGCGGTCCGGCTGCGACGAGAACCCGAGCTGCGGGCGAGCGTCGAGACCTGGCTCGCGGGAAGCGATGCGCACGAGACCCCTGCCTGGGTCGAGTGGGAGCAACGCAAGCACGAGCGGCTGCTCGCGGCCTGACCAGACGACCGACGACGAAAGGGAAGACCTAGATGGCGACGACGAGGCGATTCGACGTGAAGGACATTGCGCTTGCGCCCGAGGGGCTGAGCCGCATCGAGTGGGCCGACCGGCAGATGCCGGTCCTGGCGGCGATCCGCGACCGCTTTGCACGCGAGCAGCCGCTCTCGGGCTACCGCATCTCCGCCTGCCTGCACGTCACGAGCGAGACGGCGAACCTGATGCGCACGCTCAAGGAGGGCGGTGCAGACGTCGTCCTCTGCGCCTCGAACCCGCTCTCGACCCAGGACGACGTCGCCGCGGCGCTCGTCGAGGAGCACGACATCTCCGTCTTCGCGATCAAGGGCGAGGACAACGACACGTACTACCAGCACATCGAGGCCGCCGTCGACCAGAAGCCCCAGCTGACGATGGACGACGGCGCCGACGTGATCGGCGTCCTCCACTCGCACCGGCGCGAACAGCTGGGCGACATCCTCGGCGGCACGGAGGAGACGACGACCGGGGTGATCCGGCTGCGGGCGCTGGAGCGGGACGGAGCCCTCGGGTTCCCGGTGATCGCCGTCAACGACGCGAACACCAAGCACCTGTTCGACAACCGCTACGGCACCGGCCAGTCGACGATCGACGGGATCATTCGCGCGACCAACATCCTCCTCGCCGGGCGGAAGTTCGTCGTCTGCGGCTACGGCTGGTGCGGCCGGGGCGTCGCCTTGCGCGCGAAGGGAATGGGTGCGCACGTGATCGTCACCGAGGTCGATCCGCTGCGTGCGCTCGAGGCGGCGATGGACGGGTACGAGGTCCTGCCGATGGAGCGGGCCGCCGAGATCGGCGAGATCTTCGTCACCGCGACCGGCGACAAGGCCGTCATCACGAGCGAGCACATGCTGCGAATGAAGGACGGCGCGGTGCTCGCCAACACGGGCCACTTCAACGTCGAGATCGAGATCCCGGCGCTGCGCTCGCTGGCCGTCGAGACGAGGAAGCTGCGCCAGTTCGTGGACGAGTTTCGGCTCGAGGACGGCCGGCGGTTGTATCTGATCGCCGAGGGGCGGCTCGTGAATCTCTCCGCCGCCGAGGGCCACCCGGCCCAGGTGATGGACATGTCCTTCGCAAACCAAGCGCTCTCGGCCGAGTTCGTGGTTGCAAATGCGGCGAGCCTCGAGCGGCGCGTCTACTCGGTGCCGGAGGAGATCGACAAGGAGATCGCGCGCCTCAAGCTCGAGACGATGGGCATCGCGATCGACGAGCTGACCGAGGAACAGGCGAAGTACCTGGCTTCTTGGGACGAAGGGACCTAGCACCGGAGCGGATCGTCCGGCTCGAGGCGGACCGAGTCGTCCTCCTCGACCAGCGGCGGCTCCCCGACGCCGAGGTCGAGCTCGAGTGCGGCTCGGCGGCCGAGGTAGCGGAGGCGATCCGGGGGATGGCGGTGCGCGGTGCGCCGGCGATCGGGATCGCGGCCGCCTACGGGTTCGCCCTTGCGGCCGGGCGGGGAGAGGATCTCGAGCAGGCGTTCCACGTGCTGGTCGGGGCTCGGCCGACGGCGGCGAACCTGGGCTGGGCGCTACGGGAGGTGCGGGCGGCTCCGGAGCCGGCGGCGCGGGCGCGCGAGCTGCATCGCGAGGAGGTGGAGCGTTGCCGGCGGATGAGCGAGCACGCCGCGGGGCTTCTGTCGCCCGGCACCAGCGCGCTCACGCACTGCAATACCGGCGGGCTCGCCACGGGCGGCCGGGGCACTGCGCTGGGGGCGGTCCGAGAGGCGTGGGTCCGCGGGCTCCTGCGGAACGTGTTCGTGAACGAGACGCGACCGCTGCTCCAGGGCGCGCGCCTGACGGCGTGGGAGCTCGAGGCGGCGGGCATCCCGCACACCGTGATCGCGGACTCCGCCGCGGGTCACCTGTTTGCCTGCGGGGAGATCGACTCCGTGCTGGTCGGCGCCGACCGGATCGCCGCGAACGGCGACACCGCCAACAAGATCGGCACCTACCCGCTCGCGGTTCTGGCCGCACGCCACGAGGTGCCGTTCTACGTCGTCGCCCCAACCTCGACCGTCGATCTCGAGACGCCGACCGGGGCCGAGATTCCGATCGAGGAACGCGATCCGAACGAGGTTAGCTCGCGCTTTCCGGCGCGGAACCCGGCCTTTGACGTGACCCCTGCGGAGCTGATCTCGGCGATCGTGACCGAGCATGGAGTCCATCGGGCGCCCTACGCCGAGACGCTCGCGCAGGCGGCGCCGGCGTGAAGGCCGTCGTCCTGGCGGCCGGCTATGCGACCCGGCTCTACCCGCTCACGCTCGACCGACCGAAGGCGCTGCTACCGGTGGGCGGAAAGCCGATGCTCGAGCATCTGCTCGACCGTCTCGAGGGGGTCGATGGGCTGGACGAGATCCATGTCGTCACGAACTCGAAGTTCGCCGAGGCGTTCCGAGAGTGGGCCGAGGATGCCGGCCGCGGGGTTCGAATCCTGGACGACGGCACCGCCGACGAGGAGGGCAAGCTCGGCGCGATCGGCGACCTCGAGCTCGCGATCCGATCGGAGGCGATCGACGACGACCTGCTCGTGCTGGCGGGCGACAACCTGTTCAGCGAGAGCTTCGCGCCGTTCGCGGCCTTCGGACGGGAGAAGCGCGCGCCGGCGCTCGGCGTCTACGACGTCGACGATCTGGACGCCGTTCGCCGGTACAACGCGATCGAGCTCGATGAAGAGAATCGCGTCGTGTTCTTCGAGGAGAAGCCCGAGCGGCCGGCGAGCACGCTGATCGGGATCGCGCTCTACTTCTATCCGAGCTCCTCACTGCGGCTGGTCGGCGAGTATCTGACCGAGGGAAACAACCCGGATCAGCCCGGACGGCTGGTCGAGTGGCTCTACCCGCGGACGCCGGTCTATGCGTGGCGCGTCCCGGGCCGGTGGTACGACGTGGGCTCGAAGGAAACGCTCGAGGAGGCCGATCGCGCGTTCGGTGGGGGCGGTTGAGGTCTTCGCCCGCGCGCTGAAGCCGACACACATCCGGCACGAAGGCGTCACCCACGCGTGACGTTTTTCTCCGTACGCTCGGACGGGAGGTGAGTCCGGGTGTGACGTGAGACTTCTCGATCTTCTGCTACCGATGCGCTGTGCCGTCTGCGGTGCGGGCGGCGGCGAGCAGCTCTGCGACGCCTGCCGTGAGGCGTTGCCCAGGCTGCGACCGCCGCTCTGCGGTCGCTGTGGCGCGCCCACCGCGTGGCCCGTCGCGCGCTGCCGGGAGTGTTCGGGCCGCCGGCTCGCGTTCGCGTCGGCCCGCGCCGCGGTCGCCTACGACGAGTCGGTGCGCCGGCTCGTGGCCGCCTGGAAGGAGCGAGGCCTCCGCCGCGTTGCCGCCGAGGCTGCGGACGTGACCGCTGCGGCCGTGCCCCCGCCGCCGACGGCGGCCGCGATCGCGTTCGTCCCGCCCGACCGCGGCCGCTCGCTCCAGCGCGGCTACCACCCCGCGGAGGGGTTGGCGCGTGAGCTGGGCGAGCGGTGGTCTTTGCCGGTGCTCTCGCTGCTTGTTCGCACCGGTGCCGCGCCGCGCCAGCGCGGGTCGACACTTGCCCAGCGGCGGCGCAATGTCGCCGGGGCGTTCCGCCCTGCCGCGGCAGCCCCTTCGGGGGTCGGGCTCGTCGACGACGTCTACACGAGCGGTGCCACCGCCGCCGCGGCCGCCTCGGCGCTGCGAAAGGGCGGAGCGCGGCGGGTCGAGGTGGTGACGTTTGCGCGGGTCGTTCGTTAGATTCCGTGACCAGGGCCAGCGTCGAAGGAGAACCGATGCAGTTCCACGTGAAGGGCAGGAACCTCGAGGTCAGCGAGGCGATCCGGAGCTACGCCGAAGCGAAGCTGGGCAAGCTGGAGCGAAAGCTCACGGATCCGCGCGTGGAGCTCGAGCTGACGGTCGAGCGCAACCCGTCGATCGCCGAGAACCACGTGGCGGAGGCGACGATCTGGACGAACGGTCCGGTCCTCCGCGCGCGTGAGGCCTCGTCCGACATGCGCGCCTCGATCGACCAGCTCGTGGTCAAGCTCGAACGGCAGGTGAACCGCTACCGGACGCAGGGCCGCTCGCGCCGTCGCCGGGCCGCCCGCGCCAACGGCCCCTCGGTCGATGTCGATACCGTCCCCGTCGTGGCGGACGAATCGGAGCCGGTGATCGTCAAGACGAAGCAGTTCGCAGTCAAGCCGATGAGCCCCGAGGAGGCGGTGCTCCAGCTCGAGCTGGTCGGCCACGACTTCTTCGTCTTCCGCGAAGCCGACTCGGACGAGGTGAACGTCGTCTACCGTCGCCGTGACGGCAACTACGGGTTGATCGAGCCCCAGTGATCTTCCGGCGCGAGCCGATCCACAAGAAGCTCGCGCGAGAGGGCCGCCTCGACCTCGAGCGGGAATCGGAGCCCGAGCCGATCGATCCCGGGCCGCACTGGGGCGTGACCGGCATCCACGGCGTCCCCCGCCCGCGCCGCTGGGACGCGGTCGGCTCCGCGGAGGCCCCCGGCCTCCCGGGCGATGAGGTCCATTTCGTGGCGCTCCCCGACGGCGACCTCGTCGTGGACGAGGACGTGCCCGCCGACACGCTTGCCCCGCTCGCCGAAGCGGTGGAGCAGAGCCTCGCACCGCCGTACCGGGCGGAAGCCGTGCGGCGCGGCGATGAGTTCTGGGCGGTCGCCGCCCGGCGGGTCGAGGTCGCCGAGATCGACGCGGACGGAGACGAGCTCGAGCTTGCGTTCAACGGCGGCGGGCACACCCTCACCGTGGACGGCGAGCGGCGGTTCGGCAGCGTTCCGGAGCTCGAGCGCCTCGGCGAGCGGGAGGGCGACTCCTACATCGTCCGGGCGCGCCGAGTAGACGGCCGGATCTGGCAGGTGGAGATCAACCCGCTCTAGCCGAGCAGCTACCCGGGAAGGTTCGCCCGCGGGACGAAGACGATGCGCCCGGGATCGCGCCGGTCGTGCGTGTTGTAGCTGTAGAAGAGTCCGGCCGACGTCAGGTCGGCGTGGACGGGCCGCTCGAAGAAGTGTCCGAGGCGATGCCGAAGCTCGCGGTCAGCGGTCGGGATCCGGATGTGCCAGGTACGACCGTCGCGAAGGCGGAGCAGGTCCAGCTCGCGCCCGCTCGCGGAGATCGCGAGCCCGCCATCGGCCGCCTCGAGCGTCCCGCGAGCAGGCCACGAGTGCCGGAGCGCTCCGCTGTCGGCGTCGTAGATATGAAGCGGCCGCCCGATTCGCACGATCAGCCGGTCCCCCGCCAGGATCTCGCGTCTCGGATGAGGCGCGAAGAATCGCGGCTGCGGCCGGCGGTGCGGCGGCCGCAGAATCCGCAGCAGGCGCCCGTCGGGCGCAAAGAGCTGCACCCATCCGTTCGGAAGCTCGACCGCGAGGTGTCCCCCGTCTGCGGCGACGAGCTCGCCCGCGGCCGGGCCGGAGCGGAGCCGTACCGCGTGCCCGTCGTCGATCCGCCAGACGCCTCGGCGAAGCGGTCGGCCCAGGGGGTCGGTGGCCTCGCTCCCGAAGGCGAGCAGGCCGCCGCCGCCCTCGATCCGGTCGAGGTAGACGCCGCGGCTGATGGAGGCCCCGCCGTTGTGTCCGAAGAAGACCTCCGTCGGCCGTCTCGAGGCGAGGTCGTACACGCGCAGGGACTGCGCGACCACGTCCGTCCCGGACTGGTCGCAGTCGAAGGCCAGCCGGTCCGCCGCGAGCGTTACCTGATCGGCCGAGACGCAGGGTGAGCCGACGAGCCGCATCACCTCGCCGGTCCGCGGCCGCCAGACGTAGAGGGGCGGCGATGGGGCGTTGATCGCCCCGTGGTTGGGCGCGGCAGGGGCGACCGCCACCCGCCCGCCGTCCGCCGAGACGCCGTCGACGGTGAACGGCACGCGGAGGACGAGGCGGCCCCTCCGCCGCTTCTCGACAGGCCGCCGTGATGGCTCGGACCGAACCGGACCCCGGGCCCAGGCCGGATCGAAGTTGGCGCCGCCGTCGGGAAAGCCATGGGTGAGCTGCCGCTTGTCGGCCCCGTCGGCGCGCATCGACCAGATCTGGAGCAGCTCGCGGCATCTGCCTCCGGGCCCGGGCTGCCGCGCTCGAACAGGAGCCGCCGCGCGTCCGGTGACCACACCGGCGCGGGCGTGGCCGCGTCCGGCACGCCGAGCGCCAGGCGCCGCCGGCCGCGCCCATCCGGATGGATCGTGAAGATCGCCGAGCGGTTGCCCTTCCCGGCCGCGGTCACGTAGGCGAGCCTGGCCCCGTCCGGAGACCAGCTCGGCCCGCCGCCCGTCACCGGGAAGCCGAGGACGAGGGTCGAGCGCTCGGCGACGTACGCGATCCACCTGCCGTCCGGCGACCAGGAAGGCGACCAGGCGAGGCCTCGACCCAGCAGGTGCCGCCGCCGGCCGTGGAGGTCGGCGATGACGAGCCCGCGGTTCTGCGCCCCGCTGATGACGATGCGCCGGCTGTCCGGGGCCCACGAGGGCGAGTACTCCTCGCCGGGCCCGAGTCGCCGCCTCGACCCGTCGGCGAGGAAGACGACCGACACTCCGTGCTCCGCGACGAGGACCTTCCGCCCGTCGGGTGAGACGAGCGGCTCGCCGTACGACGACTCGAACGGTCCGCCGCCCGCCCTCGTCACACGGTGTGCCGATCCACCGTCGGCGTCCAGCGCATAGAGCGCCCAATCGCCGTCGCGGTCGCTCTGAAAGAGGATCTCCCGCTGCGTTCCGCCGTTTCCGCCGCAGCCGAAAACGAGTACCGTCGCACCGGCCGCGACGAGGGCCGCAAGGAACGTCGTCCTGATCAGGAGGGCAGTGTAGAGCCGCTACCCTAAGACGATGGCCACGCAGCTCGGATCGTTCGAGAAGGTCCTTCGCCTCGGCGAAGGCCGCCGTCTGAAGCGCCTCTCGGAGCAGGCGGCCTACATCGGCACCCTCGAACCCGAGTTCGAGCGGCTCTCCGACGTCGAGCTCGCCAGCAAGACGGCGTGGTTCCGGGAGCGGATCGAGAACGGCGAGCCGGTCGAAGAGCTCGTCTTCGAGGCGTTCGCCGCCGTGCGCGAGGCGTTCAAGCGCTCAATGGGCGTCCGTCTGTTCGACGTTCAGCTGATGGGCGGGATCGTCCTCCACGAAGGCGACATCGCCGAGATGAAGACGGGCGAAGGTAAGACGTTCGTCGCCGTCCAGCCCCTGTACCTGAATGCCCTCACCGGCGAGAGCGCGCACCTGGTCACCGTCAACGACTACCTCGCCAAGCGCGATCCGGAGTGGACAAAGCCGGTCTGGGAGGCGCTCGGGATGCGCGCCTCGTTCATCCAGAACATGATGCCGTTCGCCGAGCGGCGGGAGGCGTATGCGGCCGACGTCGTCTACGGCACCAACTCCGAGTTCGGCTTCGACTACCTGCGCGACAACATGGCCGTCTCGCTCGACGGGGTCGTCCAGCGCGGGCACGACTACGCGATCGTGGACGAGGTCGACTCGATCCTGATCGACGAGGCGCGGACGCCCCTGATCATCTCGGGCGAGCCCGAGGTCGCTGCGCAGGTCTACTACGACTTCGCGCGCATCGCACGCGGCCTCGAGGGCTACGCCGCCAAGCCGGGCGACCCGAAGGGCGCCGGCGAGGAATCGGGGGCGGACTACGAGTACGACGAGAAGCACAAAACGGTCTCGCCGATGCACGGCGCGATCGAGAAGATCGAGCGCGCACTCGCGATCGACAACCTCTACGACCCACGCAACACGCAGCTCGTCAACCACCTGAACCAGGCGCTGAAGGCGCAGTCGCTCTTCCACCGCGACGTGGATTACGTCGTCCAGGACGGAGAGGTCAAGATCGTGGACGAGTTCACCGGCCGGATCATGGAAGGCCGCCGCTGGTCGGAGGGCCTGCACCAGGCGGTCGAGGCGAAGGAGGGCGTGCGGATCCAGGAGGAGCACGTCACGCTGGCGACGATCACGCTCCAGAACTACTTCCGCCTCTACGAGAAGCTCGCCGGGATGACCGGCACCGCGAAGACCGAGGAGAAGGAGTTCGTCGAGATCTATGACCTCCACGTGGTCGAGATCCCGACCAACGTCGCCGTGGCACGCGAGGACAACAACGACCTGATCTTCAAGACGAAGGACGCCAAGTACGACGCGGTGATCGAGGACCTCAAGGAGCGCTACGAGAAAGGCCAACCGGTTCTCGTCGGGACGATTGACGTTGCCGTCTCCGAGCATCTCTCGCAGCTGCTCGAGCGCCAGGGGATCCCGCACAACGTCCTCAACGCGAAGCAGCACGAGAAGGAGGCGGGGATCATCGCGGAGGCCGGCCGGAAGGGGGCGGTCACGATCGCGACGAACATGGCCGGCCGCGGCGTCGACATCAAGCTTGAGGAGGGCGTCGTCGATCTCGGCGGGCTGTACGTGCTCGGCACCGAGCGGCACGAGGCGCGCCGGATCGACAACCAGCTTCGTGGCCGCTCCGGCCGCCAGGGCGATCCCGGCGAGTCGCGCTTCTACCTCTCCGGCCAGGACGACCTCGTGCGGCTCTTCGCCGGCGACCGGATCTACAACATCATGGAGCGCTTCAAGGTCCCAGACGACCAGCCGATGGAGGCGAAGATCCTCTCGAACCAGATCGAGAACGCGCAGAAGAAGGTCGAGGAGCAGAACTTCGTCGCGCGGAAGAACGTCCTCAAGTACGACGACGTGCTGAACAAGCAGCGCACGGTGATCTACGAGCAGCGCCGGCGGGTGCTGGAAGGGGAGGACCTCTCGGAGGAGGTCATGCTCTGGATCGACGAGGTGATCGAGCGCGCGGTCGCGCAGTACACCGAGGGCGAGTTCTCCGAGGAGTGGGATCTCGAGGCGCTCTGCAAGGCGATGGAGGACCTCTACGCGACCGAGGAGCCGATCACCCCGGACGAGCTGCGCGCGGAGGTCGGCCTCGATCGCGAGGCGCTCGTGCAGGAGTTCCAGGAAGACGCGCGCGACACCTACGAGGAGAAGCAGAAGGGCCTCGGGCTCAATCCGGAGACCGGCCAGCCGCTGCTGCGTGACGTCGAGCGGTTCGTGATCCTCCAGGTCGTCGACCTGCGCTGGCGCGAGCACCTCGAGAACATGGACTACCTGCGCGAGGGCGTGCACCTGCGCGCGATGGCGCAGAAGGATCCGCTGGTCGAGTACACATCCGAGGGGCACACGATGTTCGAGGGGCTGAACGCGGCGATCCGCGAGGAGGTCGTGGTCACGCTCTTCCACGCGGAGATCGAGGTCGAGGAGGCCGGGCAGCTCCAGGAGGCGCAGGCGGCGCAGGCGCTCGACGGCGGCGGCTTTGCGTACGAGCACGAGTCGCTCGCGGGCGCGCAGGCGATCGCGGCTGCGGGCGCGGGCGCGGTGCTCGGCGGGGGTGACGGCGCCTCGGTCTCGACCGCCGGCACGATCGGGGCGGGCGGCGGCTCGGTGGCGACGCAACAGCGGGTCACCTCGGAGCGCGAGAAGATCGGCCGCAACGACCCGTGCTGGTGCGGCAGCGGCAAGAAGTTCAAGCGCTGCCACGGCGCCTAACGCCCGCTTCGGACCGTCCAAACCGGCTGCGTCCCTTCTGGGCCGTGACCCGGGGTCAGACTCCGGGACCGGTCCGAAGCGGACATGCCTCATGTTTTCCCCTGCATCCGCGGCGGTTTTTAGGCGGCTGTGGAGGATCGGTCCGGCTTTCGTAGGGGGTCTCCGGACATGGCCTTCTGTGGAAAACCGTCACTCGGCTACCATCGGGCGCATGGCCGACCAGACGCCCGTACCGCTGGAGCAGCAGCTCGACGAGATCGGGGCCCAGCTCGCCTGGGTCCGTGATTACCTTTGACCCGGACGCCCTCGAGAAGCGTCTCGCCGCGCTCGAACAAGAGCTCGGCGCGCCCGGTTTCTGGGACGACCAGCGCCGCGCCGCCGACGTCTCGTCCGAGCACGCGCGCCTGACCAGGCGCCTCGAGCGCTACCGCAGGCTCACCCAGGAGTACGAGGACGCGCGCGAGCTGCTCGCCATGGACGGCGACATGGCCGACGAGATCGCGACGACGATCGCGCCCCTGCACAGCGAGCTCGAACGTCTCCAGGAGGACGCCCTGTTTTCCGGCGAGCACGACGCCGGCGACGCGCTCGTCACGATCCACGCTGGCACGGGCGGCACCGATGCGCAGGACTGGGCCGAGATGCTCCTGCGCATGTACCTGCGCTGGGTTGCCGGCCGCGGTTTCGAGACCGAGCTGCTCGAGGCCAGCCCGGGCGAGGAAGCGGGACTCAAGTCCGCGACCTTCACAGTCAAGGGCGAGAACGCGTACGGGATCCTGAAGGCCGAGCGAGGCGTCCACCGGCTCGTCCGCCTGAGCCCGTTCGACCAGGCCCACCGTCGCCATACCAGCTTCGCGCAGGTGATCGTCAGCCCGCTCCTACCGGAGGACGTGGACATCGAGATCGACGAAAGCGACCTCCGCGTCGACACCTACCGGGCGAGCGGCGCCGGCGGCCAGCACGTGAACAAGACCGATTCCGCCGTGCGGATCACGCACCTCCCGAGCGGAATCGTCGTCCAGTGCCAGAACGAGCGTTCGCAGAGCTCGAACAAGCAAACGGCGCTCCGGATCCTCAAGTCACGGCTGCTCGAGCTCGAGCAGGAGAAGCGGGAGGAAGAGCTCGCCAAGGAGCGCGGCGCGGCCCAGGACATCGGTTTCGGGAGCCAGATCCGCAGCTACGTGCTCCATCCCTACCAGCTCGTCAAGGACCACCGCACCGAGCACGAGACCGGGAACACGCAGGCCGTTCTCGACGGCGCGCTCGATGAGTTCGTCCGCGAGTACCTGCTCGCCCGAGCGGCCGGGAAGGTGCTCTAGCCGCACGTTCCGCTAGACTCGGGCGCTAGTCCAAACAAGGCGCGTTTTCCAGCGCCTTTTCTTTTTTTGGTGCGGCACACGGACCTCCAGCACACCGACGAAGTCACCTCGACGGCGATCCTCGACCACGAGCCCGTCGCGCCGCCGCCCGCGCCGACGAGCTCGGCGATGGTCGTCTTCGAGAACGTGACGAAGATCTACGAGCCCGACGTGGCCGCCCTGCGCGACGTCTCGTTCGCGATCGACAAGGGCGAGTTCATCTTCATCGTCGGCGCCTCCGGCTCGGGGAAGTCGACGATCGTCCGCCTCGTCCTGAAGGAGCTCGAGCCCACCGCGGGCCGGATCGTCGTCGGCGGCCGCGACCTGACCCGGCTCAAGCGCTCGAAGGTGCCGCTCCTGCGGCGCAACGTCGGCTGCGTCTTCCAGGACTTCAAGCTGCTTCCGAACCGCACCGCTGCCGAGAACGTCGCCTACGCGCTCAAGGTGCAGGGCGAGGGCGGCACCTCGATCCGGCGCAAGGTGCCCGAGGTCCTGAACCTCGTCGGTCTCGCGCACAAGATGAGCTCCCTTCCCGACGAGCTTTCCGGCGGCGAGCAGCAGCGCGTCTCGATCGCGCGCGCGTTCGTCAACCATCCGCCGCTCCTGATCTGTGACGAGCCGACGGGCAACCTCGATCCGGACACGAGCGTCGGGATCATGCAGCTCCTCTACCGGATCAACCGCTCCGGGACGACGATCCTGATGGCCACCCACGACCGCGAGATGGTCGACAAGATGCGCAAGCGCGTGATCGCGCTCGAGGAGGGGAGGCTCGCCCGCGACGAGCGCCGCGGCGGGTACGCCTCCGAATGAGCCGCTTCCGCTTGATCGCCGCGGAGGCGGTCCGCTCCCTCGGCGCCAATCTCTCCACGACCTTCGCCGCGACCACGACCGTCCTGATCGGGATGTTCATGCTGGGCCTCGTGATCGGGCTCGGGAGCTGGGCGCTGTCGCTGAGCCAGCACTACAAGGAGCAGCTTCTCGTCAAAGTGTGGTTCTGCGCTCCGCTCCGCTGTGATCAAGAGGCCACGACGGCGCAGATAAACGCCGTCCATAACAAGCTGATCTCAATTCCGCAAGTCAAGTCTGTCCGCTTCATCTCCAAGGAGCAAGCGCTCACGATCATGGAGAAGAAGCAGCCGGAGATGACGCAGAGCCTCCCGGGGAATCCGCTCCCGAACGAGTACGAGGTGATTCCCAAGCGCGGAGAGGACGTCGACACGATCTCCCTCCAACTTACGGGGCTGACTCCGGCGTCGAGCGGAGTGGAGAGTGTTTGCCCGCCGCCGCCGGGAAGCAAGGCGTCCAAGACGCCCACCGGCGAAAACTGCAGCCGGATCACCCACCGCGTGCTCTCCGTGGCCAATTACCTTTGGATCGTCGTCTTGATCGCGTTCGTCGTCCTGCTCGTCTCCTCGACGCTGCTCGTGGCGAACACGATCCGTCTCTCGATCTTCGCCCGCCGGCGCGAGATCGAGGTGATGAAGCTCGTCGGGGCGACGAACTGGTTCGTGCGCGGGCCGTTCATGATCGAGGGCGTGCTCTGCGGTCTCGCGGGCGCGGTCGCGGCGATCGTCCTGCTCATCCTCGGACGGACGCTGTTCATGCCGCTGGTCCACCTGACGAGCGAGTCCGACGTGCACGCCTGGCCGTTCGGCCTGCACGTGGTGATTGTTCTCGCCGCGGGCCTGCTCCTCGGTGCCGCGGGCTCCGGACTGACAATCCGCCGTTTCCTCCAGATCTGAGCCCTCAGAGGCGGTTTCGGAGTGAGCTCGAGCGGATCGACCGGTCAGTTCAGACGGACGCACGGGATTGAGACGGCCACGCCGGCAAAGCCGGCGCGGCCTCCCGCGGCATCGCAAGCGATGCCTCAGCCGCGCGTCCTGAGGGCGGCATCGCAAGCGACGCCTTAGTCGTAGAGATCGCTCGGCGGGGGAAGCTGCTCGTCGGCGAGCCGTTCTTCGCGCCGGGCGTGCCGCTGCTGCTCGAGAAGCGCGGGAGCGGGGAGGCCCGGCCGGGCGATCTCGCCGTGGTTCACCCGCGCCGCGGGCGCGCGAAGCTCAAGCGCGTGCTCGGGCCGGCGAGCTCGATCGAGACCGTGCTCGAAGGGTTGCTGGTGCAGGAGGGCGAGCGTCCCGGAGCCATGTCCGATTCGGACCGGTCCGAGGGTCTGTCCCTCAGCCATGGCCGTTCCGGACAGGTGGAGGGCCGCGTCGACCTGCGTGGGGAGCTCGCATTCACGATCGATCCCGAGACGGCAAAGGACTTCGACGACGCGCTCACGCTCCACCCGGACCGGGCCCTCGTCCACATCGCCGACGTCTCCTGGTTCGTGCCGGCCGGATCGCGGCTCGACCGCCGTGCCGCGGAGCGTGCGTTCTCGGTGTACGTCCCCGGGCTCGTCGCGCCGATGCTGCCGCCGGAGCTCTCGGAAGACGCGTGCTCGCTGCGGCCGCACCTCGATCGGCTCTGCCTCACCGTCGAGCTTCCACTCGACTCCGAGCTACGCGTGGGCGAGCCGCGCTTCTACCGCTCGGTCATCCGCAGCCGCGAGCGGCTCACCTACTCCCGGGCAGCGGCGATCCTCGCCGGCCGCGAGCGGGCCGAGCCCGAGCTGGCGAAGGCGCTGCGCCTCGCCGAGCACGTGACGACCACCCTGCGAGAGCGCCGCTTCGCCCGCGGCGCCCTCAGGATCGAGACAGGGGAGGTCGCCTTCGCGTTCGACGGCGAGGGCGGGGTCGCCGACGCGTGGCGCGAGTCCGAGGCGCATGCGCACATGCTCGTCGAGGAGCTGATGATCCTCGCGAACGAGGCGGTTGCAGGCATCCTCGCCGGCCGGCGGCGCGAGGCGCTGTTCCGGGTGCACGAGCGCCCGGAGCCGCAGTCCGTCGAGCTCCTGCTCTCGCGACTCGCCGACCTCGACGTGCCGACGCCGCCGGCGGCGGAGCGGATGGGCCCGGCCGAGGCGGCCGCGCTCGCCGCCGCCGCGAGCGAGAGGGTTGCGGACTACACGCACCGCTCGGGCCGCGGCCGCGACGCGCTTCCGGCGCTCGTTCTCCAGTCGCTGAAGCAGGCTCGCTACGACCCGCGCAACCTCGGCCACTCGGGCCTCGCTAGCCCCGCGTACTGCCATTTCACCTCGCCGATCCGCCGTTACCCGGACCTCGTCTGCCACCGCACGCTCCTGCGAGAGCTCGGGGCCTCGGACGAGCCGCTCCCGGAGGACCTGCCCGAGCAGGCGGAGCACGCATCGGTGCGGGAGCGGTCCGCCGCGCAGATCGAATACCTCGCCGACGAGCTCTGCCTCGCCTGGCTGCTCGAGAAGCGGCTCTTCGAGCGTGGCTGGGAGGAGCCGTTCGGGGGTGAAATCGTCGGCCTGATCCCATCCGGGCTCTTCGTCCGCTTCGAGGACGTCTTCGAAGGCTTCGTCCCCGCACGCCGCCTTGCCGGCGACTACTTCGAGCTGAACGCGCTCGGGACCGCGCTGGTCGGCCGCCGCGGTGGGCGTCGATACCGGCTCGGCGATCCGCTCGACGTGCGGGTGCAAGAGATCCGCCGCACGGAGGGCCAGGTCGAGCTCGCCCCGGCCGCTCCCGCCCCGTAGCGCCGCCCGGCCCGGTCCCGCAGTAGCGTGCGCCTCGCCGAAGGGGGCTTCCCGGACCGAGCCCGCCCGGCTGCCCCTGTCCAAAACGGACATGTCCCGGGGCAGGAACCCAGAACCTCCTCCCCGCGGTGAGCGTATCGAGGGGCGGCGCGCGGGTGTGAAACGAGACCGTGCCGAAACTGTCGCAACCTACAATCCGACGCATGGCCAGGCAGACGGGGGAGAAGCTGATCACCGACAATCGCCGCGCGCGGCACGAGTACCACCTGCTCGAGCGCGTCGAGGCGGGCCTCGCGCTCACCGGCAGCGAGGTCAAGTCGCTGCGCCAGGGACAGGCGAGCCTCCGCCGCGCCTATGCCGACTCGCGCGACGGCGAGCTCTGGCTCGTCGGCGCGCACATCCCGGCGTACGAGCAGGCCTCGATCGAGGCGCACGACCCCGACCGCGACCGCAAGCTGCTCCTGCACCGCCGCCAGATCGACCAGCTTTCGGGAAAGGCGGCCGAGCGGGGCCTCACGCTCGTGCCGACGCGGCTCTACTTCAAGGACGGCCGCGCCAAGGTCGAGCTCGCCCTCGCGCGCGGCAAGGAGGGACGCGACAAGCGGCGCGACATCGCCGAGCGGGAGACGAAGCGCCGCCTCGAGCGCG
>WNGF01004413.1_pt1 | contig 18467 bp, 16 predicted proteins | sample 5400641 | NCBI WGS metagenome assembly WNGF01 (sample SAMN13153371, study PRJNA577476) | soil metagenome | isolation source: 80 cm soil or saprolite under grassland replicate 2 | place: USA:California | collected 2016-06-15
AGTGCTCGGCACGATCCGTCGCCAGCGCGCTTTCCAGCGCGACGGCAATATGGGTCGCGACCGAATTCATCAGCTCCAACTCTTCGGGAGAAAATTCCCCGCTGTCCATCCTGCCGAACACTACAAGGCCGTATTGTTTGCGAAACGTCGAGACCGGAAACAAGTAGCCGCTGCGCGTACCCATGCCGGATGCATACGGAGCGAGTTGAGGGAACTTCAGCATCTCCTGCGCCAGGTCCGGCACGTGGGTGGGTCGCTGTTCGTCCAGCACTCGCGCAATCACGCCCGCGCGGGGAACCTCGGATTCTGGCGGAATCAGTGGCCCGTCTGCGGGCCGGTCAATTGCGACAAGCCGCAGTGTTTTGGCGTCGTCGCTCAATAGATAAAGACCGGCGCCGTGGAAGGCGGAGACGTGGGACAAAAGGCCACGCAAGCTATGCAGGAGCGCCTCGACTGTCGGCTGCTTTGCGGCAGCGCTGGAAACATCAAGTAGCGCCCGGTATCTGTCCCCTGTCGCGGTTTGCTGTTCAATATCTCCGCCCAGCATGCGGCTACATTACCACAGCTTGGAAATCAAAGTACCAAGCGCCCTGCTATTCCGGCCGCGAGTGGCTCAATTCCGCCGTCGAGAGCTGCCCGTATCGCGTCATCGCCCGTAATCGGGCAGCCCGAGCTTCAACACTGCTTCGAACGTAGCTCAGCAAATCGCGTGCAATCTAATTGATTGCAGATTTTCGCCCTGCCTTCCTGAGAGGCAATGTAAATGCAATATCTCGTAGTGATCGATTCGAACCGCTACGAATGTCGTGACGGGAATACGACAGAAGGGACAATGAAATGCATAGAAGCAAACTGACGAATACCTTGTTACTTGCCGGCCTCATCTCGCTGTGTTCAATGGGTGCGATGGCCCAGGAAGTTCGGTCGGAAATCAGTGTGCAAGGCACTGGGATCATCACCAAGGAGTCCAACGGTCAAGGCATTCGGGAGACGGCCACGGAGACCTGCGGAGTGCTCGCCGGCTATCGCTACCACATCAATCGCTGGCTCAGTGCGGAGGCTGTCTATGGTTGGAACCGCAACAGCCAGGAGTTCACTTCCGCAGCAGCTTCAGGCCGAGTGCAGGCGGATGTGCATCAGGCGACCGGTGGTCTCGTCGTGAGTGTGCCGGTGCCGCGAAAGTTCAAAGTCCATCCCTATGTTCTGGCCGAAGGCGGGGCGCTGGTCTTCCGTCCAACCCTTGCGTCCGGAACAATTCCGGGGGTACAGCAGCAGGCAGTCGGAGCATTCGCCTACGGCGGCGGATTTGACTATCCGATTCCCACGCTCAGAAAAGTCGCACTGCGCTTCGAGTATCGGGGCCTGGTCTACAAGGCCCCCGACTTTGGGCTGGCATCTCTCAAAACAGACACGTGGACTCACACGGCCCAGCCCTCTGCGGGTCTCGTGTACCGGTTCTGATCTAGAGCTACGCAGGGGCAAGCCAGTTCTGGTTCTTGCCTGTGTCAAGCAGGGGCGTGGCCTTCCCACCCACGCCCCTGCGTCAAATCGCAGGAGATCATTGGCTGTATTGGCCAAAACGACAAAACGTCACTCCAAGGTCAGACAGACTTGGATTTCAAAGCGTGCTACTTCAACAAGAACACCTGGAGGTGGATAAATGAACCTTAATGACTTCTGCGGCATTGTCGTGGCGGCGATGTTGATCGGGGCAGTCGCCATGTTCGCGGTCCTGCTCTGCAATGTCAACCACCAACCTAAACGCAACTCCCGCAAGCGCGCCGAGGCGCAGGCGCTGCGGTGACGACCATCGCTGGCTGTTGCCGGCACCACTGCCAGCAACACACGATACTTTAAGTACACGGCTACGCCAGTGCGGCATTTTAGGATCCGATCCAAGGGCTTCGCCCCTGCCGCAAGTCCCATAGCGCGGCAGGAGTATCCACTTCTTCACAGGTGTTGTAGAGGGCCGCGAGTCACGGAGATCCCTATCTGTACGAAGCACTCGATTTCGTAGCGCAGGGAAAAGTTAAAACGATTCTCGAGACGTACCCATTGGCAGAGGCACCTAGGGCCTACGACCGCGTTGCGCAGGGCGAGGCCAGCTTCCGCGCCGTCCTCACAATGTAAGCGCCGATCCGAGCAGTGTTTCGAGCGGATCAACGCGCCAACCGTACAGAGCCTTTTTCGGATCATGGCAAGGTGGCACGGAGGCCACTCGCCATGAAGCAGAATCCGCGCTCCAACTCCAACCGCAAGAAGGCCAAAACCGTTTTGCGCCTGCCTGATCTCGAATTTGCGAAGGCAGCTGTCCTCAACAGCCTCACCAGTCTCGACGCGCAGCGTGGGTATCGTCACGCGATCGACGAGTTCGTTGACTGGTATTGTTCAGAACCCCGTCTTGCATTCAACCGGATTGTGGTTCTCAGATACCGGAGCTACCTTGAGACTCGGCAACTTGCTTCAGGCACTATCAACCTGCGGTTAGGGGCAGTGCGCCGCCTCGCGTATGAGGCAGCCGACAGTGGCCTGCTCAGCTCTGACCTAGCGGCCGGCATTCGCCGAGTTAAGGGCGTTAAGAAGCTGGGCGTGCGGCTTGGGAACTGGTTGACGGCCGAACAAGGCCAGGCACTTTGGCAGGCACCCGACATTCATCGCATGAAAGGAAAACGGGATCGGGCTCTTCTTGCCCTGCTCCTGGCATGCGGGCTGAGACGGCATGAGGCCGTCAGCCTGAGACTCGACCATCTTCAGCAGCGGGAGGATCACTGGGCCATCGTCGATCTGTTGGGTAAGGGAGGACACATCCGTACGGTTCCGATTCCCGACTGGGTGATTGCGGAATTGAAAGGGTGGCTCAGTGCTGCTGGGATTGACCGGGGCAGGATCTTCCGCAAAGTCACTAAAATGGGCCGCATCTGGGGCGACAGCATGACAGAGAAGGCAGTCTGGCACGTTGTGAAGGAGTGTGCAGCAAGAATCGGCGTCGTGAAATTGGCGCCTCATGATCTTCGCCGCACATGCGCGAAGTTGTGCCAGGCTTCCGGGGGTGAGTTGGAACAGATCCAGTTCCTGCTCGGACACGTTTCAGTTCAAACGACCGAGCAATACCTGGGCTGTAAGCAGCGGATTCGGTCGGCGGTTAACGATCGAATCGGAATCGAGCCGAAGCCCTGATACGGTCAGTGCCCCACAGGGGCTTGGCTGGCCGACTTCTCTCCGTCGTTAGGGATGACTTGCCGACCATCCGGGACTCCGCGTGCCGAGCCGCTGCCGCCGGCTTGAGTGCGATGCCTAAGGATGCCAGCGTCGTGAGATGACAAAACTTCGCATGGTGTGACTGCGTCATGGTGGATTTCTCTGCGCTACGACGGGAAGCAGCGGCCAAAGGCAAGCAAGAGCTTTGGAGACCCCTGAAGCCTGATCTTTCGCCTGAGTAGTGCCCACACCAGATTGGCTTCCTTTCGTAAAAACCGAACCCAAGTTTCCGTGTCTGCCGTTATGTGCAGATTAGCCGAGCCAGTATGACCGTCAGAAATCTGCAATGTCTTCTCGTGAATCACAACGGTGGCCTTCACTTCTTCCTGCCCGGTAAACGTAAAGTGATAGGTTGCGTTCAGCCCCTCCGATTTGCCGCGTTGGAAAACCAATGGCAGCCCTCGCAGAAAACCGCGAATGGCGCCCTGTCCCGCGGTCCCGTTTGAGACCCGCTTCGCTGTTTTATGTGGAAATCGCCGCGCCACGTATTCTTCCGCGTCAGAGTTCGGGATGACGTAAACCGTCTCCACCTTTTTCTGCAAGGGCTGGACGATTGTCTGAAGGTATTGCTTCCGATCGGTCAGGAAAGGTGCGATGACATCCTCCCCGGCTGGACAAACCGCCATGCAGTAGGCAGCCTTGTAATTGGCGCCGAACGACAGGCTCTGCCACATGGAAACTGTTTCAGCACCGGAAACTCTTTCGCGGTATTGTTTGGCACTGCCGCTGTCGGCAATGGTCTCCACCCAATCGCTAAACCCGCCCATGAATTCTCGGTAGTTGTGCGTATAACAGGCAGAAAAATTGAATTGGCCATCGGGCTCAATGGCTCCGGTGGGGCAGGCGGCGACGCACAATTTACATTCAAGGCATGGGTTGTAATCGAGAGGGTGTGAGGTCTCGGTCACCGCAGCGTCTATAAGAATCGTCCCGAGCAGAATAAAGTTGCCGAACTTTGGATGAATCACGTTGCGATGGATCCCCATCTGCCCCAGACCGGCTGCTACGGCGACCGGCTTGTGAGAGATCACCCACATCTTAGCGCCCCAGCGATCCGCTTCCATCGGGAAGCCTGCTGCTCCTCCATTGATGGCGCGAACTCCGGTTCGTTCCAAGGTTGCAACGATTCTGCGTGCCACCTCGTTAACCTCATCAACGCTATGGTGGAACTCCAGGTTTGCAATGGAGCGTGCCGGCGTGCGGATGTTTTCACGATTCATCCGGCAGACAAAACTCACGAGCGTCTTGGTGTCGGGGAACACCGCGGCGATGTCTGCCTTTTGGTCCGCAATTTCCGGCCGCTCGGCATCCACAAATCCAACATCGTCGGCGCCAGCTTCCATGCACACTGTGCGTAGCCATTCGGAATCCAATATCTGCAATCGAGTTGGCTGACTGCCTGCCGCTTCGCGTTCCCGAAATTGTCTGACTGTCGGATGTTCCGTCAATTGCGCCATCGAAACCTCCTCGACGATTACTACTATAGTGGCCGATACTCACCAAGTGGACGCGTGGCACGGAGTAAATCCAGTTGCACACTGGAAGTTGCGGTCCGTGCCAGCGCCGCACTTCGCTGAATTACACAGCCACTCATTCGCTCCCGCGAGACGGGTTGGCTGCTTGTGGAAACGGCGATCCGGTGTCGACGTTGCCTGAAGGTGACGTCTGCCCGCTCGTACCGGATCCCAGTGAAGGATTGGCTGCCTGTGGAAACGGCGATCCGGTGTCGACCTTCTGGTGCCATGCCAAGTCGTTCGTGCCGGTTTGATTGGCGGCTATGGAAGACGGCGAAATCAGCGGCAGCGCAAGCTCGCCGTTCCTCAGCGCCGGGTTTGCAGCCTGGGGGAATGGCGACCCTCCCCCGTACTGACCCACGGCAATCGTTGACATGAGCAACAGCGTTGCGAGCAATCCAAATGTAAGCTTCATGGAACTTCCTCCTTTGTTGTTTGACTTGTCTCATTCGCATTCGCACGGAAGAGCATTCCGGCGGGTCGCGGCGAAATCGAGCGTGGGTTAAAGGATTACGACCACAATCCTACTATTGCAAAAAAATCGGAAAGAGCTCAAAACGTACTCGGAAGCTCCGACTTCTTAATTCGCCTGTTCAGCTCCGCCTGCATTGCCACCACTCTGTCGTACCAGTCTCTCTCGCCCTGCGCTCCGGCGTCCGAAGCCATGCTCGCCGCCATGCTGCTGGGCACTTCGCTCGTGGGCTGCAACTCGACAAATTTAGTGGCTGAGGGCGCAATGGCGTGATTGTCGGCGATGTACTCATCCATCTTGGCCGCCAGCACGCGACTGTAGAAGTCTTCCGGCACCGGGCCTAGCTGGGGCTGTTCGCCGGTGATCATGTTGTTGCCTGCAAGCAGAGTCGGCGCGGGCGCAACGAGATTTTTGTCTTCGATGTACTTCTCCACCTGTGCCGCGAGTACTCCATTGTAGAAATCATTGCCGGACGACTGTTTCAGTGTATCTTTGGCCAACTGCTGCCCGTCAGTGAGCATGTTGTTGCCTGCCAGCGCACTGGGCGCTTGCCGGACCGCACTGTTCTCCTCTCTGTATTGATCTACCTGGGACTCGATCACCCGGTTATAGAAATCATCTTGGGCCCCGGCAACTGTGACGACCCCGCCGTTCCTCAGAGCGTGATTTGCAGCCTGGGGAAATGCGGGTCCCCCGTTCTGACCCATGGCAATCGTGGATACGAACAACAGCCCTGCGGGCACTCCAAACATTAGCTTCATAAACGTGCTCCTTGTTCCTCGAGTTTTGTTTCATTCACAGGTGAGCACCGAACAATCAACCCGAGACATCAGCCTTTACTGCAGTAGATTATGAGGATAATCCAACGGGTGCAAAAAAATTCAGAAGCTCTGCAACAAGTGCTCCCGAACCGAACTCAGGATGTTCTGCTTTTCAACGGGGTCGGGCAAGATGCGCGCAATCGAAACTGCACCCGCCATCGCCGTAAAAATAACCGTGAAGTTCCTCTCCCGCTCGGCGGCCGTACCGCCAGGCATAAACTCCAGCATCCGTTTCTGCCACGCTTTCAGAGTGCCTGCGATTCGCTTCCTTACCGCCGGAGCCGCGCGGGCAATCTCGGGAGCCAATGCAGCAATCGGGCAGCCCGTACCGGCGTGCTCGCAATGTTCAGGGGACAGGTACCAGCGAACGATCTCTTTCCAGCGCTCGGCGGCAGGTACGTCCCGCAGAGTGGTAGAGACTTTTGTTCCAAACTCGGAGAATCCCTCCTCGATGGCTGCAGCGAGAAGGTCGTCTTTGCTGCGGAAATGTTTGTAAAAGCCGCCGACCGTCAGCCCTGACGCTTTCATTACGGTTGCAACACCGGGACCATTCAGCCCCTCCGCCCGAAATCGACGGGCAGCGTTCTTCAGGATCCGCTGGTGAGTCCTCGCCTTGTGATCAGGTTCGTAGCGCATGACGTAAATAGAGATTACACTCGTAATCTTCCGGGTGCAATTTATTTTGTTTGGTCGGTTAATCTCCGTAAGCTGCAGGTGCGCGGTATGCCTACGGTGCAACTTCGTTTATGAAGTGCTGGAGAATTCGCGAACTGCTGGAGGTGCTGAGTGGCCAGAGTGACTACGCACAGCGGGCCCGAAGTTTCGAACGAAATTCGTCAGCATGAGCTCCTGCCCGTGTTGTCACCTGCTGAGTCGCACCTCTGCTTCCAAGTACTGCTCAAGATGGGATTGCGCCGACAGAAGGGCGTCGCGATTTCGCTCCAGTCGGCTGACCATCAACGCCCCCTCGAGAAGGGTGATGATGAGAGTGGCCGATTTTTCCGGATTGACACCCCGCTTGACCTCCTTCTTCCTTATACCGGCGCTGATGATCGAGCTCAGGAATTCGCGCCACTGCCGTAAACTCTTGAGAGCCCGGTCGCGTAGAACCGGGTTCCCGTCATCTGCGTCGATCGCCGTATTCAGCAGCGGGCAACCGCCCGGGACTGGAGAACGCCGCTCGACAAAGTTGGCCACAAATTTCTTCAGCCGATCGACGCTGTTCGGGACCATGTCCAGATCGTGCATCCTGGCTGCGGAGGCCACTTGCCAGGCATAGTCGAAGGCCTGCGCTGCCAGCTCTTCCTTACTGGAAAAGTGACGATAAATGCCGCCCTTTTCCAAGCCCGTCGCCTTCATCAGCTCGGAGATGGAGCCGCCCTCAAAGCCATGCTGGTTGAACAAGCCGGCAGCTTCGGCGACGATGCGCTGTCGTGTTTCCTGGCCCTTGGACATTGTCCCCTCCCTTCGCAGTATATAGCAAGAAGAGACTGCACGGTCTCCTTGAAATAATCTCTCAAAATTGCTTGCGACCGAGCGGTCTCGTGTGTATTCTGCACTGAGACCGAGCGGTCGCATTGGAATCCCCAGCCAGACGCGGAGAGACCGGCACGTTTTCGCAAGGTCAGCAAAGCAACCGGCCAATGCCGGCTAATTTCAGGAGGAGATCATGACAAACGCAGTACAGAATCAAACGTCCGCTTCGATTGAAATCGATGCTTTGGCCGGCAAGGCTGTAAAAGCCCTTGAGGTAATGAAGACGCTCACGCAGGAGCAGGTGGACAAGATCGCCAAGGCGATGTCCGAAGCCGGAGTTTCAAACGAGCGCCATCTGGCCGAATTTGCCGTCGAAGAGACCGGTATGGGCAATGTCGAAGACAAGGTCATGAAGAACCACTTCGCCAGCCAGGTCGTGTATGACTACATGAAGCACGCGAAGTCCGTGGGCATCATCTCCGAACAAGACGGCATTGTCGAGATCGCTGAACCCTACGGCGTTGTGGCCGCAGTTACCCCGACGACCAACCCAACCTCCACTACGATCTTTAAGTCGCTGGTCGCCCTCAAAGGCCGGAACGTGATCATCTTCGGCTTTCATCCGCGCGCGCAGAAGTGCAGCGCCGCAGCCGCGAAGATTATGCACGATGCCGCGGTGGCCGCGGGCGCTCCGAAGAACTGCATACAGTGGATCGAAAAGCCCTCTGTTGAAGCCACAAATGCTCTGATGACCCACAAGGACGTTTCCATCATCATCGCCACCGGCGGCGCAGCCATGGTGAAGGCTGCATACTGCTCCGGCCATCCGGCGCTCGGTGTAGGGCCGGGCGGCGTGCCGGTCTACATCGAAAAGAGCGCCAACCTCGACAGAGCCATCGCCGACGTGATCGCTTCCAAGACGCTCGACTATGGCACGATTTGCGCCGCCGATCAGTCGGTGATCTTCGATGATCGCGGCACCGCCAAAAAGGCCCTAGAGCTCTTCGAACAGGAGGGCGCCTACATTGCCACCGAAGAAGAGAAGGGGAAGCTGGAGAAGGTGATGTTCGACAAGGAGCGTGGCGTTCCTGCGATGGTGATCGTCGGCCAGAGCCCGCAGGTCATCGGCAAACTGGCCGGCATCGACATCCCCGCCGACCGCAAGCTGATCCTCGTTCCGCTGACCACCACGAGCGGCGGGGACTGGATGAGCCATGAAAAGCTTTCGCCGGTGCTGGGCTGGTACGTGGCAGCCAACAGCGATGAGGCGATTCAGGCAGCACAATCGCAGCTGCAATTCGGGGGCGCGGGTCACACCGCGGCGGTGTTCACGAACAGCGAAGACATTGCGATGAAGTTTGCGCAGAAGGTCGACGCCAGCCGCGTGATGTGGAACCAACCTGCGGTTCACGGTGCGCTCGGCGCTCTGTGTAACAGCCTGGTGCCATCGCTGACTCTGGGCTGCGGCGCAAAGGGCGGCAACATCACGGGTGTGAACGTGAGCTACAAGGAGCTGCTGAACGTCAAGCGGCTCGCCCGGAGAACATCGTAACCGCGAAGCGAGCCATGTCGGTCAGCTGCAACGCATGGAAAATACCGGCAGAACTGTTGTGGGGGTCCAAGCAGCGGCAGAAGCGATGCTCTATGACCGAGCATCGCTTTCTGTACTGGGTATTTTTTGAGGAGCATCAATGAGCATACAAACAGCACTCGACACACCAGCCGGCGCAGCTTCGAGCATGCGCGAGATCCTGTCCCGGCAGCGCGCTGCATTTCTTCGTGAAGGACCACCTACGCTTGGCCAACGCAAAGCCGATCTTCTGAAATTGAGGGCCGCCATCCTAGCCAGGCGAGATGAAATCGGAAAGGTCCTGCAAGAGGACTTCGGACACCGCTCGAGCCATGAGACAGCCATAGCGGAGCTGCTGCCGGTCATTGCGGGAATCGACTACCAGCGCAAGAAGTTGCGCAAATGGATGCGTCCCGAAAAGCGGCATGTCCCGATCCAGTTCCAGCCGGCGCGCGCCTGGGTTTCGTATCAGCCGCTCGGTGTCGTCGGAATCATTTCGCCTTGGAACTTTCCGCTGGGCTTGGCGCTGACGCCGCTGGCGACGGCCATCGCAGCCGGCAACCGCGCCATGATCAAGCCATCGGAGTTCACCCCGGCTTCGAGTGCGCTCTTGGTCAAAATGATCGGTGAAACGTTTGCAGAAGATCAGGTTGCCATCGTGGCCGGCGATGCTGCCGTGGGGCAGGCGTTCGCTGCACTGCCATTTAATCACCTGTTTTTCACGGGCAGCACTCCGGTGGGCCGCGCCGTAATGAAGGCGGCCAGCGAGAACCTGGTTCCGGTCACGCTCGAAATGGGCGGAAAATCGCCGGTGATCATTGAAAAAGGCCATCCGATGAAGCATGCAGCGACCAGTATCGCCTTTGGCAAGCTTTCGAACTCGGGGCAGATCTGCATCGCGCCAGATTACGCGATGGTTCACGAAGATGACGTCGAGCCGTTTATCAAGTCATTCGATGCGGCGGTGCGGGCGCTCTACCCTGATGGGCCAACGGGAGACGACTACACGTCCATCATCAATGAGCGCCACTATGCGCGATTGCAGGCTCTGTTAGACGATGCGCGGTCTAAGGGAGCAAAGGTGCGCGAGGTCGGTGCGAATGCGAGCGAGGCACATCGTCGCATCCACAACCTGGCGCCTACCGTGGTGACTGGCGCCACTGACGAGATGCGCATCATGCAGGAAGAGATCTTTGGCCCAATTCTGGCCGTCATCGCATACCGCGAGCTCGACGAGGCGATGGCGTATGTCAATGCGCACCCGCGTCCCCTGGCGCTGTACTTTTTCGGTGCCGACGGGCCAAACCGCCGCAAAGTGCTCTCGTTGACGACATCCGGAAACGTCACGATCAACAACACGATCGCGCACTACCTGGTGGACGACCTTCCGTTCGGCGGTGTCGGCCCAAGCGGCATGGGCGCATATCACGGAGTCGAGGGCTTCAAGGCTCTCAGCCACGGTAAGGGCATCTTCCAACAAGGTACATGGAACCTTATCGAACTCGTCCTCCCGCCGTTCGGATCGGTCGCCAACTTTATCGGAAAGACTATGCTTCGCTGAGACGCATTCTAGTTATATTTTGCGACTTATGGATTATGGATAGAACCAATGCGAGAACGGAGATGAAACCGCGAGGCTTAAAAGTGTTTCGGTTCACCAGAAATGAAACCCATTTCCGGAGAGTGGTCATGAAAGGAGTGCTATGAATCTTACCGGTCGCACCATCCTCATCACCGGCGGCTCGGCCGGCATCGGCCTTGCCTTTGCGCTTAAGTTCGTTGAACTCGGCAACGAGGTCATCGTGACTGGTCGGCGCCAGGCGGTACTCGATGAGGTGAAGGCGAAGCACCCGAAGCTCCACACCATCCAGAGCGACGTCGCGGATCCTGCACAAATTACTGCGCTCGCGGCGCGCGTGAAAGCAGATTTCCCCAAGATCGACGTGCTGATGAACAACGCGGGCGTCATGCTCTACAAGAACCTCAAGGCTCCGACGACCGACCCCTCTGGGTTAATGGCAGAGGTAAACATCAACCTGGGCGGCGTCATCGGTATGACCTCTGCGCTTATTGACATCCTCACCACCAACAGAGGCACGGTGATTAACGTGTCGTCAGCCCTGGCATTCGTGCCGCTGCCCGCCGTGCCGATCTACAGTGCCACTAAGGCGGCAGTTCACTCCTACACCCAGTCGCTTCGGTTCCAATTGGAGGAAACCGGCGTGGAAGTCATCGAGCTCATGCCACCCGTGGTGAAAACCGATTTGGCGGCAAACATTACCGAGGGTGGCAACTTCAACGTGATCACCAAGGACGAGTTAGTGAAGCTCTCCTTTGCATCCCTGAAGGCGGGCGTCCTCGAGATCCGGCCGGGACAGTCCAAAACGCTCGCGTGGATGCGCCGCCTCGCCCCCGATTTCATCAACCGGAAACTCTGGAAGGCGTCAAAGAAACTGGTGCCGGTCGGGGTGGGATAGGGCGGGTAAGAATCTCAGCTCTTGCTCTGCCCTCGGCGCTGCACTGATCGACGCCCGCACTTGTTAGGAGATTGATCGATGGCTAACCTTCCGCCTAGAAAGATAGGAAGGGCTTCACGCTGCAACTGCAAATGATTCCGATCAACACGGACTGCTGAGACTGCGGCCGGCGCCTTCAGTTCGATCGGTCCCGCCAGCCGCCGCGGGAGCTGCATGATGCGCTCCCACTGCCGCCAACAGTAGTCAGCAGCGGGCGTAGTTGTGCCAAACAGCTCGGCTGCATGACTCCATTCCAGGGCCGCGGTATATGGGAAGCGATTCCGCTCGTCCTCCTGGGCAGTGTAGGCATAGTTGAAAGCCTTCACGAAAACAGCGAGGCTCGCCAAGCTGTGAGCGCTGACTCTGATTGCTGGCGTTTGATTGTTTCGGCTCTTCATCGCTGCCTCCTGGCGTTCAGCCTCCGAACACAGATGATTTGGGCAACCGTCGTGCCAAACATAGAAATCCGCGTATTATAAGGTAGGAAAAGGACTTATACCGAACGGCGTCTCGGATTTCAGTGCTGTCGAAGTCCAAAATGTCGAGTGCTCCTCGACAGTCAATTCCCCTGACTAATCGGGCGGGCCGGCCGAAAATCTGGGACTTGACGCGAGATGATTCAATACTGTGTTCCGAGATACACTGTCCCGAATAACTGGGCACCTTCTATGAGCGGAAGTGGAGATGACAATCTGGATCCCTGGTGGGCGCAAGATCCACAGGCGTATTTACAGCGGCAAAACGAACGCCTGCAATTGCTCCTGAACCTGACGACCCGCATCACCTCGAATCTCGACCTGCGTGAAGTGCTGCGGGCGATTTCCGCCAACTTTCGCGAGCTTATGCGCTGCGACGGAGCCGGGGTCTGGTTGCCCGGCGAAGAAGTGGGAACGTTCAAGTTATATGCGTTCGATGCGCCCGGCAGTAAGGGCTTCGCCAGGGAGGAGCTGATCATCACTCCGGCCGAGGACGATCCCGGCAAACGAGCCTTCGAGACGATGAAGCCGATGGTCGCGACGGTTGCGGAGATCGGTTGGCCAGGCGGCGGCGAGGGGTACAGACTCGCAGCGGCGGAAGGCATGAAGAGCGCTTGTTTTATCCCGCTGGTAAGTCGCGGCCGTGCGCTGGGGGACCTGATGATTGTGCGTGCAACGGAGGGAACCTTCACAGCAGAAGACATAGACTTCCTCAGCCAGGCCGCGGGCCAGATCGCAATTGCCATCGAAAACGCCCTTGCCTATCGTGAGATCTCCGAACTGAAGGACAAACTGGCGCAGGAAAAGCTCTATCTGGAAGAAGAGATACGCAGCGAGATGGATTTCGAGCAGATCGTGGGGTCGAGCGCGGCGCTCAAGCACGTTTTGCAGCTTGTCGAGACGGTCGCGCCCAACGACTCTACCGTCCTGCTGCTCGGCGAAACCGGCACCGGAAAGGAGCTTATTGCCCGCGCGATCCACGACCGCAGCCGGCGCAAAGAGAGGACATTCGTCAAGCTGAACTGCGCGGCGATTCCTACTGGCCTGCTTGAAAGCGAGCTGTTCGGCCACGAAAAAGGTGCGTTCACGGGCGCTATCAGCCAGAAGATTGGCCGCATGGATCTCGCGGATAGGGGCACGCTGTTCCTGGACGAAGTCGGTGATATCCCAACCGACATCCAGCCGAAGCTACTGCGCGCTCTGCAGGAGCGAGAGTTTGAACGGCTGGGCAGCACCGTTACCCGGAAGGTGAATGTGCGCCTTGTAGCGGCGACCAACCGTGATCTGGAAAAGATGATCGCGAGCCGCGAATTTCGCAGTGATCTCTACTACCGTTTGAATGTATTTCCCATCCGAATCCCGCCGCTGCGAGAGCGTCGCGAAGACATTCCCTTGCTGGTGAGTTATTTCGTCCAAAAGTTCGCCAAGGAAATGCAAAAGAAGATTGAGACGATCCCGACGGCGACGATGAAGGGCCTCGCGGCGTGGGAATGGCCAGGGAACATTCGGGAGCTGGAGAATTTCATCGAACGTGCCGTAATCCTGACGCGAGGCCAGTCGCTGGAGGCGCCGCTTTCCGAGTTACGCAAGCCAAGCACCGGCACGGCCCCTGCTCCCGCCGCCCAGTCCGGGCAGGAGGATATAGCACGTATCGTGAAAGAAACCATCAACGCTGCCCTGAATGAGAAGAGGCCCACCGACGAGTATGCCCAAAAGCAGCGCGAAGAGATCGTGCGCGCCCTCACCCAGAGCAATGGCCGTGTTGGGGGAGCCGATGGGGCCGCGGCCCGCATGGGCATCAACCGTACGACTCTCATCTCGCGCATGAAGAAACTCGGTATCGATCCCAGGCAGTACGCCGCCTAAATCGGAAGCACCTACACTGCCCGCTTTGCCCCCGCCGCGACCGGCCTTTCACAAATCGCAGTCACCTCGAATCACGCTTAGCTGTCGAAACTGACTTCGACACTCTCGACTCCTCGCAACACTGCTCTCATCTCCGACGCTGAAAATTCATCGAGTTACAGATCGATAGGTTTGGCACGCACATTGCATTTAACGCATGCGTATGACGGCTCCTGGCATGAATGACGAGGTCAGGAAGCCCGCAAAGAGGCGGTGCGTTATGGCAAGAGTGATTGAGTTCTATCTCCCGCAGAATTTCAAACCGACGGCGCGATGGATGCCGCCCGATCAACGCGGAACGATAGTCGAATTTCCCAGCACTGTGGCGAGGAAATCAGCTTGAACTGCAGCGGAGGCAAGAACGATGCGTGGTTCGCAAAGCAGGGGGTGCTGCATGTTGAAGATCTCCATTGTCGAAGGAAGGAAGCAGCGCCGGCTGGTGGTAGAGGGCAAGCTCGTCGCGCCGTGGTCCGATGAGCTGAAAGCCGCCTGCGAAAGGGCCGGATCGGGACTTGACGGCCGTGAACTCGTCGTCGATCTGAAAAACCTAACGACGATCAGCCAACAAGGAGAAGACCTGCTTCTGGAACTGATGAAGCAGGGAGTCAGATTCCGTGGCTGTGGTGTGTTTACGAAAGAGATTTTGAAACAGGCCGCCCGCCAGATTTCGCAGGAATGGAGCACATGAATGAACTGCTCAATGTTGTCTTACAAAAGCTTGCCCGCCGCTCGGAAGTTCATTTTAAGAATGAGCCTTGCGCTCGCTTTAGGCGCGAGCCTCACCGGATGTGCCGTTGGGCCAAAATACCATCGCCCGACGGTGAAGCTGCAACCGTTTCACAATGCCCCCTCTATCGAAACTCGTACCGCTTCTCTGTCGGCGCCGCCCCTCGACCAGTGGTGGGCGGGCTTCCGTGATCCTGAGCTGACACGGATCGTGAATCGGGCGCTGGACGAGAATCTTGACCTCGCCGCTGCCATGACACGGGTGCAACAGGCGCGTGCCGCTGCCCAAGGAGCAGGAGCGCGGCGCATGCCCTCCGGAAGCATCAACGCTTCGACGACCTCACTGTATCAATCGACCGAGAGTATGTCGGGCCGAGTCGCCTCCCATTTGCCCGGCTATGATCGCCATCAGAACTACTTCGATCTCGGATTCATCGCAAGCTGGGAAACGGATCTGTTCGGCGGTTTGAAAAAAGGAGCTCAGGCTGCTGCGGCGGAGGCTCAGGCGGCCGAAGCTCTCCATACGGGAACTCGCATCACGGTTGCCGCGGAAGCCGCCGATGCCTATATGCAGATACGGGGCGCGCAGGCGCGCTTAAACTTCGCCAAAGACCAGATCTCCACTGACAAGCATCTCGTCGAACTAGTGCAGCAGCGCAGGGATGCGGGCATCGCTTCCGACCGCGAACTCGCTCAGGCCCAAGCCTTGCTGTCGCAAGCGAACGCGACAGTTCCACTTCTCACGGTTTCTCTCGAGGCACAGCTGAACCGGCTGGACGTTCTCATGGGCGCGCAGCCGGGAACGTACGCAGCGGAACTGACGCCCGTGATCGACATTCCCGATGTACCGGAAATCTCCGGCTTCGGGACGCCCACTGATCTATTACGCAGGAGACCCGACATCATCGCTGCCGAGCGAATGATTGCTGCCTCGAATGCTCGCATTGGCCAGGCTCTCGCCGAATACTATCCAAAGCTCTCACTTTCAGGCATCGTCGGGTCTCAAGCGCTCGCGCCCGCCCATCTCTTCGAGCAGCAGGGATTTCAGCCTATCAGTGTAGTAGGACTGCGTTGGAGACTCTTCGATTTCGGCCTGGTCGCTGCGGAAGTGAAGCGAGCGCGAGGCGCCAATGCCGAAGCCTTGCTCCAGTATCGAAGCTCCGTCCTTCACGCGGCCGAAGATGTCGAAGACGCCTTCAGTTTACTCGTCCAGTCGGAGAATCGCCGAAATGAAATCCTTCGTGAAATCGCTGAATTGCAGCGTGTGCGCGACCTGTCGCAACAGTCCTACGCCGCGGGCGTCATCGCACTCACTGACGTGCTCGACGCCGATCGTCAATTGCTTGCGGCCAAGGACGACTTGGCCGTAGCTCGAGAGAGTGCGGCGCGTGCCGCGATCGGGTCTTATCGCGCCCTCGGGGGCGGCTGGCTCCAGTGATCGAAATCTACAAATAAAGAAGGAGCGCCATATGAAAAAGATCAATTTCACTTATTCCGCCCTGGTCATTACCGGCTTCGTAGTCAGCTTGGGCTTGGCTGGTTGCAGTCAGAAGCAGGAGTTAGACCCAAGAACAAAGCCGGAGCTGGTTCGCATAGTGGAAGTAGGTTCGTCGTCCGGAGCAGATCCCGCATTCACTGGCGTGGTTTCAGCGCGTGTTCAGAGCAATCTTGGTTTCCGAGTTCCCGGAAAGATCACGAAGCGCCTGGTAGATACGGGGCAGTTTGTCCGTGCTGGGCAACCGCTCATGGCGATTGATCGAACGGACTATGTCCATGCCATCACGGCACGAGCAGAAACCGTCACTGCAGCAAAGGCAAAAGCTCTTCAAGCGGCCGCCGATGAGGCCCGCTATCGCGGTTTGGTCAACAGCGGCGCGGTTTCCGCTTCGACCTACGATCAGATCAAGGCCGCATCGGATGCGGCACAAGCTGAGCTCGCTGCTGCCAAGGCTCAGGAGCAGGTTGCGAGAGATGAGGACGGTTACTCACAACTTCTTGCGGATGCGGACGGCGTCATTGTCGAGACCTTGGCCGAGCCGGGACAAGTGGTAATGGCCGGGCAAACGATTGTGAAGCTCGCCCGTTCCGGTCCGCGAGAGGCCGCAGTTAGCCTCCCTGAGACGTTGAGGCCAGCGCTTGGATCGACGGCATACGCAACGCTCTACGGCAAGACGATGAGAGTTCCAGTTCGATTGCGACAGCTTTCCGGTGCTGCAGACCCGCAGACCCGCACCTTTGAGGCGCGCTATGTTCTCGAAGGCGCTGCCGCGAATGCCCCGTTGGGAGCAACCGTTACAGTCCATCTCTCCGGTGATGCAGGGGCCGATGGATTGCAAGTGCCGGTCTCATCCGTCCTCGATCAAGGGAAGGGGCCTGGTATCTGGTTACTGAACCCTTCTACATCCACAGTCTCATTTCAACCTGTACAAGTACGCCAGTTGGGTGAAGAACTAGCAACCATCAGCGGAAACCTGCACCCAGGACAACAGGTCGTAGCGCTTGGAGTTCATCTCCTTCACGATGGCGAACGCGTGCGGGTAGAGACTCAGGGAGAAGTGCGATGAGCGAGCACCATACGTCACAAGAAAATGAAAAGTTGCTCCAGGTACACGGCGTGTCTGGACCCCAGGTCCGCGAACATGCGGCGAAGCAGTTTCTCAATCTGTCGTCCCTCGCAGTACGCGAAAAGGCGATCACTCTGTTTTTGCTCATTATGATCGTTGCTGCTGGCGTCTTTGCCTTCCTGAAGCTGGGACGCGCAGAAGACCCTACCTTCACGATCAAGATATTCACCGTTGCAGCGGTGTGGCCCGGAGCAACAGCACAGGAGATGCAGGACCTCGTTGCGGAGCCGCTGGAGAAGCGCATGCAGGAATTGCGCACCTACGATCGCGTAGAGACCTTCACCCGCCCCGGGCTCGCGCTGATGATGGTGACTCTCAAGGACACGACTCGCCCAGAGGACGTCCCGGCAGAGTTTTACCAGGCCCGTAAGAAGCTAGGCGATGAAGCTCACAAATTGCCTCAGGGCGTATTCGGTCCCTTCATCAATGATGAGTACTCGGATGTGACGTTCGCACTTTACTCGGTCGAGGGTCCAAGCCTTCCTCCTCGCCAGCTTACGCGTGAAGCAGAAACTCTTCGGCAGCGGATTCTTCAGGTGCCCGGGGTGAAGAAGATTGACGTCGTTGGAGAACGGCCAGAACGTATTTTTGTCGAGTTCTCATACGAACGGCTGACCACGCTGGGAGTAAGCGCACGAGATATTTTCGGTGCACTGGTTCGAGAGAATGCGGTAACTCCATCTGGATCAATCGATACCAAAGCTCAACAGGTTTACATTCGCTTGGATGGCGCGCTCGATGATCTTCAGAAGATTCGGAACACGACCGTTGTGTCAGCCGGGCGCACCGTAAAGCTTTCTGATATTGCCGATGTAAAGCGCGGATACGAAGATCCCGCAACCTTTCTTGTTCGTCATAATAGCCAGCCGGCCTTGCTTCTCAGCATCGTGATGAAGGAGGGCTGGAACGGTCTGGACCTCGGCAAAGCTCTTGTTGCCGAACAGAAGAAGATTTCCGCCGACCTGCCCGTAGGTATCAGCTTCAGCAAAGTGACGGATCAGGCAGTAAACATCCGCGAAGCAGTGGATGAGTTCATGCTGAAGTTCTTTGTCGCTCTTGCCGTCGTGATGATCGTTAGCATTGTCAGCCTCGGTTGGCGCGAAGGAATC
>WNGF01004414.1_pt1 | contig 18464 bp, 21 predicted proteins | sample 5400641 | NCBI WGS metagenome assembly WNGF01 (sample SAMN13153371, study PRJNA577476) | soil metagenome | isolation source: 80 cm soil or saprolite under grassland replicate 2 | place: USA:California | collected 2016-06-15
CCGCCTGCGCCAGCTCCATTCGATCGAGCCGATAATCCACGTAGCACAAGTTGCTGAGCGCCCAGCTTGCGTTCGGGTCGATCGCGAGCGCGCGCTCGAACGCCTTGCGCGCGAGCTCGGGATACCCAAGCGCCGCGAACAACGTGCCCAGCGTGTTCTGCGCGCTGGCGGATCGCGGATCGTAGTAGGCTGCGCGATACGCCGCGCCAAGCCCCTGTTCCGGCATTCCCCAGTCCCGCCAGACGCGCGCGAGCCCCTCGTGAGCCACCGACAGGGATGGCGCCTCGTGCAGCGCCCGCGTCAGCGCCGAATAGGCCGCATCCAGGACACCAAGGCGTTTGTATTCCTCGGCGACCCGAACGTGACTGGCGGCAGCCGGGAACATCGCCTCGGCGAGCAGCGCGGCAGCCAGCCGGCTGTTCGCGCTCTCAACGGTTGCGCCGAAACCAGCCTGGCGTGGTGCGGAGTGTGAAACGCCACGCTGCTGCTTCTTCTGCGCCCCCATCAACGCCGGAGCGGTGGCAATGGGTGGCCCACCGAGATTGACGGCAGGCTCACCCGTCCGCACGAGCCGGCGTGTCAGCGGCGAGGAGTGTCCGGCCGCGCACCCGCTCAGCATCGCGACGCCAAGCAGTACCGCGGTCAGCCCTGAACGCTGACGCACACCGCCGCAGGTCCGCATCTAGTCTTCGTCGCGCAGGCGCGCCCGGCGACGCATCAGGTACATGACGAGAAAGACTCCCGCCAGCGTCAACAGCACGACGTTTATCGTTGTTCCCATACCGATCCTCCTCAGGATGACTACTTGTTAACGACCTGTCCGAAAAAGACACGCACGAACTGGATGACGGCCGGGCCCAGCGTCACCACGTAAAACGCCGGAAACAGGAAAAACACGAGCGGGAACACCAGTTTGACCCCGACCTTCGCCGCTTTCTCTTCCGCCCGCTGGCGACGCTTCGTACGCGACACCTCAGCGTGGGTGCGAAGTGCCTGCGCAATGCTCGTTCCGAACCTGTCTGTCTGCACCAGCATGGCGACGAGCGATCGCACGTCGTCGACCCGAGTCCGCGCCGCAAAGTTCTTGAAGGCTTCGATGCGTGGCTTGCCAGCCCGCACTTCCGTCGTAATCAGCTTCAGTTCCGCCGCGAGCTCGGGATGCGAGACGTCCAGCTCCTCGCTCGTCTTCAGGATCGCCTGGTCGAGGCCGCATCCCGCTTCCACGCACACGATCATCAGGTCGAGCGCATCCGGCAGCCCGTTCTCGATGCGGCGCTTCTGCTTGATGATCAATCGCGCGAGCACCAGACCCGGGATCATGTAGCCGACCATCGCGGCGAGAGCCGCGAACACCCAGGCCATTGGGCCGATCATGAACTTCAGCGGAACCGCGCCGAAGACCAGCGGCAGCACGAGCTCCGCGATGGAGTAGAACACCGCGGCGCCGAAGCTGTGAATCCCCGCGGCGAGAAGCCGGCGCCGCAACCGGCTCATTTCCTTCGGCGATTTCGGCAGCTTGCTGGCAATCGTCTGCAGTTTCGGATTGATCTGCTCCGTCAGGCGGATCTGATCGACGATCCCGGCGGACGCGGTGGGCGCGATGTCCCGCAGGCGGCGCCGTTCTGGCGCTCGAAGCGCCAGCACGCGCGATGTGCTGAAGCCCGTGATCAGCGCTATCGAGATGAAGACGCCCGTGAGCGCCAACCAGATGTCTGGAGTCATGTCTGAAATCCTTGGTCTTAGTACGGAATCTGGACCAGCTTGCGAATCGTGAGCGTCCCGAGAACCTGCAGGACGAGGGCGCCCACGATCATCTGGACGCCCAGCGGATCACTGATCAAGAGCTTCAAATGACCGGGCGCAATGACGAACAGCGCAACCGCGAGCGCCGGCGGCATCCCCGCGAGGATCCAGCCGGTGATCCGACCGTGTGCGGTGAGCACCCGTACCTGCCGCTGAACCCTGAAACGATCGCGGATAACGGTTGCGAGGTTGTCGAGCACTTCGCCAAGATTTCCGCCCGTCTCTCGCTGCGTGAGCACGGCTGTGACGAAGAACCGCGCGTCGATGAGCGGGATTCGGGCTGCGAACGCTTTCATCGCCTCGGGCAGCGGCATACCGAAGTTCTGCCGGTCGTACAGCAGCTTGAATTCCTCGCCGACCGGAGCCGGGATCTCGTCGGCCGCCATGACCAGGCCCGTCGTAAACGCGTGTCCCGCGCGCATTGCACGTCCGATGAGATCGATGGCCTCCGGGAACTGCTCCTCGAATTTCCTGAGGCGCTGGGTCTTCTTGTACTTCACGTAGAAGAACGGCGCGAACGACGCGAGGATGCCCGCTCCAATCCCAAGCAGGGTATGGAACGTCGCGAGTTTCACGACCACATAAGCGCCGAGCGCAAGGCAGCCTGAGGACAGGAGCAATGTCGCCACGCTGAAGTTCAGGCCCGCCTGAGTGAGATCCCGCTGCAGTGGGGCTGTCACGCGTCCCATCTGGCCGAGCGCCGTGTTCAAGCTGCTGACACTGCTCAATTGCTCGGCAGGTTTGAGAATCTTGAACTTCTTCGGGATGGCCGCCGCTGTTTCGGGGCGGAGGCGCTTTCGCAGCGCGAGATCCTCCGACTGGTCGATCCGAAGGACGAACAACCAGTACGCCCCCAGGACGAGCGCGAGCATCCCGACAAACGTGAGAACAACAAAAACCACCTCGACCTCCTCAGGCCACGGCCTTCACGTGCTCGAACATGTCCATCCGGAGCGGCGTTCCAGCCGCAGCGAGCCGATCGTTGCACTTCGGGCGGATGCCCGTCGCACGGAACCGGCCACGAACCTTGCCTTCCGGCCCGAGTCCCATCCGGTCGAACAGGAAGATGTCCTGCATCGTGATAACATCCCCTTCCATTCCTGTGATCTCGGAAATGCCCGTGACTTTGCGGGTGCCGTCGGCCATACGCGACACCTGCACGATGAGATTGATGGCCGACGAGATCTGCTGACGAACCGCTCGCTCCGGGATGTTCAGATTCGCCATGGCGACCATCGTGTCGAGGCGGTACAGCGAGTCTCGCGGGCTGTTCGCGTGGACGGTCGTCAGACTTCCGTCGTGCCCCGTGTTCATCGCCTGCAGCATGTCCAGCGCTTCCTCGCTCCGGACCTCGCCGACGATGATGCGGTCGGGACGCATCCGGAGCGCATTGACGACGAGCTCGCGTGCGCGGACCGCGCCTCTGCCTTCGATGTTCGCCGGCCGCGTCTCGAGGCGGATTACGTGGCGCTGCCGCAGCGCGAGCTCCGCCGCATCCTCGATCGTCACGATGCGTTCGTTCGCACCGATGAATCCCGAGAGGACGTTCAGGAGCGTTGTCTTGCCGGCGCCGGTGCCCCCGGAGACGATCACGTTGAGGCGGCTGGCGATCGCTGCCGTCAGGAATTCCAGCATCGGCTCGGTCCAGGACTCGCGGGTCACGAGGTCCTGCGCGCCGAGGCGGTCGGTTCGGAATCGCCGAATCGACATCGCAGGGCCGTCGAGCGCGAGCGGCGGGATGATCGCGTTGACGCGTGACCCGTCCGCGAGGCGTGCATCCACCATGGGGCTCGACTCGTCGATACGGCGGCCCACCGAGCTGACGATTCGCTCGATGATCTGCATCAGGTGGCGGTCGTCCTTGAAGACAATGTCGGTTTCCTCGAGCTTGCCTTCACGCTCGATGTACACCTGGTTGTACCGGTTGACGAGGATGTCGGAGATCGACGGATCGCGGAGCAGCACTTCGAGAGGCCCGAGCCCGAACAGCTCGTTGACGACGTCGGAAATGAGCGCCTCGCGCTCGAACAGGCTGAGCGGCATCGCGGCGCTCTCGCGCTCCACCATGCCGACGATCAGGTTGCGGATTTCCGGCTCCGCGGTCTCGCGCGGAATCCGGGTCAGGCGATCGAGATCGAGGCGGTTGAGCAGGTCCTGATGAATCCGGCTTTTCAGTTCCTGATAGTGCACGCTGCGAGTGTCAACCCCCGCCGCGCCGCCCGTGAGTCCCATCGAGATCATCGAGTCTGTCCCTTCTTCGTTAGCGTTCCGAATCAAGCTCGCTTCGGCGCAAGCCGTCCGAACAAACTGCCCGTACCCGGCTTCGCGCCCATGTCAGCACGGGGAATGCCCGCGAGGTCCCGTGCAAACGACACGAACGCACTGGACAGTTCGTTGTGGTTGTCCAGCACCAGCGGCCGTCCCTTGTTCATTGCCTGCAGTGCCAGGCGGTAATCGCTTGGAAACGTGTGCTTAACATCAATCCCGAGCGTGCGCTCGACGTCCTCGTGCCCGATTTCGGCACGACGGTCGGTGCGAGTGAGCACGACCGACAGCCGGCTTGGGCCGTATCGCTGTCGCAGAGTCGCGGCCATCCTGCCCGCATTGCGCACGGTCGCCAGCTCCTGATTGACGACCAGCACGATTTTCGTCGCCGTCTCGAGCGAATCGAGCGCCGTCGTATCGGAGCGGGGCACGTCGAGCACGGTATAGCGATAGCTGAGGCTCGCAAAATCGAGAAGCGTTCGAATGCGCTGCGCCTCGAACCCTCCCGTCACGGGTCTTCCCGACGCCCCGAGCAGATCGAGTCCGCTCTTGCTGCGCACGACGAGCCCGTTGAAGAATGCGGTGTCGAGCCGCTGAACGTTTTCGAGCGCGTCCATCACGGAGAATCGCGGTTCCGTACCAACGAACACCGCCGCGTCCCCGCAGGCGACGTTCAGGTCGACCAGCAGGGTCGAATCCGCCGCAGCCTTCGCGAGCGACGTCGCCACATTCACCGCAACCGTCGTCGCTCCGACGCCCCCCTTCGCCCCGATGATGGCGAATACCTGCCCGCGCGTTACGGGAACCAGGCTCTTGGCCAGCCGCTTGACCGCGGCCTGCAGTTCGGGGACCGACACCGGGTGAATGACACACTCGTTCACGCCGGCGCGCATCGCGTCCAGCATCAGCGCGGGATCGAGCTTCGCCACGATCAGCACGACACCAGTCGTAGGGTGCTGCCGCTTGAGGGACGCGAGCGCGGGGGGCAGCTGCGCGTCGTCGCGCACGTCGATTACGAGCACCTCGGGCTGCGCGGCGTTCGCCTGGGCGAGCATCGCCAGCGCTTCAGGCGGCACCGCGACCACCTGCATGCCGGTCTCGCGCACGACGTGCGCGAGCTGGGGATCCGAACTGACGAGTTTAATTACCGTGGACAACCTATCTCCTCACCGGACCAGAATGATCGAACGCAGGAACGACGCGGAATTCACCAGCTTCGAAGCTCCGCTCGCCGGGATTGTCATAATCCGCCCAATCACGGACTTGCCGGCTTTGTTCAGAGTCATGCTGCCATCAGCCGCCACATCGCCCATCCCCTCGATGAAGTACCCGTAGATGTTCTCCAGCCGGATGACGGGGGTCGAACCGTTCGGATCCTGGGACAAATACTGGTCGACGTTCATGACGCCGATCGGCACGACCCGCGGACTCTTCGTCGCGGGGCTGTACTTGCTGCCCACGATTTCCTTACTCGCGGCGTTATAAGAGGCGCCGGCATCGCGCAGGATCAACTCTTCGATTCCCTGGCTCGTGGGACCGACCATGTTGCCCGTTTCGACTTTGTAGCAGCCGCGAGCAGCCCAGTACGCCATGTCGTCCTGGCCGATTGTCGCGGGACAAACGACATCTGGCGAAGCGTAGCTGGACGGCAGGCCGTTGCAGCTCTCGATGTTTTCGCGATAGACGTCGCCACCGTTCTGGCCGTCAAGTCGCGGCAGACGAATGGCTCGGAACCAGCCGGACGACACCGAATTGCTGGCGTCCCCAACCTTGATCGCATACCGCAATCCTTCGTCGTACGGGAGTCGAAAACCCGTGCCGGGATCGGTCGTCGTCGCGGGCTTGTAAAAATCGGGCTCCTGCGGCGGCAGATTACCTTTACCCGTCGAGTACTTGTCGTACGTGGACGTGGGCAGGAAGTCCGGGTCCGGATTTGGATAGTCGGGCTCGGCCCCGCCTGGCTCGAATTCGTCCCAGCGATCCACGACGGCCCACGGTTTGAGGCAGTCCACGGTGTCGGCCGCGACGATCTGCGCCGTCGCCGTTGCCCTGACGCCCTGGCTGGCGACGCCGACCAGATTTCCGAAAAAGATCGGCAGCGGATTGCCCCGCAACTGGTTTCGAAACACATCAACTTTGACACACGTATCCGGCGGACCAGGTGCGCCCGGAGGGCACGCGGGAAAAGTCACATCCGACAGCTGCACGTCCGGCGCCTGTCCCCATACCCAGTTCTGGAGTGCGACCGCGCGCGCTTTCTCCTTGGCGCCGGCGAAATCGGTCCCACTGTCGAATGCGAGCGCGATGGCGCCGCTGAGCGCCCCCGCATCCGCCGAGTTCTGCGCCTGTCCGCGGCTCGACCACATCACGCCGTAATCGACGACGAGCGCGCTGAACGCCAGCAGGGCGACGAGGCACACGGCGACCTGGATTACGACCGCTCCACGGTCCGACGACCACCGCGATCGCTGCATCGGCACGATCAACCTCACTTTGTTCCGCCCCGCTTACCGCGGGGCGTCGGAAGCGGCGCGTCCACGAGACCGGCGCCCCCTTCGAGGCTCTCCCCTCCAACTCCGCCGACGGGCTTCTTGCCGGGCGTCGTGGGCTTCTTGATAAACGGATCTGGCACCGTCGGCAGTGGCGGCACTTCGTCCGGATCGAGGGCGCGCACCAGCCGTGGAGTAATAAGCACCATCAATTCGGTCTGCTCTGCGCGTCTGGATGTGCTCTTGAAGAGCGGACCGATCACGGGCAGCTTGCTGAGGATTGGGATCGCCGCGGTGTCGTTCTGCGAAATGTTGTCGAGGAGTCCCGCGATGGCGAACGACTGTCCATCGCGCAGCTCGACATCGGTTTCAGCCCTTCGTGTCGTGAGGGCGGGAATACGAAATCCGGAAAGGGTGATGCCGTTGTTGAAGTCGAGGGAGCTGACTTCGGGCTTCACTTTCAACCGTATCGCGTCGCCTGCAATCGTCGGTCTGAACGTCAGGCGAATGCCGAATTCCTTGAATACGACCGTGACCGAGCCGGTATTCCCCTGCACCACCGGGATTGGAAACTCGCCGCCGGCGAGGAAGCTCGCTTCCTGATTGTTGTAGGCGATCAGGTTCGGCTCCGCGAGGCTCTGAAACGCGCCGCTCGACTGCAGCGCCTTCAGCACGCCGCCGATGCCCTCCTTGCGGTCGAACACGAACAGGTTGAGGAAGTCGCTGAAGACCAGTCCGCCCGGCTTCTCGTCATTGAAATCGGGCGCGGCAAACTGCTGCGTCGTCGAGCGCGCGTCCCAGTTCTGCCGGCGGACGAAGAGCGCCAAGCCTGCTTCGGTGAGCTTCCGCCGGTTCACTTCAGCAAATCGCACCTGCAGCATGACCTGCTGGCTCTCGCTGCCTCCCGGGACCTGGAGCAGATTGATGACCTGCGCCTTGGGGAGCGATGCGGTGGCGATTTCGCCGATGCGCAGCATCGTATTGGTATTCGAAACCCTGCCCGAAAGGATCGTGGCTCCCTCACTGGTGGCGACGGTGACGTCTTCCCCCGGAAAGAGCGTGTGGAGCTGCTGCTCGAGATTCGTAATCGGCTGCTCGACGACGAGGTCGTACTGCAACCGGCTGCCCGGACCCCACACGATCAGGCTGACGGTGCCAGGTTTCTTCCCATCGATGAGAATCTCGCGCGGCTGCACGACGACAGCGTCCGCGATGTCGGGACTCGTCACGGCGATGCGAGTGACATCGAAGGGCGTCGTGATGACCGTGGAACGACCAGCCGTCAACTGCACCTTCGGATAAACCTGCGCTTCGGGTGCAGCCGGCGCCGGAGGCTGCGCCGCGGGCTGCGCCGGCACCTGCGCAGCGGGCGCCTGCGCGGCCGCCATCGCCGCTGCGGACAGGAGCAGCCACGCCGACAGCCCTGCTGTCCCCATCGACATTGACAAACCGCCTGCTGGACTCATTATCGAACGACCTCTTCTGAACGTTTCGCGGCCCTGATGGCCTCGACGGTGTAAATCCTCGCAACGGGCGCCGCGGCCTGAACGGGCGGAGGGGTTGCAATGCGGCGATTCATCACGCTCTTCACGACAGGCGGCGGTGCGGGAGCTTGTCCAAGCAGCGCGGCGGTGCGGATGCCCGTCGTCTCTGTGGGTTTCCGATCCATCGGATTACGCAGCGTGAGCATGATGTTCCCCTCGGTGGCGGCCAGCGCGACGCGCTCGGCGTCCTGCGGCGTCACCAGCAGCGTCACGACGGATGTCGGAATCGGCTGCCCGTCTCGCGCCTTCTCCTGGTCATAGCGGGTGCCCGCGGTGAGCACCTGCACGTCACTCACGACGACGCGCGTCATGCTGTCGCGTTCCTGGTCCCGCCGCAGCGTCACCATGACGTCGACGTGAGTGCCCGGAACCACGAACCCGGCGACGCCGACAACTTCGTTGACCTTGACCGAAACAGCGCGCATGCCTTCCGTGATGGAAGGGGGCAGTCCGGCGCCAGCGGCGAGCGGCGCCAGCTTCGATTCGGTGAGCGGCTCGTTAGCCACGACACCGGCGATCAGTCCGCGGTTCAACACCGCGTCGATGCTCGTGAACCCTTTGGGCACCGGGCTGCTCGCCGGCCACGCAACCAGCTTCACGTGGTCCTTCGTGATCATGGTGCCCATCGTCAGATCCAAGGCGGCGACCACCTGATAGAGGCTGCGGACTTCTACCTCGCGAACGGGCATCCGCTGGATGGCGCGATAGACGCCGACACTGGCGAGTCCCGCGACGGCGACGGCGACGAGGACAACGACAAATGTGCGTGTGGTGCGATTCATTTAAGGTCTCCGCTCTCTTGATCTCTCAACATGGAAAACAAACGCGCTTAGCTGCCACCCGCGGCAGGGGGCGTGGCAACCTCGTCACGCATGATGGCCACGGCACTGACGGGAACCGTCGTAAACGAACCGCCGAACCATCCCGCAATCGGCCCGATGAACATGTAGCTGTGAGTGAAGGTGACCTGCACACGCTTTCCGGCCAGCGCGGGTCCCACGGCCATCGGGATGGAGAAGTCGACCACGTCAACCGTACCGATGCTCCCGGCCGGGCACGCGGAAACGACCGGCAGGCCCCCGGTGAGCATGTAGTCGCATGCACGCTGTCTGGCATCGGCGACGGTGTATCCAGGCAACACCGCGACGCGCGCTCCCTCCCGCGCGGCGTTCGTGACGACCTCCATCCGCTGAAACAGGAAGCCAAAGTCCACGATACCGAGCACAATCAGGAGCAACAGCGGAAACACGAGCGCGAATTCGATCAGCTCGGCACCACTCTCGGACTTCAGCCGAGCGAGGATGGAAACGCGAGTCGCGGCCGGTCGAGGCATCAACGTAGCCATAAAGTCACCATCAGTCCTGCGAGGATCGGCACCGCATAGGCCAGCCGTGGGCCGCGCGTGCTTGCCAGCGTAAGATCCGCCATCGGCTGCGGTCCGTGCATGCGCCAGTGCATGAACAGGCACCACAGGTTCGTGAACGCCTTGCCGAGGTATCCAGCCCACGCGCCGACGATCAGGGCCATGACCGCTCCGGCTATGCTGGCGTAGAGGGCAACCCAGACGATCGCGCCAGGGCCGAGCCATGCGCCGATCGCCGCAAGGAGCTTGACGTCGCCTGCGCCCATGCCGCCGAGCGCGAAGAACGGGAAGAACAAAACCGCGCCGACAAGCCAGCCCGCGATGCCGAGACCCCCGCCGCTCCAACCGTCCGCGTAACCGTGGACGAGAACAGCCACGAACGCCGCACCGAACGTCAGCACGTTTGGGATCCGGTGGCTTCTCACGTCGGTTGCGACGGCGGCGAGCGCGATTGCGACGGCCACCATCTGGTAAAGGGTCATAAATCAGTCGGTCCAAATCTCACGCCACGCTAACAGCCACCGCCGCCCGGATCCGGTGTGCAGGCAGAAAGACTCTGCACCCCACCGTCCCATCCTGTGTATGCGGTAGCAATCCCGCTTCCGATACTCTGCCAGGCCAATATCCCGACGGTGCCGATGAACGCAGCCAGCAGGGCATATTCGATGATGTCCTGCCCGCATTCCTCGCAGATGAAACGGTTCATCAACTGTCGCATCGTCGAATCTCCCGGCTGGTGCAGGTCCCTCAGGAGGCCGCGCCAGTCGGAATGGTTTTGATGGTCGCGTCGTAGCCTTCATACCAACTGTTCACCTGCGTTCCGATGCTCGTGATCGCCGCTATTGCCACCAATGAGATAAACCCTGCAAGAAGGGCATACTCAATCAGGTCCTGCCCGGATTCTTCACACAGCGCTCGTAACACAAGCCGTCGCATCATCGGCCTTCCCTTTCTGTTAATTTGCCTGCACCGTGCCGAAGACGGGTGAGCAACGTGCTGTACGGTGCGTTTGGCTTGCAGGGCACCGGAGGACATTTGCCCCCGGTACCCCACGTCCCGCGGCTGGTTTAGGAGCCGCTGGGAATCGCTCCAACCTGTGCGTCGATGTTGTTGTAGACGGCATTCACGCCAGTGCCAACCGCCGTGATCGCCACGACGGCCACCAGCGAGATGAACCCGGCGAGCAGCGCGTACTCGATCAGGTCCTGCCCGCTCTCCTCGCGAACGAACTTGCTGAACAGATTCTTCATGTCTCTCCACTCCTCGTTGACGTTGTCGGACCATCCGACGGTTAACCCGGGACCTGCGGGAACTTCTCCGCCGTCCCTGCGAGTCGCCTGCGATGTCCGCGTGCCCATGATGAGCATCTGCTCGCAACACCAGTATTTGGCGTATGACACCGACTCGCTTCGACCCGCACTGCACAGTCTTGCTTCGGCTGTCGCCGGCCGGCTGTGCGCCCGGACCCGCGACTTTCCCGCCGGGCCGAACCGGCGGAAACTTACATTTGAGTGGACGCGCCCAACGAGCCGCTCTTGATCGCGCTCGCCCGCAGATGGGTGACCATGCGGCGCAGCGATCGCTCGTGTGGTGCCTTCGTCCACAGAAATTCCGCGCCGACGTGATATCCCCCGCTGGCGCACTTGCTCTGCAGGCAGCGCATGATCCGGACGTCGTCGACGTACTCCTTGCCGTCGAAGATCACCATCAGCGAGCCTGTCGCGCCGAGCACGATCCGGCTGGCGCTTTCGAGCAGACATCCGGAAGCGGAGATGTCCAGGAGCCGCACCGACACTTCACGGCCGAGCACCGCGACCAGATCGGTGGCCTGGAGGATGGCATCGAGAGGAACCATCGTTAACCGGCCTCCGCCACACGCTGGATGGTTGGCTCGTCGTCTGTGGAATCGGGAAGCGCCGTCTCCGACAACCTTGCGTTCGGCTGGACGTTGACCATCCTGAGACGGACACGGTGGCGAACTGTCGCATCGATGATCACGGGGCGGCTGTCGAGCACTAGCACCTGCACGGTCGCGCTCTGGCCTGCACCTATCAACTCGAGCGACAACAGTTCACCGACAATCGCGGCGGCGTTGCTGACCGCCAGCAATTCGTCGTCGCCGGTACGGTTGACGACCACGTCGCGCAGAATCTTGATTGCGCCATTCCAGGGAGTGGCGACCGCAAATCTGGGGTGAGACCGGCGACCTGACATGAGCACCTCGTGAGCGATTGGTTCTCCAGGGGATCAGATCCGTCGCGCGCCGGCATTACCGCGGCGACGGTCTGTTTGCGTTGCGCGATGTAATCGCAAGGAGGGTGCCCGCGGGACGCCGCACGGAGCGGCCGTGGCCAAATACCAGCGAATGAATGCCTTAGGCAAGACAACACGCAAACCGTCAGCGGCGACTTGCGGCGTTTGGTTTTCTTTTTCTGGCTATGAGCAAAAGAAGTGCGCGCCGACGCAGACTTTCATACGCACACGATCGAGAGACGATCGCCGACTGTGATGCCGCATCGGTCCACAGTGCCCGCAGCCAGCTCGATAACGGCGAATGCACGCAGGCTTCCGGCGACACGCCTCGGAGGGACCGCCCGCCGTGCCTTCAGCACGCGGCCATCGCGCGCGACAAACAGCACGTCGATGGTAAAGCGCATGAAAAATGTGTGCACGACGTTGGACGGCGCGAGGATCAACGCATGTTCGGGCGATAAGCTGGCGCGGCCAAGCAGACCCCGATTGCGAGAGGCCGAATCGGCGGCCAGTTCAAGGACGGTGGCGACGGGCAGACCCGTGCGCTCGTTTCTGAGCGCAACCGGGCCCGGCAGCTCCTTCAGCAGCGGACGAAGAAAGTGATCCTTCAGAGAGCCGCCTCATCGCGCAATATCGGGCAGGATGATCGGAATACGCAGGCGGTACTTGACGGGCGTGCCGTTCAGGAGCGCAGGTGTGAACTTCCACGCCTTCGCCGCCGCCACGAGCATCCGGTCCTGATAGCGGCGCGTCGGCGAAATCAGTTTGATCAGTTCAACATCCCCCGATTCATCGACGACGATCTCGAAATAGCCGGTATCTTCGCTTGCCGCGGGTTCCTGCGGCAACTGAGATCGTGTGAGCCGCGCCGGTTTCACGTAACGGTCCGCCGCTGAATACACGTGCGCGGCGAGGGGTTCGGCCGGCGAAGGCGGAAGGGGCTTGGCAGGTGGCGACAGCGAACGCATCGGCAATACGGGAGCCGCCGCCGGGAACGGCCACACCGGCGCAATCATCTCCGTGCGCTCCCGCACCGCGAGCGGAGCAGGGGCCCGCAAAGCCGCGAGCAAAATCGATGATGCAACGGCGCGCTGCCTCGCTTGCTTCGGCTGTGGAGAGGCCAGCCCCTGGAGCGGAGCCGCGTCTCCCTGCGGCGACGGCGGCCGGAACGCTGGTTTCAGGGCTGCAGCGGACGCCGGCACTCCATTGTCGTGCACAGGCTGCACGACCGGAGCAACGGACGGCTCCTCCTTCGCGTCAGCGGCCGCCGGCATTGGCGAGCTCGCTCCAGCCCTCGGCACGGAGGCGGCCGTGTCAACTGGCGCCACTGCACGAAGCGCTCGACCTCTTGCCAGTCGCGCGACGGCGAGAGTCCCCAGCAGCGCCACCACAATCGCGGCAGCAACTGCCGATTGGCGAACCGAGAACGGCGGCAGTTTGACGCGCGGCAGTTTGACGACCGTGGCGCCGTTCTTCTCGTTGTCTTTCTCGTCGGAGGAGGTGATCCGCTTCCGCAGAAGCTCGAGCTCCTGCTCCGTGTTCGCGGCGGCCCTGCGCGCCGCGAGGCGGGTTACGACCGCGCGGACGTCACTTTGGCGATCGGGACGTTCATAGAATCCCAGAGCACGCGTGAAACCCGCCACGGTTCCATGCGCAGGAGGCGTGTTCGCGTTCTCGGCGGCAAAGCTGCGCAGTTCGGCGGGAGCAGTGCTGCCTTCAAGCAATTGCAGTAGCAGGGTGCCAAGCGCAGTCACTGGGTGGCTCGCCACCTCGCTGGCAAACCCGATCGACACGGTGCCGCCTTCTTCCAGAAGCAGGTCTTCAGGGGCAGGCAGCGTCGTCAGGTCGCCGACCGCAGCCGCGACCTCCTGCACGAGCGCAACAGCTTCGTGCCAGGAGCGGGAAAAATCCGGCTTCAGAACTTGATCGAGCGCGTACATACGATTCTGAACATCCCGCTATGGCAAGCGAGATGCCACGACGCAACTACGTTTTGAGCGTGGCTGCCGGGCTGGTAAAGGACTTGCGCCCGGATGCGTCCAAGTGTTCTTGCGGGAGCCAGAGAATCCTCGCCGCCGTCGCAGACTTCGCGGAGCCGCTCAGCCGCCGTTCAAGCGCATCGGCTTGAAGCTATCGAGGACGTCGAACGTGGTCGCAAAGCGCGCCGCCGCTTCACCGCGGTGTTCGATCCGCCGCTCTTCCAGGTTGCCCAGGAACCTTGACGCTTCGGCCAGATACGGCATCTGGGCGGGATCCAGTCCGATGATGCGCGCGCAGGTCGCGTCGACGGCCGTCAAGTCACGTCCCATGGCCACCATGCCCATGGATCGGGGGTGCCCCATGATCGGCCCGTCTCCCTCCATGCAGGTCACGGCGTCCACGATGGAAAAGTGGGGCCGGATCGTCGCGTTCAAATCGAGAATCGATTGCGGAATCCCATGGACATGAAGGACGTTCTTCGGCCAGCCGTAGACGGCTCCGGGAACGGCTCCAAAGAAATTCTTCATGCTCGCGGTCATGCCCGCCCAGTGGTGCGTCTTCAGTTTCGGCATCGACACGATGAAGTCCGACCGGAGGAGTTCCACGGGAAGCGCGAGCTGTTCGACCTGCATGTAGCGGCTCTCGAGCGGGACATACCGCACGTCGTCCTGGTTCAGATCGATGAAGCGGATGCGTTGCTCGCGCAGATGATCGAAAAGGCCGGTGCGCGTAACCAGGTACTCGGTATCGCGTCGATGCCCCGGTCCTTCGCCGACGATCACTTCCGCCGCACCCGCACTCCTGAATGCGACGGCCGCGCCGATGATGACGAGCGGGTTCGTGTTGATCGCGGTGCCCGGCTCGTACTCGACCATGTTCGGCTTGAGAAACACACGCCGGCCCCGAACATCGACGTCGAGCTCGCGGAGCCCGCGCCCGATTACATCAGCGAAGTCGACGTCGTAGGAGGGCGCAGAGAGCAGCGCGACAGGCGACCTCGCAGGCTTGGAAAAGCGTCGCGGATCGTACGGACGACGCGAACAGCCTGCCGCAAGGAACGGAATCGACAGAGCGCCGACGAACTCGCGGCGCGACAGACGCGCGCCCGCCATCGCGTCAGAGAACGAGCGCGCCATCGTCGGTCCCTTTCAGTGCATACAGTGCCAGTGACGCAGACAGCTGGCTGCCCAGCGCGAGGATCGTCGGAACCTGATCGCGGAGCGCGTCTCGCACGGACTCGCCGGAAATGTGGAGTGCTGACAGCGCGAGCCGCGCGAGCCCAAGCGCGACGCCCGATCGTTCCAACGTCGCGTGGCCCTCGAGGTACTTGACGCTGCGTTCGATCGCCGGATGCGAGGAACGGTCCTGCATGGCGAGAAGGGCGACAGCCGTGGTCGGGACGAATGCCTTCAGTTGCTGCCCCATGACGTCGGCATTCCCGTAGTTCCATCCCCCATCGTGACAGCAGCGATCGATGAGCAACCGCTCGGCGACATCGACTCGCGACCGATCGATTGCAGCGGGCATGGCAGGTGCCCACTTCTTCAGCGCGAGCAGGCACCAGGCGGTCGGCTCGACCCAACTGAACGTGCCTGGGACCCACGGCCACGCCTGAAGACTGTTGTCCTGCTTGAAAAGCGGCGTTGGCTCGAGCGCAATTCCCTTGACCTGCTGCACCGCAGCCAACAACGCCGCATTGCCCGCTTCGTGCTCGACGCTCAGCGCGCGCAGCGTGAGCAGCGCTACGCCATGAAACCCGAAGTTTGGCTCTCCCCCGCGATGTTCGAGCATCAGCCCGCCGGCAGCGGGCCAGCGGCGGAGGACATCGAACGGGCGGGCTTCGGACCCAAGCGCCAGCAGCGCCCAGCACGTGGGTTCCAGACGGCTGGTCTTCCCTGCGTAGTAGCCCCAGCCGCCGTCCGTGTTTCGATTGTCGAGCAGGATTTGTCTGAGAGACGTGAACGAGGGATCAGGCACGAGCGCCGCGGCCCGGCCGCTCGGAGTCCTTGTCCTCGACAGCGAGCGGCGCGAGTGGACGGCGCCGCGGCGTCGTGGCGGCATCGCCGTTGCGGAAGTCGCGGAATTCGACCTTGCAGCCATGCGCCGTCAGGAAATTGTGGAATCTCTGGTAATCAGCCGGCGACATCTTGAAGAGCGGCAGCAGCCCGCGGTAGCTGCCGCGCGTCGTCTGCAGCCCGCGCCGCACCAGTTCGCGGATGTCGTGACGCGTGATGTCCCGGCCAAGGAACAGCGGGTGAATATGGTCCCAGAACGAGTAGCCGCCCGTTGCGAGCGCGTCATACAGATCATCGGCAACCTGGCGGCGGCGTTCGCGCGAGTGCACGAGCCCCTCGGTCGTGCGCACCGATATCGGCAGATGCTCCGGCAAGATCTCCTCGGCGCCCGATTGCCAGATCGCCTGTTCCACGACGTTCTGCAGTTCGCGCACGTTGCCCGGCCAACGATATCGCTGCAGCAGTTCCAGGGCCGGCTCGCTGAATTTGACCCGGCGCGCGTGGCGTGACGCAAAGAACTGCACGAGGGGACGGATGTCGAGCCGGCGATCCCGCAGCGGCGGCACGTGGATGTGAATGACGCGGAGCCGATACAGCAGGTCCTCGCGGAAGTCGCCGCTCGCCACGCGCTCCGCAAGATTCCGGTTCGTCGCGGTGATCACGCGCGCATCGACCTGGCGCAGGCGGTCGGAGGATCCGACTCGCTGCACTTCCCCGTTCTCCAGGAAACGCAGCAGCAGCGCCTGCATCCGCACGCTCATCTCACCGACTTCATCGAGGAAGAGGGTGCCACCCGACGCCATCTCCAGTTTGCCCGACTTGTCGCGATAGGCGCCGGTGAAACTGCCGCGATCGTGGCCGAACAGTTCCGATTCGAGCAGGGTCTCGGTCAGTCCCGCACAGTTGACCGTGACCAGCGGACCGTTCGCGCGGCGGGACCGCTGATGAATCTCACGCGCAAAGAGTTCTTTCCCGACGCCGCTCTCGCCGGTGATCAGTACTTTCGCATCGCTCTCGGCAGCACGGTGCGCGAGAGAGACGGCGGCGGCGATCTCAGGGCTGACGACGACAATCCTGGGAGACTCCGAGGGCGCTGTGCTCATTGAATCGGTAATGAGAGAAAAGCAAGGGACGTACCCGTCCGTAACGCAACATGGGTCATATCAACTTCCGAGCAATAAGCATCATGTACGCAGCGCCTTATGGATCATCGCCACGTACGTGGGTCCTCAAATTCCCAATCTGAGGCGGAATAAGTTAACCGGAGCAATGATTTTAGTCGGGCTGGCACGAAAATCAAGAAGAAGTTTGCTCCTCACAGGATTTCCTGGTTTTTCACGAAAGGCATTCGATCTTCTGGCCGGAAGCAGAACGAATCTGCCAAGCCGCGCGACTTTGAACCGCGAACAGTGCGAATTCGAGGCCTTTCGCGTGGCACCCGCCTTGATGTATCGGGTAGCGGTGAAGAAGACGCAGCGCACCAACGACCGGCTCGGACGCATATACCGGTTCCTGGTCCTGCTTCATGTCGTCGCGGCGCTTGTCGCGCTCATCGTCGGGTTTGCGATCGCCCACTACGACAGACAGGAGCTCCGCGATCGCAATCAGTCGACGTTCGAACGGGAAACGCCGCACATTTCGAACTGGCCGAAGCACCGTCTCCCATTTCCGAGGGGTTGATGAAGAACACGACGTCCGAACTGTTTCCTTGCCCGTTCTGCCGCTCGGCGTATGTCTCGGTTGTCGGCGCCGCGCGCAGGTTTCTCCATTACCGGTGCGCCACGTGTGAGGAGGTGTGGACGGCCATGAGAGCCGCGGAGCCAGCGCAGATTCGCGCCCCCAAGGTGGTCTCTGAGCGTCTGCGCGCCGTCTCGAAAGTCACGTGTCACTAATCCTCGGCCACGTTCATCCAGTCACCTTGAGTCCTGTAAAATCACATACAGTCCAGTTTAGTCCCGTCACATCTGTAGCCGCTAGCGCGTTACGTAAGCAACGCGTAGGTGTGCCGTTCCGGAACACAATCTTGCCGTAACAGATGTGTTTCTTCCCCTAACCAGTTAATCCCGCAAGTCTTATCGCGTTTGTCTGGCTGGCGCAGCCATTGCGATCTTCCGGGCACCAGAACATGGCGCTCTCGACGGACGAGAGTGATAGCAGATGGGAGCCTGGAACTCGATGGCAGACGTGTCTTCAGCGGCGCCTTCGCAGCGCGGTGTGCCCGGCGGGACACCCGTGATCATTGCGGCAAGCTCGCTGATGCTCGAAGTGCTCGCCGTGGCGCGGCGTTCGGCCGCGGGCGAGGCGAAAGTGCTCATTACCGGCGAGAGCGGTGTCGGAAAAGATCTGATCGCGCGCGAGATCCACTTGAATTCGAGGCGTGCTGCCGGCCCGTTCGTCGCGGTCAACTGCGCGGGGCTGACCGAGACGCTCCTCGAATCAGAGCTGTTCGGGCACGCGAAAGGCAGTTTCACGGGTGCGTACCGCGACAAACCAGGAAAACTGCAGCTCGCGGATCGCGGGACGCTCTTTCTCGACGAAGTCGGGGAAATGAGCCTTCGGATGCAGGCGCTCCTCCTGCGCTTTCTCGAAACGGGAGAGATTCAATCGGTGGGCGCGCACAACGCCACAACCATGGTAAACGTGCGCGTGGTTGCGGCAACGAACCGCAATCTGGGAGAGCGCGTGTCGGCCGGCGAGTTCCGCGAGGACCTGTTGTATCGGCTGCGCGTGATTCACATCCACGTGCCGCCGC
>WNGF01011953.1_pt1 | contig 18458 bp, 19 predicted proteins | sample 5400641 | NCBI WGS metagenome assembly WNGF01 (sample SAMN13153371, study PRJNA577476) | soil metagenome | isolation source: 80 cm soil or saprolite under grassland replicate 2 | place: USA:California | collected 2016-06-15
GCAAACGCACCAAAGTGGCAAATAAGCCACTCAAGGAATCAACAGCACTAAGAAAATCGCACATCATTGATAAGCAAAACCATTCAATGAAGACCGAACCACTATCAACGCTCAATTTTTCAGCAGCCTGCTAGGCGAAGGTCATTTGCTAGAGGCCTGTTGCGATTGCCATACCCAAAAGGTCATTGCTCCAATAAAAAGAACTGCCTGCACCCAGTCCTTGATTGGATTGTCTTTGAGTAGGATTGCCGACGCTATCATAGCCGCTGCCCATGCGATCGCCCACAGAATGAGGGTTGTTAATCGTTTCTTATTTTCAGAGGGATTGGCCATTGGCTATTCTGCCGGTGTTCCGGTTCACGACGAGTATTGACCGGCTATCCTAAAAAGTGAAATCGCGAGTCAGTTTAATCTGCAGACTATATGACGGTCGTTCAAGGCCCGCACCCGTGGTTTGATTGTAGATGATGAAGAAATCGCTGTTGGGCCGATAGATGTAACGAAACCGCACGTTGATGACTGACAGGCGAGCTGCTGAGTTTAGTTGGATTAGCGCGGACGTAAGCAGCTTGCGCGAGAAATTGTAGTTCATTCTTCCAGCGAAGAGACTGGTCGAGAAGTCTCCCTCTCGTAGATGCACTTTGTTGTAGCTCTCTGACAGATCGATTAGCACATGCGGATTTGGTCGCCAAGTTATACCTCCCGACGTCTCGTATCTTTTTCCCGAGTAAAAGTCTCCCCATTTTTCTCGCACGCGAAACACGATAGGTTTGCTAAGGTCGCTCGTGAATGACAATTGAGGGCGGTTAAAGTGGTATGTGCCAGCCGGAATGATGATTCCCGGTCGAATCTGAAACGGCTCAGTCAGGACATCGTTCACAGCTTCGATTGGCCGGAAGAAAACTTCTGAGGAGTTCTTGAAGACCGTGTCCCATGAAAGTTCTGTCTGCCGAGTCGCTAGCTTGCCAGCGCGATCGGTGTAGTATTCGATCTGCGTCTCAAACTCCATCTGCTGCACGTGCGGAATAAACTTCGGCCGTGGCTTGTAGGCAAATTGTCCAAAGTATTGATGAATCGCGTTGCGTTCGATGAAACCGACTTCGGGATTGAACTTTGCACCAACATCTTCATAGACGGTTATGAACCGGTAAAGATCATTCTCAAAGATCGATTCAAAGCGCGATGACCCGGCGCTTGAACGAACGCCAGGAGTCGCCGAGCCCATCCAGAAGGCCTTCACTGTGTAGTGGTCTGTTATGTTGAACTCCGCATCAGCTCCACCGACGCGATTGTAACTGCCGGCGCCTATGACAGTAGCGCCTTGGCGGTTTACAAGAATCGCGCCAACATAGGAACGCTTGAGAATGTCACGCTTCACGCGAAGCACAGAGAACTGCTGACGCGGAATGCCGAAACCGGCAGAAGCCTCGCCCAGCTTGCGCGTTTGCACCTGTAGGAATCCGATGTTGTAGGGACCAACTTTGCCGGTGACTTTCACGCCGTAATCGATCGGCACCGGCTGGCCTCGGTCTGTCAGTCCAATACGTCGCGTGAAGAAGGCTTGATTTTCTCCCTGGTTCCCAAACAGAAAGATTCCTGAGTTCTCCAGAAAGAAGTCGCGCTTCTCAGGGAAGAAAACGGAGAAGCGCGAGAGATTGACGATCTGATCGTCAACTTCCGCCTGACCAAAGTCGGGATTGACGGTGAACTCAGCGGTCAGCGAGGGAGTGATGCCGAGTTTTGCTACCTCGATTCCGGCATGAGCGCGCACACCCGCAGCGAGTCCGCTTTTGCCTATCAGCGGAACTCCCTCGCGCCACCCACCCGAGGTGTAAGGCTTGATTTCACGAAGGCGAGGGCGGCGAATCTCCTCGACCCCGCCAAGCTCGCCTGCCTGAGAAACGCGTTCGAGTCCAAACGAACGCTGCCAACTAGTCCAAAGGTTCTCTTCATTCTTGCGACGTATAATGCGCGCGACATTGAACCCCCACGATTCGATGCCCTCCGTGAAACGAAGTGTAGTTAGCGGTATGGCGATCTCAACAGTAAATCCCTTGGCGTCGATCCGTCCTTCAGAGACCCACGATCCATCCCAGGAGACATTAATGTCGCGACCTTCGTCCGTTATGAGTGCGTCCTGTTGTGTGCCCAGTGGATTAACGGCAAAGCGAAAAGCGTTGCGCCTATCATGATAAGTGTCCAACAGAATCTCGATGCGATCGTCGTTCGGAAAGCTCGAATCACGCACCAGGTCGCGAGCGTTAATGTGAGTGGCTTCTGAATCAAACGCGCGGATACCGAAGTAGATGTTCTTGTCGTCGAAAAGCACGCGCACTTCGGTGCGCTCAGTAGCGGGCGCACCTTCGCTGGGCCGTTCCTGGAGGAACTCAGTCGCCGGTTGGGCAAGCGACCAAGCAGGTTCATCGAGAAGTCCATCGATCTTGATCGTATCGGCGCTGCGCATGACGTGGATTCGTCGCGATCTTGTGCTGTCCTGCGATAGCGGGGTGGGCGAAGGCGTCGTGGTTGCTTGAGGATTGATGCTTGCGGAAGGCTGCTGCGCCTGGCTGATGACTGCGAAGAGAGTCATGCTGAGCGCAAACATCAGCGCCCGGAAGCGTTTCAATTGCCTCTCGAAACGCCAGACTCTCGTCATAATTATTTATCGGTAGGCAGGGCGATTCTGAGCACGGGTTTCCCGCCAACATTCTGCAAGGGGAAATAGACTCGATGGGTCCGACTGTCGACGGCGACGCTATGAGCGTTAGCGGCGAAAAAGCCTTCTCCAATTTTCACCAGACTGTTACCACGCTCGTCAAAGATTGTAATGTTGCCGCTTTCTGCCGAAACATAGAGCCGATGTAGTCCGCTATCAAAAGCCAGCACGTCCGGATCAGCGCCGACCGCGAGTGTGGCCGTCGCTTTCTTGCTTTGGAGATCAAAAACGACCAATTTTGAATTCTCTTCACACGCGGCAAACGCCAAATGATTTTCCGAGTCGATCAAAAGTCCATGACTGCCCTTGCAGCCGGTCAGGGGATAACGCGCAACCACCTGATCAGTTTTTGGATCAATCTCCGCCAGTTCTTCTCGCCCATCGACAGTGACAAAGATGCGGTCCGAGACGGGATCGTATTGACTGTTTCCCGCGCCGCCGCCAAGTTGAATCGTCGTCACCACCTGATTGGTTTTGGCGTCGATCACTGTGTCCGTCTTACCGTGCAGATCTGAGACGTAAATCTTGTTGGCCTTACTCGCGTAACCAACACCGTCCGGGTAATCGCCGGCGGGAACTCGGGCGACAATCTGCAATGTTTGGTCATCGACCACTGCCAACTCATTTGTGCCCGTGGCCGACGCGTAAACGCGGTGAAGTTCGGGAACGGCCAGCACTCCATGAACGCGCTTCAAATCCTTCACATCACCGACCATTGTCTGTTTGTTGACATCAAACACGGTCATCAAATCAGAACCGAGATGCGCAATGTAAAGACGGCCGCTGCCGCTGTCGAGACTTTGATAGTCGAGGCGCGTCGCGCCGCCAGTTAATGGAACATCACTCAGAGTGCGCAAGGGAAGATTGGCCGTGAGCGCAGCCGCACTATCACCATCGGTCTTTGTTGCAGCGGACAACGGTGACGCTAAGGCAGCATTCGATTGTCTTTGGCCCTGCTGTGCTGAACAAGCGAGAACGAGCAGTGCCGCGCCTATGATTGGCAGAAACCATCTTGACGACCATGAAATCAAAGAACCTTCTTTTCGATCCGACACGCTCTGCTTTGATTGATTCATAATCGTATATTTCCCTCACTTGCCTGAGCGCGGTAACGGTCGTTACAATCTAGTTCCCCTGTTACTTCTGCGTCAATGGCTAAGAACTCGGCACAAAAGCTGGAGTGGATTCTACTAATCCATCAGTTGCCGCCCAAGCCCACAAACCTACGCGTGCGCATTTGGCGCAAGCTGCAGAAGCTGGGCGCGGTAGCAATCAAGAACTCTGTCTATGTTCTTCCGGCCAAGGAGAAAACTCACGAAGATTTTCAGTGGCTTAAGCAAGAGATCGAATCTGCGGGTGGCGAAGCTACCGTCTTTCAAGCGGCATCCGTCGAAGGCGCGACTGACGAAGAAATCATGGCGGCTTTTCGTAAGGCGCGCGATGAGGAATTTGCCGCCATCGCGGCAGAATTCGACGGACTGTCTGGCGCGGTCCGTCAACAGACTCGCGGAAAGCATCTCTCCGTTGGACGACTGACTGCGCACGAATCGGAGCTGGATAAGCTGCACTCGCAATTGGAAAGCATCATAGCTAACGATTTCTTCAACGCCGACAGGCGCACGCATGCGCTGGCTGCTTACGAGCGTTGTCAGAAAGCCATTCGTGCCGCGCACGGTCAGCCCGCGAAAGCATCACGCTCCCTCAAGGGATCAGGAACGCTCGACCTGGCGAACTGCCAGGGTCGTCGTTGGATGACTAGGCGCAATCTGCACATCGACCGGCTCGCTTCTGCTTGGCTAATCAAACAGTTCATCGATAAGCGCCCACGCTTTTACTTTGTTGCTGAGGGCGAGACGGTAGAGGGCGCAATTGCGTTCGACATGTATGGCGCGGAATTCACGCATCATGGTGAGGATTGCACCTTCGAAACATTGCTGAAGCGATTCGGCTTGAGGGATAGCAAAGGTCTGCGGGAGATTGCCGAGATTGTTCACGACATAGATCTGAAGGACGACAAGTTTCACCGGCTTGAAGCTGTGGGTCTCAATGCGGTCGTAAATGCTTTGAGCGAAGCCCTGCGAAACGATCGCAAGCTGCTGCAACAATGCACTGCTATCTTTGATGGGCTGTATTCGCTACTTGGTCAAAGCACGCAGAAGGAGAAAGCGAAGCGAAACGTCCGGCGGCGACCGAGTCACCAGCGTGGTCGCTCCCAGCGACGATAGATATTCCAGGTCCCCCAAAGTCAGCGAGGAGGTAAGCACATGAAATTCGCGATCGGCTCCTTCGCCTTGTTGTTTGTCTTGCTGGCGACGGCTGGCGTCTTAGCACAGACAACGACGATCGATTTTAATAATGAGAAGCTCGGCGAAGCACCGAGCGGTTTTTCCACTGCGCTCACAGGCAGGGGCAGACCCGGCAAGTGGGTAGTGATGAAAGATGACGCTTCGCCCAGTCAGGGCAACGTCCTCGCGCAGACGGACGCTGATCGGACTGACTATCGATTTCCGGTGTGCGTCTATGATGGACTGACCGCGAAGGATGTCGATGTCACTGTGAAGTTCAAGCCTGTCTCAGGCAAAGGCGATCAGGGAGCTGGTATCGTCTGGCGCTATCAGGACAAGGACAACTATTACATCGTCCGCGCCAACGCTCTCGAAGGCAACGTGGTGCTCTACAAGGTTGAGAATGGGAAGCGAACTGACCTGCCGCTGGTAGGGAAGGGTCGCACCTACGGGATGAAAGAGAAAGTTCCTTCGGGAGTGTGGGGGATGCTGCGCGTGGTCGCCACGGGAAATCTCTTTGAGGTCTATCACAACGACAAGAAACTCTATGAAGTGAAAGACGAGACCTTCAAGGAGGCTGGCAAAATCGGCTTATGGACCAAGGCCGATTCGGTGATCTATCTCGACGATCTGCAAATGACCGTTAAATGAAAAACACAATGCACGGTCAGACATTACTGAGCCATCACCGTTCAGTAGGTATTGTTGTGGGCGTGCTGCTAGTGATTGTCAGCAGCGCCGTCGCAAGTAGTTGCGAGCGCAATTCGACCGTAACGCAATCTAACGCGGCAGCGCCTGTTCCCCGTGCCCTTGCCACAGCATCTACGCCGGATACCATCAGTAAGTCGTCATCGGCAATGAATACAGGTGAGAGACTCAGCGGTTTTGTGGTAGATGGAATGCCCGCCGCCACGGTGGGCGCCTTTGAGCGATGGCTCTACGGCAATCGAGCGTTGAGCGGAGCGCGATGGCAAGCACCGCAAGGTCATGTGCCGGGACAGTATGTAGCGATGCACCGGAGTGCCACTGCCAGCGCGGAATTGCTAGCGCTCCCCGACTCAGAAGACCGGACGAATACGGCGCGCATCACCTACATCGCTTTGACCATCAGACCAGCGAACAAACGCACATCGGAATTGTCACCTCAAGATATAAGCGAAGTGGCGCGAGCGATTTTCGGCAATGCCGTTGCTGCCAAAATCAGCTCGTCTTCGAAATCGGATGCCAAAGACCGGGATAGAGCGGGCAATGAGAACGGCTGGGAATACGTTATCGAAAAACAGCTGAACGGCACAATGCTTACCTTCTACGCAAAAAGATAACAACGGAGATTCACCTGAAAAATGTCTGAGAATGAGCGCGTCGCGATACAGCAAGAAAGTGAGTCCGAGCTAAGTCATCAGATGCCCTCGTGGCGCGAAGTGTTTCTGTATTTCCTCTTCCTTGGCTTCGTTAATGTCGGTGGGCCGGTCGCGCAGATTACGATGATGTACAACCACATGGTCGAGCGGCGGAAATGGCTTTCTAAGGATCGCTTCGTGAAGATCATGGCCTTCTGCCATGTGCTGCCCGGCCCCGAAGCACTCCAATTGGCGATTTACGTCGGCTATTTGAAACGCAAGTTATGGGGAGGAATTCTGGCGGGTCTTACCTTCATTCTACCCGGCGCAATCGTGATGATCATTTTGAGCTGGCTGTACGTTAAGTATGGCAAGCTGCCGCCAGTCAATAACGCCCTCTACGTCCTCAAGCCGGCAGTCCTTGGCATAATCGCCGCCGGCATCATCAAACTCGGTCGGGCGGCAATTCGGAACATCCTTCTCGCACTCCTGCTGGTCGGAGCATTTCTAGGAATGCGTTTCGGGGGAATCAACTTCCTTTTGATTCTGGTCATAGCTGGTGCTTTGAATTTACTCATCGAGGAAGGCTGGCCACGGTTGAAGAAGGGACCACCAACCCTTCCAGTCACGATCGTAGCATTTGTGCTACTGGTTCCGTTTATTGATTCGCGTTTGTTCCAGATCGCGTGGTTGTTTCTTAAGACAGGTCTGTTCAGTTTTGGCGGCGCGTATGCCTCGCTGGTATTCGTGCAGCGCGGCGCAGTCGCGCAGTATCACTGGCTGACGGACGGTCAATTGCTTGACGGGGTGGCAATGAGTGTGGCAACGCCTGGGCCATTCATGCTGTTTACGACTTTTGCGGGTTATCTCGCTGGCGGAATTTCTGGAGCAGTGCTCGCCACGTTCTTCGTCTTCTTACCATCGTTCGTTTTTGTCATCGGCGGCACTCACTATATTGAAAAGGTTCGCGACAATCGCAGTATTCAGGCATTCCTTGCGGGCGTCAGCGCCGCAGTAGTTGGCGTGATCGCGGTTGTTTCCCTCGATCTCGTTCCCGAAGCAATTGTTGGCTGGCCAAGTGTTGCGATCGCGGTCATCGCTTTTTTGCTGATCGTTTGGTTGAAGCGGGATGTTGCTTTGGTGGCAGTTGCCGCAATGGCCGGCGGAGTTATCTATTCACTTGTACGAGCGTTGACATAGGCTGAATCGGACAGGATCTTTACGAGGACATTGGAGGGTCCCCAATGAAGTGGATCACACGCGAGCGAATTCAAGTTAACCGCACGGCAACCTGCTGGCTTATCCGGCGGTTTCTCGACAAAGAAGCTGAGTTCATTTTTGCGCCAGCGGATCGAGTCGCAACGATGCAGGCAGAAACCGGCGGGACGGGTTTCGACGCTCCGGGCGCGACTTACCCCCACGAAGATCCGCAGGGTTTATGTTCTTTTGCTGCACTGGTGCGCGAGCGGTTGGCGCATGATCCCGTTCTTTTGGAAATGGCCGAGATCGTTCAGGCAGCGGACATAAAAGGCGAGTTGGACAACCATCCGGCTGCTCTCGGGCTACAGTTGATCAGCCGCGGATTTCCCCTTTTGACGAAGAATGATTATGAGACCGCGGAGCGTGCCGCATTCATTTATGACGCGCTTTACGCAAGCATCAAGCAAGAGCAAGCCCCTAAGTAAACAACCAGCAATGAAAGACCAAATTGAGAAGAAAGGCAGGAGTGAAAATGAAAAGAGACAGAAACATGCCGCGCAGGGTATTGATCCATTTATCTCTGGCGCGTAAGACGAGAAGAGTTGTGCTGTGCCTCGCCGCCTTTGCGGTTGCGACCTTGTTTGTGTTGGTGGCCTGCTCTGCGCCGCAGAGCCAGTCAGGACAATCAAACAACCAGCAACAGCCCGCAGCAACAGACTGGAAGCCAGTCGAGCAAGCGTTAGGCAAAGCGGGTTCAATGCAGCCGGGCGATGTTTATAAAGTCAGTCTGCCGCGCAGCGATCTAAAGGTCACCGTCTCAGGTATCGAGCTTAAGCCAGCCCTTGCTCTTGGTTCGTGGGTCGCGTTCAAGAAGACTGGCGATATGACGTTGGTAATGGGTGATCTGGTGCTCACTGAAGATGAAGTGACACCGGTTATGACGAAACTTGAAGAAGGCGGAGTCGAACCAACGGCTTTGCACAACCACGTGCTGCATGAATCTCCGCGCGTGATGTACATGCACATTCATGCGATGGGTGACAGCGTGAAGATCGCCAAAGCCATTCACGATGCGCTCGCGTTGAGCAAGACCCCATTTGCTGCGCCCGCCGCCGCTGCTCCGAATCAGGACCTCGGAATTGATACGAAGCAAATCGATCAGATCATAGGCCAGAGTGGCAAAGTAAACGGCGGGGTCTATCAATTCTCCGTTCCACGCGCCGACAAGATCATGGACAATGAAATGGAGATTCCGCCTGCGATGGGAATTGCGCAGGCGATTAACTTCCAACCGACTGGCGGAGGCAAGGCAGCCATTACCGGCGACTTCGTGCTGTTAGCCAGTGAAGTCAATCCAGTGATCAAGGCGTTGCGAGACAACGGCATCGAAGTGACGGCTCTACACAGTCACATGCTGGTAGAGACGCCGCATCTGTTCTTCATGCACTTCTGGGCCAACGACGACGCACAAAAACTGGCCCATGGTCTGCGCGCTGCACTCGACAAGGTGAACATAGTAAAGAGCTGAACGCTTTATTGGTAACCTGATGAAGTATTCACCCCGGCCCAGTCATCGGCAACATCACCTCGCCGCTATTCGGTCATGCTAATCAACCATCAGGCGGTGGCTTGGGTCCGGGTGGCTTGGGATTTTCGGAAGCTGCAAACAATCGGCGACTGGAACGTCAAATGCGGTTCTCGTTCTAGTGTAAGACGGAACTAATAGATGAGGGAGTTACATTACCCGGCTATGCGATTTTCTTCAATGATTTCAACGAAATTGAAGTGAGCTACGGAGAAAACTCCGTTGTGTGAATTCAGAATAAACTGATGTGTCTTTGTAAGTTATTGAAAGGATTGGTGCCGAGGGCGGGAGTCGAACCCGCACGACCTTGCGGTCAACGGATTTTAAGTCCGTAGCGTCTGCCATTCCGCCACCCCGGCACTTGAGTCAAAAAATATCATGCGCAGCGCCGAGGAACAATCTTCCCATCGCCGCCTGATGAATTTGTTCGTTCTCTCTCAACCAATATGTGCTTCTGTGGGGCTGGTTGCACTCCATCAGCACTAACACCACCCCGTCTTCACACTGATCGGTTCGGAGTGTAGAATCAACTCCGGAATCGCACGTAACAATCCGGAACTGCAGATCGCCGAATGAATGTCTGAAGAGCAGGAAGTTTTTCTCAAACATATTCAGAAGAAGGGACTCAAGCGCACGTCTCAGCGCGACCTGATTCTCGACATCTTCCTGCGCACGGAAGCACACCTCTCAAGCGAAGATCTTTATCGCCTGGTGCGGCAAAGAGACTCGAGCATCGGGCAAACCACGGTCTATCGCACGTTGAAACTCCTGACGGAAGCCGGGCTCGCCCGCGAAGTTCGTTTTGGCGACGGCATCACTCACTACGAACATAATTACAAACACCAACACCACGACCACATGATCTGTTCTGAGTGCGGCCGGATCATCGAGTTCTTTTCGGCCGAGCTGGAAGCGATTCAAGATGCGATGGCGGCAAAGCATCGTTTCCAGGTGACTCAACACCTGCTGCGGATTATCGGAGTCTGTGCCGAGTGCCGACGGATAATGAAAGATGCCGAAAGAGAAGGAACTCAACCGCCCGCACGTGCCCGGCAGGCAATCGCCCGCGCCCGATAACCCCGAACACAGTTTCAAAATCCGACCTCAGACCCGAGCTATTCTGGAGTGCGTTAACCAGTCAGCGCTTTGGTAGTCGCGACCTGTGACAGCTATGGTCGCTCGAGTCGCCAGGACTCGCGCATCATACTGCCCAGGACAAAGCGGTGACAGGTCGTCGCATTCCAAAGAGGCGCGCGTTTTCCGCGCGTCAGTAGTAGGTCTCCGGCGTTTTTGCGTTTTGCCTCGATTACGGTGTAACTTGCGGTTGATGCCTAATAGGGAACTATTGCGTTTCGCCTTTCGTGTGCGGATAGACAACTTAGTAATCGTTTTATTTCTTTTGTCCTTCTCACTGGTGTTAGCTGGCTGTCCGAAGAAAGACGCTCCGCCTAATTCGCGTGTGGCAACTTCGGAGCGCGCAACAGAAGCAAGCCCGGCAGTGGTCCCTGGAGCAGTGGTATTCAATGGCGAACGCGCGATGGAACATGTCAAGAAGCAAGTTGAAATCGGTCCACGCATTCCGGGTTCCCCGGAATTGGCAAAGACGCGCGACTACATAACCGGGTTGCTGAAATCTTCGGGACTTACAGTCAGGACAGATGGATTCACTGCGGCGACGCCACTGGGTGAAAAGAAAATGGTCAATCTCACTGCTGAGATTCCAGGCGAATCGACAGACGTGATCATCGTTGCCAGCCATTACGACTCCAAGTATTTCAAGGACATGCGTTTTGTGGGCGCGAACGACCCCGGAACCTCTGTCGGCACGCTGCTGGAGTTGGGGCGAGTCCTGGCAGCGAGCCAGCAAAAACCGAAACTAACTTACTGGCTTGTGTTCTTCGACGGCGAGGAAGCCTTCTGTGAAGAATGGGACGAGTGTGGTAAACCTGACGCCCCAGATAACACTTATGGTAGCCGTCAATTTGTTTCCCGGCTTCGCGAAAACAATCAGCTGGGCCGTATACGGGCGCTGATATTGCTGGACCTGATGGGGTCCAAAAATCTTGAGCTGGGTCGTGACACGATGAGCACGAAATGGTTGCAAGACATTGTTTGGCGTACGGCACGTGAGATGGGATATGGAAAGTATTTTGTGGAGCGTCCTGAAGGTGTAGGTGGCGACGACCATGAACCGTTTCTTAGGGCCGGCATAGATTCGCTGGATCTAATTCAACTCAGCAGCTATCTCTATTGGCACAAAGCGGACGACACCCTTGATAAGGTTTCAGCTGAGAGCATGAAGGTGGTCGGCGATGTTGTGTTGGCAAGCTTGCCGAAAATTGCAGAACGAGTGGCAGGCAGGCCGGCTAATGTAGCCGCTCCGCCTTCGAGCCCAACGATTCCGCAGTGAAAAGCGAATTAGGCGAACCCTTCTAAAACCATTTTCAAAAACCTGATGAGTCCCGCAAAAACCAGAATTGCCGTTATTCCCGGAGACGGCATTGGTCCCGAAGTCGTGCGCGAGGCTGTTCGCGTACTTGAGCGTTTGCGCGAGACGCGCGGCGTTGAGCTGGAGTTCACCCACTTTGATTGGGGCGCCGAGAAGTTTTTGCGCGAAGGCGTATCGCTGCCGGCAGGGGCGTTGGAAATGCTTGCGAGTGATTTCGATGCGATTCTCGCCGGCGCTTTCGGCGACCCGCGTGTTGCGTCCAACCAACATGCTGAAGATATTCTGTTGGGAATGCGACGCGGCCTCGATCTCTACATCAACCTGCGTCCCGTTCGCCTGCTCGATTCACGTTTGACTCCCTTGCGCAACCGCAAAGTGGAGGAGATTGACTTCGTAGTTTTTCGTGAAAACACGGAAGGCGCATATTGCGGTGCCGGTGGGTTTCTGAGGAAGGGAACTGCCGACGAGATTGCCACTCAGGAAGAACTCAACACGCGTCGCGGCGTCGAAAGAATTATCACCGCGGCTTTTGAATATGCGCGGGCAAAGGGACGCAAGCGCGTGACAATGGCCGACAAGTCAAACGTCCAACGCTTTGGTGGCGATTTATGGCAGCGCGTCTTCAAAGAGGTTGCCGCTGATTATCCTGAGCTCGAAGCGAACCATCAATACGTGGATGCGATGGCAATGTTTATGGTGCTCGACCCGGCGCAGTATGACGTCATCGTCAGCAATAATCTCTTCGGCGACATTCTCACGGACCTCGGTGCTGCCATCCAGGGTGGGCTCGGTCTCGCTGCCTCCGGAAATATCCACCCGGGCCGTGTGTCACTATTCGAACCTGTACACGGCAGCGCTCCAACGATTGCCGGTCAGGGAATAGCAAATCCGGTAGGCGCTATTCTGACCGCTGCGATGATGCTAGAATATTTAGGCCACAAAGAAGCAAGCCAGGCGATCCAGAAAGCCGTCGGCGAATCCATCGTGAACGATGAGACAACCCGGGACCTCGGTGGGAATCTTTCAACCGAGCAGGTGGGGTCGGCAATATGTCAGCGAATAGTTTCCAGGTAAGGCAAACTGTTAGTTTGCCTGCTAAGTCTTCGTTTCGGACGTACGCAAACTAACAGTTTGCGTTACAACGTCCAGTTTGCGTTACAACTTTATGAGTGCAAGTCAGAAAAACTTGGCGATAAGGATTGGGGCCGGCGTGCTCGTCGTCGCGCTAATCATTGGCGTGTGGAAAACCGTACGCGTTGCGCCGGTAATTATATTTGTCCTGGTTGCGGCCGGCTTGCTGATTTTACTGGCGCTCAGAATCCGAGCCAACCGCAAGACTAGGGTGATTTTTGGTTTCTATGTGGCGGCTAATGAAATATTGCTCGATGGCGAACGCAGCCGGTATCACTTTGAAATTGCTAAAGTCATCAAGACTGGTGAGAAGGTGATTCGGTTAATGCCGGATTCACCACCACTAACCCGGTTTGCACTCGGTGCTTTGTACCATTCCATTGGCGATCATAATGCCGCGGTTGAGCAGCTGGGATTTGCCGCTGAAGAAGAGGTCTTGAAAGAGAGTCGCCATGTTTTGCCCTCGCGGCCATTGCGACGCTACGTTGAGCGATTACGAAAGATAGAACGCCGGCCGAGGCGTTGGAAAAAGACAAATGCGGCAATTGCGAGTCTGGAGCGAATGCACCACGAACGCGCAGCCCGGTTACTCGCGGAAAGTCAACAACAGTTGAAGCGAATGGTTGAAGCGTACGAGGGCGAGATGGCTGAACAGATGCGTTCACCGCGCAGAGACTTGGCGATCTCAACTTCGCGCTCGCTAAAGTCTATCACCGCACCGCCCCCCATTTCGGAAGTACTTAACGACATCTATCAGGAAGAGCCCAAAGCTTCCTGAGTTTCCAACCCCCGGTGTCCATCCGTTGCTTGAAACGCTGACAGCCGAAATCATTGCGATAGGTTCGGAGCTCCTCGCTGCCGACCGCACCGACACCAATAGTCTCTGGCTTACCGAAAAACTGAACAACATCGGCATCGAAGTAAAACTAAAAACCATTGTGGGCGATGATGACGCCCGGCTCGAAGAAGCCATCAAAGATGCAACCCGCCGGTCGAAGGTCGTCATAACTACCGGGGGACTTGGTCCCACCGAAGACGACATCACGCGGAAAGTTGCTGCGCGTGCTCTTGGTCGCCGGCTATTGCTTGACGAAACAATTCTCGCTGAGTTGCGCGAACGCTTCCTGAGCTTTGGTCACGTAATGCCCGAGCGAAATTCACGCCAGGCGATGGTAATAGAAAAGGCAGAAGTCCTGACTAATCCAAACGGGAGTGCGCCAGGAATGTTTATTGAGCATGGAGGCGTTGCGATCGTGCTGTTGCCGGGCCCGCCACGCGAGATGCGGCCGATGTTTGAAAACCACGTGCAATCGCGGCTTACGAGCAGAGCGGGTTCGATCAAGGTAGTCAGGCGCATGCTGCGCGTTGCCGGGTTGGGCGAGTCAGCGGTGGATGAAAAGATCGCGCCAATCTATACGCAATACGAAAATCCCCAGACGACAATTCTTTTCAACCAGAGCGAGATCGAGATTCATCTCACCGCCCGTGGCCGAACGGAAGCGGAAGCTGAGGCGCTGCTTGATCGGCTGTCTGGGCAACTTGAAGAACGATTGGGTGATGCCGTCTTTTCTTTTGCCGGCGAGACGATGGAAGAAGTGGTCGGACTAAAATTGACGTTGGGTGGCTTCACGCTGTCGGTCGCTGAGAGTTGCACTGGGGGATTGATCGCGCAAAGAATAACCGACGTGCCCGGTTCATCGAAATACTTTATTGAGGGAGTCGTTGCCTACTCGAACGACGCCAAGACACGGACACTGGGTGTCGAGCCTGTGTTGCTGCTTGAGCAAGGAGCGGTGAGCGCGCCGGTTGCTGAAGCAATGGCCGAAGGAATTCGCAAACGCTCGCGCACCGATTTCGGTTTGTCGATAACTGGAATTGCGGGACCCGGTGGTGGCAGCGAAGACAAACCCGTGGGCCTTGTCTATATCGCCCTGGCCGACGATGCGCACACAGAACATCGGAAGGTGATCATCCCGGGCGATCGGCAACTCATTCGCTGGCGCGCCTCACAAGCCGCACTGGATCTGTTGAGAAGAAGATTGATTTAGATTTGTCTTAGCATAGAATCCAGTTTCTTTTCTGCTTCAACAATTAATTCTGAAGTCGGAAGGCCATTGGATTGGTGGAACTCCTCCAAAATAAGGTGCCCATAAAATTGGACATTAAAAACAAAGCGTACCGATACATTGGCGTCGATGCGGCAATCGGCCAGTTAATGAAAAAGGACGATGGATGGACGAACTTTGAGTAAACTTTGTAGAACGCATCGTATTCTCCTTCAAGGTGTGTTTCTCGCGCCAGGTCTCGTATCCGCAGTAGTCTTGTGGTATCTCGTAGGCTGCGGTCTACCGCATGCCTTCTAACCCTCTCTAGTTCCGCGTGGAAAATGCTCTTGTGAGGCTCAGGTGGATTCTGTTTCAGTATCCCTTATAAATCTGGAGTTGATCGGTTAGAGCCTCCTCACGCCAAGCTTGCGAATTCTCCTCTGAAAGGAGAATGTGCTTGAGACGGAGGTAGAGTTCAAAGGTATTTCGTGCGGCGAGTGCCCATATTTTCCACAGGGGTTTCGAGACCAGATACAGACGCCAGAGAAATAGCCTTTGCCGCGCCACGGAGTAACGGTGGAATTGGCTTATGGGACGATTCGGCGACGTTATCAGCTGTCCAAATCGCGGCATTCGATAGCGTAACAGCAAGGATCTGGATAGCTCGCAATTCTGCACTGGCATCGCCAACAATAACTTTTGAACCTGCACTCTGCTGAGACATCAAGTTGAGATTGTCCCTTCGTGATGTTCGATTGACTCGACTTCTACATCGACGTCAAGATCCGGCCAATGAAGGTGGCGGTCGTTCAAAAGTTGTACATTATGAATCGCGCCTACTGAAGCGTCCCTGAACCATGGAAAGTTTTCGTAGGGGAGAAACGACTCCTTCTCACCAATCAATAACCAGATCCCCTGTTTGTCAATTTGTGTGACCTCAACTTCTAAAGTGATCCTGCCACCGGCGTCTGATTTCATCGCTATGTTCCTCGATCAATTTGCGAGCTGTGCCTATTTCGCTCGACCTCAAACCGTAATTCTCTGCCAATTCGATGCTCGGTTCAAGCCAGAACTTGGCCTGACCATTGGCACAATAGACGTGCACGTGCATTCGTGGTTCCTCATTTGAAAAGAAGGCGAATCGAAAACCTAGTTCTCGAAAGATTGTGGGACTCAAGACTTGTAGGCTTTCTGGTTTTCGGTTTTACATCTCATAGTGATCATAAAACCCAGAAGGGTCTCTTGGGCAACAGCTTGTCGCTCACCATGTCGGTTGTTATAGTGCCAGTTTCCTTTCATATCTGGACTGATTGTTTCGATGGAGTAGCACTAGCTTGCGACCAACGGCTGTCATCATTATCGCCTACCTGGTAGGTTCCATTCCGTTTGGCTACCTGATCGTTCGTGCAACACAAGGTGCAGATGTGAGGGAAACAGGTTCGGGTGGAACTGGGGCAACTAACGTGTCCCGACGTGCGGGAAAAGCGGCGGGCGTGTTTACGTTGGTGCTCGATGCATTGAAGGGTGCAGTGGCAGTAGCGTTTGCGAAACTGATTTTGGGCCTACCGATCATTACAGCGGGCGGACACGCAGCTTCACCTTTAGTGTCTCGCAGTCCGGCCGACGCACAATGGTGGGTAGCTGGAGCGGCGATTGCTGCGATCGTTGGGCACATCTTCCCGATCTGGTTGCGATTTCGCGGCGGCAAAGGTGTAGCGACTGGAGTCGGTGTGTTTCTGATGCTGGCGCCGATGGCGGTTGCGCTTGCGGCCCTCGTCTTCTTATTGGTCGTGGCGTTGACGCGCTACGTCTCACTCGGTTCGATCCTGGCCGCGATCGCTATTCCGTTATTTGTGTTGTTGCAGAATGCATTTATTCAGGAGAGTGAATTGTCGGCTCCGACGATGACCGTTGCGATTGTCGGAGCGGGTTTGATTGTGTTCGCGCATCGAGCGAATATCAGAAGACTCCTGCAGGGAACAGAAAGCAAATTCAGTTAATGAAACGGATCGCTGTCATTGGTGCTGGTAATTGGGGAACAGCGCTCGCGATTATGGCGGCGCGTGCCGGTCATGATGTTAGCCTCTGGTCGCGGAACGCTGCAGTGGTTGATTCGATTAATCGCAATCATGTGAATGCAACCTACCTCACTGACGCTCGCATTCCGAATCGTGTTCGCGCAACTAAAGACATCGCCGCCGCGGTGAATGGAGCTGAGTTAGTAATACTTGCCGCTCCTTCTCATGCAACACGTAGACTGCTGACAACAATAGCGGCGCTGCTGCAATCTGAAATGATAATTGTCAGCGCCACCAAAGGAATTGAAATCGAAACCGGCAAACGAATCTCCCAGGTTGTCGCTGAAGTTGTTCCCGAAGTAACCCGACCACGATTCGTTTGTTTATCCGGGCCTTCGTTCGCGAAGGAGGTGGTTGAGAACAATCCAACCGCGGTCGTCGCAGCCGGCGAGGATCGTTTCGCAAACCGCGTAGTTCAGTCTGAATTGAGTTTTCAGAATCTGCGCATCTACACAAATGATGATGTAATTGGAACCGAACTTGGTGGTTCGGTAAAGAATGTTATGGCGATTGCCGCCGGCATGGTGGCGGGACTTGGCTTTGGTGCAAATAGTATCGCGGCATTGATTACGCGAGGGCTTGCTGAGATGACGCGGCTGGCGCTGCACGAAGGCGCTAAACTGGAAACGCTGATGGGCCTGGCGGGATTAGGTGATTTGGTACTTACGTGCACTGGGAATCTCTCGCGCAATTGATTTGTCGGCCGGGAGCTTGGCCTCGGTCGGAGTGTGAACGAGATTACCGCAGGCATGAACGAGGTTGCCGAAGGCGTAAAAACGACGCGCGCCGTCAAGTTATTGGCGGACGGTACTGGCGTAGAGATGCCCATTACGAATGAGGTGCATGCTGTGCTCCATGAAGGAAAATTGGCATCGAGCGCCGTGAACGAATTGATGACGCGGCCTTTGCGAGAAGAAGGTAATCAGTGATCATGTTCGTTGGCCCGCCGTCCGGGCAGACTTAAGTGTGGAACAGCGCCAATATCCCGGGGAAAATCTTATGCCTGCAAAGGAAGAAAAGCTGCTTGCCGCAAATCGCGCTGCGTTTCACGACTACCATATACTGGACAAATACGAGGCGGGTATTGCGTTGACCGGTACGGAAGTGAAGAGTGTGCTGGCAGGTCGCGTGCAGCTGAAGGAAGGCTATGTGGCTGTTCGAGAAGGCGAGGTCTGGTTGTTTAATGCCCACATTTCCCCTTATTCTCATGGCAATCGCGAAAACCACGAGCCGCTCCGAACACGAAAGTTGCTCCTGCACCGGCGCGAGATTGAACAACTCGATCAGGCGGCGGTAAAACAGGGAATGACGTTGGTGGCAACGCGCGTCTATCTGAAGAATCGCCGGATCAAAGTTGAAGTCGCAGTGGCGCGCGGCAAGAAGTTGTACGACAAACGCGAAACAGAAATGCGGCGTACGGTTGAAAGAGAAACGCGTGCTCAGCTCAAGGAGCGCAATAGATGAAGGCATTATAAACAAAACGAGTAGGAGTATTCATCAAAAATGCAAATTGAAAGCACGAGTGGATCCTATCGTGACCTGGATGTTCAGGCTCTGGCGATTGCCGTCTTCAAAGGTGAGAAGGCGGACGATGGTTTTCTCAAGGATCTCGATTCAATTACGGGCGGC
>WNGF01004422.1_pt1 | contig 18449 bp, 17 predicted proteins | sample 5400641 | NCBI WGS metagenome assembly WNGF01 (sample SAMN13153371, study PRJNA577476) | soil metagenome | isolation source: 80 cm soil or saprolite under grassland replicate 2 | place: USA:California | collected 2016-06-15
CCCCCTTCGCCCCTTCCCCCGCTCATCGGCCAAAGGTCGGCCGATGAGCGAAGAGCTGCGTGCCGCAGTCGCCGCCGGCGTGCTCGGTGCAGAAGAGAGTTACCGAGGACTGCTGCAGTCCATTGTCGAGGTCGCCCGCGCGATCTTCAAGGCAAGGGCGTCGTCGATCTTCCTGCTCGACGAAGAGCGCGACGAGCTCGTGTTCGAGGCGGTCGCGGGTGAGGGTTCGGAGTCGCTCGTCGGCCGGCGGTTTCCTTCGAGCACGGGCATCGCGGGATTCGTGCTCGTGAGCCGCCAGCCGCTCGTGATCGAGGACGTCCTCGCGGATCCTCGGTTCTCCCGCGAGACGGCCGAGAGCACCGGCTTCGTTCCGAAGGGACTGATGGCGGCGCCGCTGCTCCATGACGAGCGCGCGCTCGGAGTGCTCGAGGTCCTCGACCGGCCCAAGGAGGCGAGGTTCACGCTCGCGGAGATGGAGCTCCTCGGGCTCTTCGCCAATCAGGCCGCGATCGCGCTCGATCTCCTGCAGCGTGCGCGGCGCGCGCGGTCGGCGCTGGCCGGCGACGGCGAGCTCGCGGTGCTCGCACGTGTCGCCGAGGCGCTCGAGCACCGCCGCGAAGAAGGCGAGGAGGACAGCGCCCTCCGTCTGCTCGCCGAGCTCGAAAGGCTTCTCTAAGCAGCGAAGCCCGGGCACCGCCCGGGCTTCGCGAACTTCAGCGGACGCGAGAAGAGCCTAGAGCTCCTAGAGCTCCTTGTGCTTCGCGGCCCGCCTCAGGTGTGCCTCGACATCGTCGGACTCTTCGGAGCCGGGCTCCTCGGTGGCCTCGTCCTTCCTGGCCATCGAGCTCTTCTTGTGGGCCTCGACTTCGTCGGTGTCGTCCTTGGACTCCTGCTCCCAACGCTCCTCGGGCTCCCAACGCTCCTCGGGCATTGAACTCCTCCTTCCGGAAGGGACACGGCGGATTGCCGGTTTTCAGGTACTAGACGGCCTAGCCAGGGAGAATCTTCCCCCCTCCTCTTCAATTACTCAAGCCGGGCTGCCATTCTCCTCCGCGTGCGCGGGCTCATGAGGCAGCTGGCCGAGTCTGGAGCGGCGTTCCGCGAGGTCTTCCGCAACGCCGCCCTCCGGAGGATCCAGCTCGCATGGGCGGCCTCGATCCTCGGAACGTGGGCCTACGGGATCGCCGTCGTCGTGTACGCCTACGAGCACGGGGGCGCGACGGCCGTCGGCGTCGTGGGCCTGGCGCGCTGGGTCGCGGCGGCGGCAGCGTCACCGTTCGCGGCGCTCCTGGGAGACCGGTACGACCGCCGCTTGGTGATGGTCGCCTCCGATCTCGCGCGCGTGCTGCTGATCGGGGGCGCCGCGGTTGCAGCCTTCTCCGGTGCGCCTCCGATCGTCGTCTACGTCCTCGCTGGGCTCGTAGGAGTTGCCGCGACAGCGTTCCGGCCGGCGGAGGCAGCGCTCATCCCGACACTGGCGCGCACGCCGGAGGAGCTGACGGCTGCGAACGTCGCTGCCAGCACGATCGAGAGTGTCGGCATCTTCGGCGGCCCTGCGCTCGGCGGCCTGCTTCTGGCCGCCACCGGTCCGGGGACGGTCTTCGTCGTGACCGCCGGCCTCCTCCTCTGGTCGGCGTTCGTCGTAGCCGGGATCCGGCCGGTTGCGGGGACCAAGGCGGCCGAGCGGGAGGCCGTTTCGGTTCTCGAGGAGCTTCTCGCCGGTTTCCGGACGATCGCGCGTGAGCGGCGCCTGCGCCTGCTCGTCGGGCTCTTTGCGGCGCAGACGTTCGTCGACGGAATGCTCAACGTCCTCATCGTGGTCGTGGCGTTGAAGCTGCTCGACACGGGCACGGCCGGCGTCGGCTTTCTCAACTCGGCCGTCGGGATCGGCGGTCTGCTCGGTGCGCTTGCGGCTGCGGCGCTCGTCGGCCGGAGGCGCCTGGCCGCGGACTTCGGGCTCGGGATCTTCATCTGGGGCGTGCCCATCGCTCTTGTTGCCGTGTGGCCGAACCAGGTCTTCGCGCTCGTCCTGCTCGGCATCGTCGGCATCGGCAACACCCTCGTCGACGTCTCGGGCATGACCATGCTGCAGCGTGCCGCTCCCGACGAAGTGCTTGCGCGTGTCTTCGGCGTGCTCGAAAGCCTGCTGCTCCTGACGATCGGGCTCGGCGCTCTCGTCGCCCCGCTGCTCTTGAACTGGCTCGGCACGCGGGGCGCGCTGATCGCTGCAGGTGCGCTCCTGCCGCTCCTCGTCGTTCCCGCCTGGCCGCGCCTCAATGCGATCGATCGCGCCGCCGTCATTCCGGCCGACCGGCTCGAGCTCATGCGGTCGAGCGCCATCTTCGCGCCGCTCCCGCCTTCGACCCTGGAGCAGCTTGCGGAGGCGCTGGACGAGGTGCAGGTCGAGGCCGGTCAGGACGTCGTCCGCCAGGGCGAGTCGGGCGACCGCTTCTACCTCGTCCGCGACGGGACGCTCGACGTTTCCATCGACGGGCGCTCGACGCAGTCACTCGGCGCGGGCGATTCCTTCGGCGAGATCGCGCTCCTACGAGACGTCCCGCGCACCGCGACCGTGACGGCACGAACGGACGCGCGGCTCTACGCGCTCGAGCGCAACTCCTTCATACCTGCCGTCACCGGCTTCGGCCCGAGTCTTTCCGCCGCGGAAGCGGTTATCGGGATGCGGCTCGGGCCGGGGCGGGCCGGGATCGTGCGCGCGTAGCGGACTCCTCGATGACCAGGGTGCGCGCGTCCGCGTCGACGGTCGCGCTGACGCCCAGTGGAATCGTGCACAGATGGTCGCCGTGTCCGAGCGGCAGGTTGAAGACGATCGGCACGCCGAGCGGCTCCAGATGGTGCTCGAACACGTCTTCCATCGAGCGGCTCCGCAGCCAGGGCTCGGGCTGCCGCCACTCTTCGCACTTGTACATCTCGCCGATCGCCACGCCGGCGAGGCGGTCGAGCTTCCCGGCATTTCGCAGCTGCGTGAGGATCCCGTCCACATACGAGGGCGGGCAATGGACATCCTCGAAGAAGAGGATGCAGCCGTCGAGGTCGACCTCCCATGGGGTGGACAGGGTCTCGCGGAGGAGCCAGAGACAGCCGCCGACGAGTGGGGCCGTCGCTCGGCCCTCGCCGATCGCGCCGATGTACGGATCGTCGGGTCTCGCGGGCACTTCGCCGAGAGGCTCCGGCTCGGTGAGCGCCCGCAGACACCGCTCCTTCGACCAGTCGCCTCGTTTCGCGCTGCCCATGCCGGTGAAGCCCGGGCCGTAGAACGTGACGAGGCCGGTGCGCTGGCGGATCGCGACGTGCAGCGCGGTCACGTCGGAATAGCCCACGAGCGCCTTCGGGTTCGCGTCGATCACGTCGTAGTCCAGATGGGGAACGACCTGCGAAGCCCCGTAGCCGCCGCGCAGCAGCTGGATCACGTCGACCGTGGTGTCGGCGAAGAGCGCGTTGAGGTCCTCCGCGCGCGCGCCGGCGTCACCCGCGACGTAGTCGTCCCGCGCGTGAACGCCGGGGGCGAGCTTGACGCGATAGCCGCGCTCCTCGTACCACCGGACCGCCCGGTCGATCTCGGACCGGTTCTCGAACGGGCTCGATGCCGCGGCGACGCCGATCGTCCCTTCGGGTTCGAGCGGAGCGGGCTTAACCAAGCTTTGCCATCACGTGCTTGATCTGGGTGTAGTCCTCCAGGGAGTAGGTGGACAGGTCCTTGCCGTAGCCGGACTGCTTGTAGCCGCCGTGCGGCATCTCGCTCACCAGCGGGATGTGGTCGTTGATCCAGACCGTCCCGAACTGGAGCTTGCGCGCCGCGTTCAAGGCACGGCCGACGTCCTGCGTCCACACGGACGCCGCCAGCCCGTACTGGACGTCGTTTGCCCATTCGATCGCCTGATCGTCGTCGGCGAAGCGCTGGACGGTCACGACGGGGCCGAAGACCTCTCGCTGAACGATCTCGTCCTCCTGGCCGACGTCCACGACCACCGTCGGGTTCACGAAGAAGCCGCGGTCGCCGTTGGAATCGCCGCCGGTCAGGACCGTGGCGCCCTTCGCGCGCTCCAGGAAGCCGAACACGCGCTCCTGCTGCGCCTGGGAGATCACCGGGCCCATCTCGATGTCGTCGCCTTCCGCCGGGTCGCCGACGTGCAGCGACTCGACCGCGGGCACGAGCTGTTCGAGGAGCCGGTCGTAGATCTTCGAACCCGCGACGACGCGAGACGCGGCCGTGCAGTCCTGCCCGGAGTTCCAGTAGCCGCCGATCTTGATCCCCGCCGCGACGGCTGCCGGGTCGGCGTCGTCGAAGACGAGCACGGGTGCCTTGCCGCCCAGCTCGAGATGGACGCGCTTGAGGTTGTCCGCCGCCGTCCGCGCGATGCTCTTCCCGGTCTCGACGTCGCCGGTCAGCGACACGAGCCGCACGTCCGGATGCCTGACGATCGCCTCGCCTGTCGGGATGCCGTCTCCGGTGACGATGTTGAGGACACCCGCCGGGAGAATCTCGGCAGCGAGCTGCGCGAGCCGCAATGTCGTCAACGGCGTTTGCTCGGACGGCTTCAGGATCTGGACGTTCCCCGCGGCGAGCGCGGGCGCGACCTTCCACACCGCCATCATCAGCGGGTAGTTCCAGGGCGCGATCCCGCCGACGACGCCGATCGGCTCGCGCCGGATCCAGGAGGTGTACCCGCGCATGTACTCGCCGGCGGACTTGCCTTCGAGCACGCGGGCCGCGCCGGCGAAGAAGCGGAGATTGTCGGCGCAGACCGGCATTTCGTCCTTCGCGTAGGCCAGCGGCTTGCCCACGTTCCGCGACTCGAGCTCCGCGAGCTCGTCCGCGTGCTCGTCGATCGCCGCCGCGAGCTTGAGCAGCGCCTCGGCGCGTTCACCGGGGGTCGTCTCGAGCCATTCCGGCAGCGCCTTCTTCGCAGCCTGCACAGCCCGGTCGACATCCTCGGCGCCGGCCCTCGGCACCTCGGCGATGACATCGCCGGTGGCCGGGTTCAGGACCTCCATCGTCTCGCCGCCGGCCGCGTCCACCCATTCGCCGCCGATCCAGTTCTGGAGCTTCGTCACAGTGCTCATCTCAGCCTCCTCATCTCCGACGCAGGATTCCAGTATCGCGTGTCAGCCGTTGCGCGATCGTGACAGGCACCACCGTCACCGCGATGACGACGAAGACGACCGCGTTCACCTCCGGGAGCTGCTGGCCCAGGCGGATGTTCCCGAAGATCCATAGTGGCAGAGTGTTCTGCGCGCCCGCCGTGAAGGTCGTCACGATCACCTCGTCGAACGAGAGGGCGAAGGCGAGCAGCGCGCCCGAGATCAGGGCGGTCGACAGAACGGGAAAGGTCACGTAGCGGAAGGTCTGCCATCCGTCCGCTCCGAGGTCCATCGACGCCTCCGTGAGCGAGGTCGCCGTACGCCGCAGTCGCGCGACCACGTTGTTGAAGACGATCACGATGCAAAAGGTCGCGTGGCCGATCACGATCGTCAGGAGCGAGAACGTGATTGCACCGAAGGAGAAGAACGACGCAAGCGCGATGCCGGTGATCACCCCGGGGAGCGCGATCGGTAACACGAGCACGAACGAGACCGCCTCGCGCCCGAAGAAGCGGTAGCGGGCGACCGCGAAAGCCGCCATCGTGCCGAGCAGCAGGGCGATGCCGGTCGCGGCGAGCGCCGCCTTGACGGACAGCCACAGTGCCGCGCGCGCCTCCGCATCCTCCCACGCGACGCGGAACCACTTGAACGTGAAGCCCGCGATCGGCCAGCCCTGGATGTTCGACGAGTTGAACGCGTAGACGCAGATGATCGTCAAAGGGATCCAGAGGAAGAGGACCACCAACAGCGTCCACGCGCCGAGCCCGAATCTGGCTGCACGCGTTTCCACCTACAACGCCTCGAAGGCTCCCGTGCGCCGGGCCAGCACGAGGTAGACGGCCATGACCGCGAGCGGGATCGTCGCGTAGGCGGCGGCGAAGGGAAGGTTGTACGACAGACCGAGCACGTTCCGGTACACGACGTTGCCGATGAACTGCGTGTTGCCGACGAGGATCGGCGTGATGTAGTCGCCGAGCGTCAGCGAGAACGTGAAGATCGAGCCGGCGATCACCCCTGGGAGCGCGAGTGGAAGGACGATCCGTCGAAATGTCGTCCAGCCCTTCGCGCCGAGATCGCGCGACGCCTCGAGGTAGGAGTCGGGGATCCGCTCGAGCGCCGCGTAGACGGGCAGGATCATGAACGGCAGCCAGACGTAGGAGAAGACGATCCACATCGCCGTGTTCGAGTAGGCGACGCCGGTCGTGGGCAACCCGAGCTTGCCGAGCGACCAGTTCAGCGCGCCGTCGTGCGCGAGGATGAGCCGCCAGGCGTAGATGCGCGCGAGATAGCTCGACCAGAGGGGCAGGAGGACCAACACGAACAGGAACGTCCGCGTCCGCGGCTTCGCGATCCGCGCCATGAAGTAGGCGAACGGAAAGGCCAGCAGCGCATCGGTCAGCGTCACGAGCGCAGCGATCCCGATCGTCCGATAGGCGATATGCCGGTAGGTCGGATTGCTGAAGACCTCGCGGAAGTTGTCGAGATTCCAGACGTGGACGACCTTCCCGGTGAAGGTGTCGAGGCCCCAGAAGGCCGAGATGAACAGGACGGCGAGAGCCGCCAGGTAGAGGAGGACGAACCACGCGAGCGGCGGTCCGAGGAGCCCGGCGGTGCGTAGCCACGGCCTGCGCCAGAAGGCCGCCGAGAGGCGGCGGCGGGCCGTCCCGGAAGGACGGCCCGCCTCGTACGCCTCGACGGACAAGAGCTAGCTCAGCCCTTGATCTCGGTCCAGGCTTGCTGCCACTTGATGTAGTCCATGCAGTCGTTCTTGCCGTCGCCGCAGTCCGACGTCGGCGTCTTCCAGAACTTGATCTGGTTGAAGTAGGACGTCGGTGCATCGGCGTGGTACTGCTTGCACGAGCCTGGGCTCAGCTTCTCCATGACGGCGCACGCCTTCGTATTCGCGGGCGTCTCGCCGAAGTAGATCGCCTGCTGAGCCTGCACCTTCGGGGTCGAGACCCACTTCATCCACTCGTACGCGCAGTTCGGATGCTTCGACTTCGACGAGAGCATCCAGGTGTCGGCCCAACCGGTGGCGCCCTCCTTCGGGATCGTGTCCTTCACTGGGACCTTGTCCGCGATCAGCGTGTTCGTCTGGTACGGCCATGACGCGCCGATGACGGCGTCGCCGTTTTTGAACAGGTCGATCTCGTCGGACGCGAGCGCCCAGTACTTCTTCACGAGCGACTTCTGCTTCTTCAGGAGTGCGACCGCCGCGTCGAACTGCTCCTGCGTCAGCTCGTACGGATCGTCGATCCCGAGATCGGGCTGCGTCTTCGACAGGTAGAGCGCCGCGTCCGCGATCTGGATCGGGTTGTCCGGGACGGCGATCTTGTCGTCGAAGGCGGGGTCGTAGATCGCGGCCCAGCTCGTCGGCTTCGTCTTCACCTTCTCGGTGTTGTAGAGCAGCGTGTTCGGGCCCCACTGCAGGGAGATCCCGTAGTGCACGCCCTCGACCGTGTTGTGAGGCGGTGACTTGAGAGCCTCGATGAAGTTGCCGTAGTCGGGAATCAGGTCTGGATTGACCGGCTGGACGTCCTTGCCGCGAATGAGCCGCAGGCTGGCGTCGCCGGAGGCGGAGACGAGGTCATAGCCGGCGCCGGAGCGCATGAGCGTGACCATCTCGTCCGACGAGCCCGCGTACTTCCGCTTCACGGTGCAGCCGGTCTCCTTTTCGAACGGCTTGACCCACTGGTCCTGGGCGTAGCCCTCCCAGGCGACGAGGCTCAGCGAACCCTCGCCCGGCCCGATCGAATCGGGGAGCTTTGCCTCGGACCTCTTGCCTCCACCGCCGCCGCCGCAGCCCGCGGCAGCGACGCAGAGCGCCGCGGTCAGGACGGCAACCGCCGTCCGGATCGCGAATCGCCTGCGTACGTCGTTCATTCTTCCTCCTTGGGGGTCGACTCGATCTCGTACGTGTGCTGCGGCCGCCACTCCAGTCGTACGCGGCGACCCTTCGACTCGAGTGCCTCCTGCGAGGAGGTCTCGAGATTCTGGCGGACGACCGTGAGCTCTCCCCCCGAGTCGAGCTCGACGATGTAGCGAGTGAACATGCCGACGTAGACGACCTCGCGGATTCGCCCGGATTCGACGACGTCGTCGCGCGCGGCGGTCTCGCCCTCTTCGAGCATGTGGATCTTCTCCGGGCGAACCGTGAAACGTCTTCCGTTCCGCTCCAGTACGTTCGAGACACCGACGAAGCCCGCGACGAACTCCGTCGTCGGACGCTCGTAGACCTCGGCCGGAGCGCCGATCTGCTCGACGCGGCCCTCGCTGAAGACGGCGAGGCGGTCGCTCATGGTGAGTGCCTCCTCCTGGTCGTGGGTGACGTAGACGAAGGTGAGGCCGACGTCTTGCTGGATGCGCTTGAGCTCGATCTGCATCTCCTGGCGAAGCTTCAGATCCAGCGCGCCGAGCGGCTCGTCGAGGAGCAGCACGCGTGGACGATTGACGAGTGACCGCGCAAGCGCGATGCGCTGGCGCTGGCCGCCCGAGAGCTGGACGGGCTTCCGCGCGCCGAGACTGGGAAGTCGCACCATCTCGAGCGCGGCGTCGACCCGCCCCTTGCGCTCTCGGCGCGAGACACCGCGAACACGGAGTCCGTAGCCGACGTTCTCGGCCACGGACATGTGCGGGAACAGGGCGTAGTCCTGGAACACCGTGTTCACGTCCCGCTCGTACGGCGCCCGGCCGGTCACGTCGACGCCCGAGAGCTCCACGCGACCCTCGTCCGGGAGCTCGAAGCCCGCGATCAAGCGCAGCGTGGTCGTCTTGCCCGAGCCCGAAGGGCCGAGGAGCGTGAAGAACTCGCCCGCGTCGATCTCGAGATCGACACGGTCGACCGCGACGACGTCGCCGTAGGTCTTGCGCAGGCCGACGAGCCGGACGTCCACTGCTGCGGGAATTCTCGCCGAGACGGGAGGGGTTTCAGACAGCGCTTGCGTCGCCAAGCGATTCCTCCAGCAGGTCGAGCCCGCGCGCGAGAAGCGCATCGTCGATCGAGAGCGGCACGAGGATGCGGATGACGTTCCCGTACATCCCGCACGAGAGCAGGACGAGGCCTCGCTCGCGCGCGGCCGAGGTGACCCGCGAGGCGAGATCCGGCGTCTTCTCCACGAGCTCGATCGCGAGCATCGGTCCGAGCCCCCGCACATCCCCGAGCACCTGGCTTCGAGCCACGAGGTCCTCGAGACGGGCGCGGATGTGCGTCCCGAGCTCTGCGGCACGCGCGCGGAAACGGTCCGTGCGAACGTCGTTGAGCACTGCGATCGCCGCCGCACACGCAACCGGGCTGCCTCCGAACGTCCCACCCAGCCCGCCGGGAGGAACGGCGTCCATCACCTCGGCGCGGCCGGTGACGCCTGCCAGGGGCAGCCCGCCGCCGAGTGACTTCCCGCTGACGATCAGGTCTGGCTCGACGCCGTAGTGCTCGATCGCCCAGACCGGCCCGGTGCGCCCGACACCTGACTGGACCTCGTCGTCCACGTACAAGATCCCGTGCTGCTCGCAGATCTCCTTGAGCCGCGGCGGGAAATCGTCTGGCATCGGAATGAATCCACCCTCGCCCTGGACCGGCTCGAGCACGACGCACGCGACCTGTTCGGGATGGACGTCCTGCTTGAAGAGGTGGCTCAGAGCGGCGACTGCGTCGGCGGTCGTCACGCCCCGGTATGGATACGGGGCCGGGGCGCGGTAGACCTCCGGGGCAAACGGCCCGAAGCCCTGCTTGTAGGGGACGACCTTGGCGGTCAGGGCCATCGTCAGGTTGGTGCGGCCGTGGAAGGCACGGTCGAAGGCGACGACCGCAGGACGCCCGGTCGCGACGCGCGCGATCTTGACCGCGTTCTCGACCGCTTCGGCGCCTGAATTCAGCAGCACCGACTTCGTGTCGGCCTCGCCGGGCCACGTCTCGTCGAGCAGCCGGCACACCTCGACGTACGGCTCGTACATCCCGACCATGAAGCACTGGTGCAGATAGCGGTCGACCTGCTCGCGGATCGCCGCCGCGGCGAAGCCGTGGCCGGTGTTCTGGCAGCCGAGGCCGCCGGCGAAGTCGACGTACTCGCGGCCGTCGACATCCCAGACTCGTGCTCCTTCCGCCCGGGCAACGACGAGCGGCGTCGTCGCGATCCCGCGCGCGACGAAGCGATCGCGCTCGGCTGCGATCCGTTCCGACTCTGTTCGCTCGCGGACGGCCATCACGCCTACTTCAGGGCGGCCAGGACCTCGTTGGCGGCGCGCACGCCCTCGGACGCACCGCCCTCCATGAAGCCCTGGAAGTCCTGAGAGCAATGCTCGCCGGCGAAGTGGATCTGCTTCGCCTGGCCCTGCGGCTCCCCCTCGTAGCCGCTGAAGCCGTGGTACTGCCCGACCTTCCAGTACGAGTACGACGTCAGCAGATTCGGGTCGAGGAGCGGAACCGAGAGAGTCGCCTTGCCCGTCCAACGCTGCGAGATTCCGGGGAAGACGGGCTCGATCTGCTTCAGGAACCGCTTGGCATACGTGCTGACCTGCGGGTTCGTGGCCGCATTCGAATACGGCGTCGACGGCGTGAAGGAACCGGCAACGTCTCCGCCCGAGTAGTCGACGAGGATTCCGGTCGTCCCATCCTGGCCGCGGGTGACATCCCACGTGTTCTGGTAGCCCGTGTCGGCGTACGACGCGCCGTTCGAGAGGCCCCAGGGACCCGCGGCGTTCCAGAGGCGATCACGAAACTGGAGCTGGAGCTTCGTGTTCCGTCCGACGCCGAGCTGCGTGATGGCAGTCTTCTTCCGGTCGTCGAAGCCGGCTCGGCCGTAGTCGAGCGTCCGCAGGACGGCGAAGCTCATCGCCAGGATGACGTGGTCGGCCGTGACGTTCGGCTGGCCGTCGAACGCGAGCCCGACGGTTCCGTCCCGGTTGAGGAAGATCGAGTTCATCCTCCAATCGCGCCGAACGTCCGGAAGCGTCGCGGCGATCACCTGCGGGAGCTGTTCGTTACCTCCCACGATGTGATAGCGCTCGTTCGAAAGGCCGAAGATCTGGAAGTTGCCCGGCTTTGCGTTGAAGCCCAGCAGGTAGACGAGGTTGAGCGCCGACTGGACGGTTGTCTCGGCGCCGTACTCGATGTTGTAGGCGATGTCGAGCAGCTGTCCCATCGGCGAGCGGTGGCCGTCCGGTACGCGTGACTCGATCCACTCGTAGACACTGATGTTGTCGAGCGCGATCCCGCCGGGGGTGTTGATCTTGTACGTCGTCGGGTAGCTCGCATCCTGGAGGTCGCGCTGGAGCGCTTGGTGAATGCGCTGGAAGTCCTTGTCCGCCTGCTCCTTGGGATAGTAGGACCCGAAGAAGAAGTACGTGTCGGTAGACCCCATCGGCTCCGCCCCGAGCAGGTCAACGGTCGAGAGCTTGAAGCGTTGCGCGAGCTGCAGGATCGTCTTGTGGCTCGTGTCGATGAGCTCGCCGCAGAATTCGCTCGTCTGTCCGCCGGCCCAGTAGCCGCTGGCGTCGCTGTGCATGCGACCGCCGACCCGGTTCGACGCCTCGTAGACGGTGGAAGCAACGCCTTTGTCCGCGAGGGTCAGGGCAGCCGAAAGACCAGCGATGCCACCACCCACGATCGCGATCCGGGGGCCGGCCGCCGCACGCGCGGAGCCCGCCAGGGCGGCGGGCCCGGCAACGGCGATCGTGGCACCTGCCGTTCCGGCCCGCTTGAGAAACTCCCCGCGCGAATACGCCGCCTCCGCGTGTCGCTCGCGTACCTCGGCTGCGGTGATCCCCAGCCGCGCCGCCTCCGAGTGATCGCGACTGAGCCGCTGAAATGCGCGAAGAAGCGGTGTCCTTGCCATGCCGAAGCCTCCCCCTCGGTTTGCGGGAGGAGCATCCAACATTCGCATTGCGAGTTCAAGTACGACCCTGCGTTGACCGAATGCGTACAGCATGGTACGAATCGCCTCGCTTTGCGTAGAGCGACTCAGCCGGCGCCCGCTGTCCTGGAGGGGCGCCGCGGCCCCGTCAGCGCGCCGCGCCGGATCGACGCGCTCGACCAGGGCATCGTCGAGGCGCTCCAGGCGAACGGCCGCGAGTCCTTCCGTGCCATCGCCGCGCGGCTCGGCGTCTCCGAGGCGACCGTCCGGGCGCGTTATGCGCGTCTGTGCGCGGACGACATCCTCCAGGTCGTCGGAGTCACGAATCCGCTCGGCCTCGGGTTCGAGCAGGCCCTGATCGGCGTCAAGACTGCGGGCTCGCCTCAGCCGGTCGCGGACGAGATCGCCAGCTGGACCGAAGCGGATTACGTCGTCGTCACGGCTGGGCAGTACGACCTCGTCGTCGAGGTCGTCGCCGCCGATCGCCGAGAGGTCCTGGAGCTGACGAACCGCATGCGCGCGCTCGACGGTGTCGTCTCGACCGAGACCTTTCTCTATCTCGACCTCGTGAAGCAGCTGTACGACTGGGGCACCCGAGTGGAGGATGGGCGTTGACCACGGCCGCCCCGACCGCGCTCGACCTGCAGCGCGCCGCGCGCGATCACCTCTGGCTCCACTTCACGCGTATGTCGGCGTACGAGGACGCGGACGTCCCGATCATCGTCCGCGGCGACGGGTGCTACCTCGAGGATTCGAACGGCAAGCGCTACCTGGACGCGCTCGCCGGCCTCTTCTCTGTCAACATCGGCTACGGCTTCGGCGAGGAGGTCGGTGAGGCGGCCGCGGCGCAGATGCGCGAGCTGCCCTTCTACACCAACTGGGGCTATGCCCACCCGCGCGCGATCGAGCTCGCCTCCGAGGTGGCCTCGCTCACCCCGGGCGACCTGAACCGGTTGTTCTTCGTCTCCGGTGGCTCCGAGGCGGTCGAATCCGCCTGGAAGCTCGCGCGGCAGTACTACTCCGCCCGCGGCGGGCAGCGGGTCCGCGCCGCGATCGCGCCAACCGGCGGCGAGACGCCTACGCGCGTCGACCAAGCGCACGCACTACCGACCGCAGGTCGTCGCTGGAAAGCCGTCTCCCGCCACATTGCGTACCACGGGACGACGATGGGCGCGCTCTCGATCAACGGCATCCCCGCGCTTCGCACTCCGTTCGAGCCACTGGTGCCCGAGGTCCTGCACGTTCGCAACACCAACCGCTATCACCGTCCGCCGGAAGAGACGGAGGAGCAGTTCACCGCCTTCCTGCTGGACGAGCTCGAGCAGACGATCGAGTCCGCAGGCCCGGACACCGTCGCGATGGTGATCATGGAGCCGGTGCAGAACGCCGGCGGCGCCTTCACTCCGCCGGAGGGATACTGGCGCGGCGTCCGCGAGCTGTGCGACCGCTACGAGATCCTGCTCTGCGCGGACGAGGTGATCACCGCTTTTGGGCGGCTCGGGGCCTGGTTCGGCTCGGAGCGCTACGACATCCGTCCCGACCTGATCACGATCGCGAAGGGGCTCTCCTCGTCCTACGCGGCGATCGGCGCGGTAGTCGCGACGGACCGTGTGATGGAGCCGTTCATGCACGACACGAGCATGTATGCGCACGGGATCACGTTCGGAGGCCATCCCGTGCAGTCGGCCGTCGCGCTCAAGAACATCGAGATCATGAAGCGCGAGCGCATCGTCGAGCACGTCGCCGAGACGCAAGACGCGTTCCGCGCGACGCTCGAGCAGCTCCTCGACCTCCCGATCGTCGGCGACGTCCGGGGAACAGGGGTCTTCTACGCAATCGAGCTCGTCAAGGACAAGGACACCCGGCAGACCTTCGACGACGAGGAGTGCGAGAGCCTCCTGCGGGGATTCCTCTCGCCGCGGATGTTCGAGCGCGGACTCATCTGCCGCTCCGACGATCGTGGCGATCCGGTCGTGCAGATCTCTCCACCGCTCGTCGCGGGCCAGCAGGAGTTCGACCAGATCGTGTCGATCCTCGGTGACGTGCTCGCGGAGGCGTGGACACGGGTGCAGAAGTGACCGTGGCGCGTGAGCGCGAGGCTTCGCCGCCGGCCACGACCCAGAAGGTCGACGTCACGCTCGTCGACGTCACGAAGCGCTTCGACGAAATGACCGCCGTCGACCGGCTGAGCCTCGAGGTCGAGAGCGGCAGCTTCTTCGCGCTGCTCGGGCCTTCCGGCTGCGGCAAGACCACGACCTTGCGGATGATCGGCGGCTTCGAGCAGCCGACCGAGGGGCAGATCTTCCTGGGCGACCGAGAGGTGAGCGGCCTGCCGGCGTACAAGCGCGACGTCAACACCGTCTTTCAGTCCTACGCGCTGTTCCCGCACCTGTCGCTGTTCGAGAACGTGGCGTTTGGTCTGCGCAGGCGGGCCGTGCGCGGCGAGACCCTGAGCGGCCGTGTCCAGGACATGCTCCGGATCGTTGGCCTGCAGGGGATGGAGAAGCGTAAGCCGCGCCAGCTCTCCGGCGGACAGCAGCAGCGTGTGGCGCTCGCGCGCGCTCTCGTCAACAGGCCGCGCGTGTTGCTGCTCGACGAGCCGCTCGGGGCACTCGACCTCAAGCTCCGCAAGCAGATGCAGCTGGAGCTGAAGTCGATCCAGCACGACGTCGGCATCACGTTCATCCACGTCACGCACGACCAGGAAGAGGCGATGACCATGGCCGACCGGATCGCCGTCATGAATCGCGGCCGCATCGAGCAGCTCGGCACGCCGAACGAGCTGTACGAGACGCCGGCGACTGCATACGTCGCGAGCTTCCTCGGCGCGTCGAACCTGATCTCCGGCACCGTGAGCGGCTCGGACACGGTGCGTCTTCACAGTGGACCCGAGGTGCGGGTGCGGCCCGACGCGCTCGGAGGTCGCACCGGCGAGGTCGCCGTCGGGATCCGGCCGGAGAAGATCGAGCTCGGAGAAGGACAGGCCAACACGCTCGAGGGCACGATCGTCGAGCAGGCATACGTGGGGGTCGCAACCCAGTACATCGTCGACACCGAGTGCGGCCGACTGACCGTCTACCGGCAGAACGCGTCGCCGGGATTGAACGGGGCCGCACCCGGCCAACGTCTCACGCTCAGCTGGAGCCCAGATTCAACGTTCGTCGTCGACTCTATGGAGGGATCCGAATGACCGATGTCCTGACCCGACGCCAACTCCTCGAGCGGGCCGCCAAGGGCGGCGCAGTCCTCACCGTTCCCGGGCTCCTCGCCGCCTGCGGCGGCACCGGCAAGAAGAGCGCCGGAACATCCGGCTCGCACAAGCTCGCGAAGACGCTCCGCTTCTCGAACTGGACGCTCTACATCGACATCAACGAGAAGACGAAGAGCCATCCGTCGCTCGATCAGTTTCAGAAGAAGTACGGCGTTCATGTCCAGTACACGGAGGACATCAACGACAACGCGACGTACTTCGGGAAGATCCAGGGTCCGCTGTCGCGCGGGCAGTCGATCGACCGCGACATCATCGTGATGACCGACAACTCGCGCTATCCATCTCTTTTGATCAAGAAGGGCTGGGTGGAGAAGCTCGACAAGAGCGCGATCCCGAACATCAAGAACCTGCAGCCGACGTTGCAGCATCCGAACTGGGATCCGAACCGCGACTACAGCCTTCCCTGGCAGTCAGGTCTCACGGGGATCGCCTACAACGACAAGCTCACCGACGCCGTCCTCACGGTGCCCGACCTCCTCGAGAATCCGAAGCTGAAGGGCAAGGTCACGCTCCTCGAGGGCGTTGGCGACACGATGCCGTTGATCATGGCGGCGAACGGCGACGACCCGACGAAGGTGACCGATGCCTCGTGGGACCGCGCGATCAAGCGCGTGCAGAAGGCGGTGGACTCGGGCCAGATCCGGCAGTTCACCGGCAACGACTACAGCGGGCCGCTCGCGAAGGGCGACCTCAAGGCCGCCTTCGCTTGGTCCGGCGACGTCGTCCAGCTGCAGGCCGACAACAAGCACCTGCACTGGAACCTGCCGAAGGACGGTGGGGGCATCTGGACGGACAACATGCTGATCCCGAAGCGCGGAAACGTGTACACCGCTTCCGTCTATATGAACTACTACTACGACCCGAAGGTCGCGGCGGAGGTCGAGGACTACGTCAACTACATCTGCCCAGTCGTCGGGGCGAAGCAGGTGCTGTTGAAGGGCGACCCGTCGATTGCGAAGAACACGCTCATCTTCCCGACGAAGGAGATGCTCGACAACGCGCACAACTTCGACGCGAACGCGCTGAACAACCAGAAGTACATCACCGAGTGGCAGAACCTCATCTCGGGGTAAGTTGACCTTCCTGCACCGGCATCGCGGGCTCACGCCCTACCTGCTACTGGCGCCGGGACTCCTCTATCTGGGCGTCTTCTTCGTCGTCCCGCTCGGATTCCTGGCGTACCAGTCGCTCGAGTCCGGGAACTTCGACGTCGGCTATGCCTTCACGTGGGCCTGGGGAAACTACTGGGACGCGATCCGCGGCTATCGCGGCCACTTCATCCGCTCGCTCGAGTACGCGGGGATCGCGACCGCCCTCGCGCTGCTGTTCAGCTACCCGCTCGCGTACTGGATCGCGTTTCGGGGCGGACGCTGGAAGAACCTCCTGCTCCTCTTCATCGTGGCGCCGTTCTTCGTCACCTACCTGATCAGGACGCTTGCCTGGGAGACGATCCTCGCCGACCACGGGCTCGTCGTTCGCGTGCTGCGCGACGTCGGCATCCTCGACCCGGACGGGCGCCTGCTTGCCACCTCGGTCGCCGTCGTCGCGGGCATCACCTACAACTTCCTGCCCTTCATGGCTCTGCCGCTGTACGTCTCGCTCGAGCAGATCGATCACCGGTTGATCGAGGCGGCGCAGGACCTTTACGCCAGTCGCTGGAAGGCGTTCCTGCGAGTGACGTTGCCCCTGTCGCTGCCGGGTGTCGTGGCGGGCACCCTTCTGACCTTTATCCCTGCCGCGGGTGACTTCATCAACGCCCAGCTGCTCGGCTCGCCGAAGCAGCACATGATCGGAAACGTGATCCAGTCCAAATTCCTCGAGCTGACCGACTATCCCGCCGCGGCGTCGATGTCGTTCGTTCTGATGGCCGCGATCCTCGTGTTCGTCGCCGCCTACTCTCGCGCCGTCGGAACGGAGAAGCTGACCGGATGACCGCCGTCGCGGCATCTGCGCCTGCGCGGACAAGCGGGTGGACCCTGGCGTGGACGTTCGTTCGCCATCACGTCCTGACCGTGTACGCACTGCTCGCGTTCACCTATCTGATGCTGCCGATCGGCGTCGTGATCGCTTTCTCCTTCAACCATCCACAGGGCCGCTTCAACTTCGTCTGGTCGGGCTTCACCCTCGACAACTGGAGACATTGGGACGGGGTTCCCGGCCTGCGGAGCGCGATGGTGCTTTCGGTCGAGATCGCGCTCCTGGCGAGCCTCGTCGCGACCGCGCTCGGAACGCTGATCGCGCTCGCCCTCGTGCGCTACGGGTTCCGCGGGCGCGGTGCGACCAACCTGCTCATCTTCCTGCCGCTGTCGACACCGGAGATCGTGCTCGGTGCTTCGCTGCTGACGCTCTTCCTCAACCTGAACGTCGTCTTCGGCTTCTCGACGATCCTGATCGCTCACATCATGTTCTGCATCAGCTTCGCGGTCGTTACCGTCAAGGCACGGCTGGTCGGCTTCGATCGCCACCTAGAGGAGGCGGCGATGGATCTCGGTGCGAACGAGTGGGCCACCTTCCGCAAGGTCACCCTGCCGTTGATCGCGCCGGCGATCCTGGCGGCACTCCTGCTCTGTTTCGCGATCTCGATCGACGACTTCGTGGTGACGTACTTCAACGCCGGTCCGCGAACGACGTTCCCCTTGTTCGTCTGGGGTGCCGCTCGGGTCGGGGCGCCGCCGCAGGTCAACGTGATCGGCAGCGTGATCTTCATCGTCGCGGTGACGGGGATGGTCGCGAACGTCCTCGCGCAGATGCGGCGGGAGCGATCGGCCACTACCGCCTGAGCGTCGAGCCACGCCTTCCTCCGTGGTGGTGGGACGAGGCGGGCTCGTTCGAGCCCGCGCCCGAGCTCGAGGGCGACGTCCACGCAGATGTGTGCGTCGTCGGCGGTGGCTACACGGGCCTCTGGTCGGCGCTGGCGCTGAAGGCACGCGAACCCTCTATAGAGGTCGTTCTCGTCGAGGCCGAGACCTGCGGCGCGGGTCCCAGCGGACGCAACGGCGGGTTCCTGCACGGCTACTGGGCCTCGCTCTCGGACCTGGTGCCGCTGCTGGGTCGGGAGCAGGCCGTGCAGCTCGCGCGGGCAGGCGAACAGATCATCCCGGCGGTGCGCGCCCTCCGCGAAGCGCGCGGGGAGGACGTGTGGCTGCGGGAGGCGGGGATGCTGATGCTGTCTGCTGCCCCCGCGCAGGACATCGCGATCGATCATGCCGTGGCCGCGGCTGCGACGG
>WNGF01004423.1_pt1 | contig 18447 bp, 20 predicted proteins | sample 5400641 | NCBI WGS metagenome assembly WNGF01 (sample SAMN13153371, study PRJNA577476) | soil metagenome | isolation source: 80 cm soil or saprolite under grassland replicate 2 | place: USA:California | collected 2016-06-15
CGTGCGCAGGCGCTCGGGTTTCCCCGGCGGATGGAACGGGTAACCCAGGCACACGAGGCCGCGCGCGCCGGCCTCGTCGGCCACCATGCTCGCGATGCGCCCGCCCATCGACTTGCCGCCGATGACGAGCTTCTCGCCGCCGCCCAGCTTCGCGATCGTCTCGAGCCACGTCTCGCGCAGCACCGCCGGGCTGTCCGGCCCGCCGCGCCGGCCGCCCGAACGGCGGGCCCGCATGTATGCGAACTCGAAGCGCGCCACGCGGAAGCCGCGCCCGGCGATGCTCTTGGCCACCGTCGTCAGGAACGCCGAGTCCATGGGGCCGCCCGCGCCGTGCGCCAAGACCAGCGTCAGCAGCGAGCCGGTGGGGCCGTCGAAGAGGATCTCGTCGGAGGCCATCCCGAAACTCTATCGTTGCCTTTAGGTATGATTCTGCAAAATGAGCGCTGCCATCGAGTCTGTCCCGCACCAGTATCGATCCATCTTCACCCCGGCCACTCGGCGCGAGCGGGCCGCCAATTTCGAGTCCTACTGGGCCTACTCCTTAGGCCACGACGGCGAAATCCTCGAGGATCAGAAGGATCTCACCAAGAAGAAGCAGACTCTGGCCCGGTTCCAGGCAAACCCCGTCCGTTCCCGCAAGCCGCTGCCGGATCCCGAGCGGTTCTACCGCAACTACGTGAAGATGCAGGACGATCCTTCGACCTTCGACCGCAAGACGCTGCTCTTGACCTTCCTCTACAAGTTCGCGCGGCACGAATTCGTCGGCATCTCTGCCGCCTGGGACTCGATCCCCAGGATGGCCGAATCGACGCTGACGACCGAGAAGATCAGCCTCTATCACCTGTGCGAAGAATTCAGCCACATCCGCCTCTTCCACGAGATGTTCCGCACGTTCCATCTCGACAGAGTGGAGTGGGTCCCGCTCGGCAAGTGGATGGACCGAATGTACCGCCTCTTCCCCAAGTTCCCGGAAGCGGTCATGTCGCCTCCGGCGTTCGTCAGCGAGCTGATGGGGTTGACCCTCTACCAGCACATCGACGCCGTCCTGGACGACATCCTGGCCGACGAGCCGGAAGCCCGGCAGCGCGTCCGCGACCTTCTCAAAGAGATCATGACCGACGAGCTCGGCCACGTCGGCCAGCGCCGCAACTTCATCGGACCCGTGGGTCTGCGCGCATCCCGCTGGATGGTCGAGCCGATGTACCGGGCGTTCTTCCGCGACATCCCCGAGACGAAGCTTCTCTTCGACGTCGACCGGATGGTCGAGGACGGAAAGACATTTGACTACCGCACCATCGCCCCCGAAATGATCGAGAAGAGCTGGGTCCCCACCTACTGCAAGGCGTAGTCGTAGCCGGGGCTCGGGATCGGGGTCAGGGCTCGGGATCGGGGTCAGTCTTGGCTTGTTGTATTGTTGGAGAGCCGCCTGCGGAGCTGCTGGAGGCGCCTTCGCAGCGATGGATCGGAAAGGGCCGCCTGATTGAGCCTCTCGAGGCCCCTCGCCAACGTTGACGTATCTCGCACGAAGTACCTGGCGGTTCTTGCGACTGAGATTCCGCCGACCTGGCGTCCTGCCCAGGCCACCATCAGGCGCGCCCGGGAGACGCGGTGGCCTCGGCTGAGTCCTCGCATCGACTCGAGACCGACGCCTTCCAAAAGCCCGGCTTCACGAGCGACGCGTTCGACCGTGAGACCTCGCCGAAGGACGGGTGGCTCGCCGGCACTTCGAAGAATTTTGTCCGCAAACTTCTCGTCTCCTTTGACCGCCTGCGCAAACGCCGGCGCCTCTTCGTAGGGGTCCTCGACCTCCTCGCGCATGAGGCGCCGGTATCGCCGGACGGCCACTGACCTTCGGCTGCCCAACATCGGCAGTACCCGATCCAGATCGATCCATTCCGGGCCTCTGCCACTGCGGTACCACTGATCGCTCGACCATCGATAGCGGGCCGGCGACTCGACCATGCCCGCTTCGACAGGGTTCGCGTGGACGTATCGCAACAGGGCCAACGCGTAGACGTCTCTCTCCACCAAGAATGCCTTGTACCGTCCCTGGAAGAGATGCCCGACGCGCGAGTGCCTACGATTGAAATACTGGGTGTAAGAGGACTGGAGGCCCGCCATGACTCGCGAGAGAGGATTGAGGCCGGCTTCGATCACGAGATGGGCATGGTTGTCCATCAAGCAGTAGGCAAGAAGCCGGAAGCCGAACTTCTCGCGGTAGTGAGCCAGGCGATCCAGATAGCGCAACCTATCCGCGTCGTCACGGAAGATGTCTTTCCGCTCGTTTCCTCTGACCATGACATGGTACAGACCACCCGGCATCGCTAGACGGAGAGGCCGCGCCATTGCTCAACAATACAACAAGCCAAGACTGACCCCAACAATGAGCCCAACAATGCAATGTCTCTGACCCCAATGCCTCAGTGAGAGCCGGACGTCGAGCGAAAGGTCTCGCTTTACGAGCCGGAACTGACTCTGCCACCTCTCGAGTCCGGATTGCTGCACCTAGTGCGCGATGGCTTTTCCTTCGCGGCAGCGGCTCCGCCCGAGCATTCGACGAAACACGCCCGCAGCGCCCTGAACGACCCGCCGAAAGGCCTGTTTCGGCCAGTGGCATAATTCAGCAGATCATGCGAGCAACCTCTTGAGGGTTCTGCTCGGGCGGTTTTGCCCGGGCGCGCTGGGGCTCTTTCTGGCCACGGCGCCGCTCGTGGGGGCGTCGGGGGGTTCGCTCGAGCGCGCCGTGCCGCGGTTGCTCGCGCCGGAAGAGCTCGTCCGGCTGCCCCGGGACGGGTCGCACCTCTTTTTGCGGCCGATCGCGTTCGACCCGACGACGACCGCCCCGGATTTCTCCTCGGTCGGACTGCTGTCGGGCGCCGCAGGAGAGTACGGTCTTGTGCAGTTTTCGGTCGGAGCGCTCGGGGAGAAGGAGCGTCTCGAGAGAGCGGGCGTTCGCTTTTTCGGCTACGTTCCCGACAACGCCTTCCAGATCAAGCTCACGGCGGAGGCTCGCTGGCTGCTTCTTCAGAACCGCGCGGTCCGCTGGTTCGGTCCGATCGTGCCGGGCTTCAAGGTGCATCCGCGGCTCTGGGCCGCCGCGAAAGATCCGAGACTCGAGGTCACGATAATTCTCTTTGCGGACGCGTCTCTCGAGTCCGTGGAGCGCGCCCTGTCTGCTCGCTTCCCGGACGCCGTCCGGACGTCGCGGTCCGAGGACGAGCGCTGGCCGCGGCTGCGCTTCGCCGTCCCCGACTCGGTGCGGGCGGTTTTCGTCGCCGCGGCGGCGGCGCTCGACGGAACGGCATGGATCGAGCCCTGGTCGGCGCCCAGGGCGCTCAACAACGACGCTCTCGGGCCCGTGCAGTCGAACGTCGCAACGGTCCTCTCGAACGGCGCCTGCACGAATTGCACGATCTTCAGCCGCGGCATCACGGGGACCGGCCAGATCGTGGCCGTGGCCGACTCCGGCCTCGACTCGGACATGTGCTTCTTCCGCCACGGCCCGGCCGCTTCGGACGTGACGGACGCGGAGAACACCGCGCCGCCGACGCCGGGCTCGCTCTCTGCGGGCAAGAAGGTCGTCGGCTACTGGATCGAGCCCGGAGCGACGGCCTACGACAACAACGACGATTGCGGCGAGGGCGCGACCTCGTTCCACGGCACCCACACGACCGCGACGGCCGCGGGGGACAACTACCTCACGCGCTCGTCGCCGACCAGCGCCGGGATCGATGTCGGCGACGGCATGGCGCCGAACGCCCAGATCCTCTTCCAGGACGTTGGCAACGACCAGAGCGGCTGTTTCGTCAGCTTCCCGGATTCTTCGGTCCTCTACCTGCAGGCCCTCCTGGGCGGAGCAAGCGTGCATTCGAACTCCTACGGTTTTTCGGGAGACGGCGAGTACGCGACGGAGGACCGGATCGCCGACGAGTTCCTCTTCGACCACGAGGACATGGCGATCTTCTTCGCGGCGGGCAACGACGGGCCCGACGCGACGACGACGGGCAGCCCCGCGAACGCCAAGAACGTCGTCTCGGTCGGCGCGCTCGGCCACGGCAATTCGACCGCGGCGGCGAGCTTTTCCAGCCGCGGCCCGACGGCTGACGGCCGCATCAAGCCGGACCTGATGACTCCGGGCGAAGGGACGATCTCCGCCGCGGGCGACGGCAGCCACACCGACAGCAACTGCAGCACGAAGGGACTGACCGGCACGTCGATGTCCTGTCCGACGGCGGCCGGCGCGGCCGCGCTTTTGCGGCAGTACTTCGCCGACGGGTTCTATCCGACAGGCGTGGCGACGGCATCGAATCGATTCGACGCACCGGCGCCGCTGGTCAAAGCGGCGCTCGTAAACGGCGCCTTGCCGATCGGCACGTTCGGCGACACGACGAACGGCTGGGGTCGCGTCTTTCTCGACAACAACCTCTTTTTTGCCGGCGATTCGCGCAGCCTGCGCGTCTGGAGCCTGCTCAACACGCAGGGCTTGACGACGGGGCAGTCGCAGACCTACACGGTCAGCGTCGCGGCCGGGCAGGAGTTCCGCGCGACGCTCGTCTGGTTCGACCCGGAAGGCACTCCCGGCGCGGCCGTGACACTGGTCAACAACCTCGATCTGTCCGTTTTCGACGGCACGAGCACGTATCTCGGCAACGTCTTCACAGGCGGCCTCTCGGCGACCGGCGGCAATCCGGACACGCGCAACACGGTCGAGCAAGTGCGCCTGGCCGCGCCGGTTGCCGGGACTTACACGCTTCGGGTCTCGGCGACGAGCGTGCCCGGCAACGGCCGTCCGTACACGAACCGCCAGGGCTATGCGCTCGTGGTTTCGGCCGCGGGGTGCGCGACGGCAGTCGGAGCGGCGCCGACCAACCTGGCCGTCGCGAGCAACCCGCTCATGGGGGCCGACCTCTCCTGGACTCCCGCGCCCGGGTCGCATGCCACGCAGATCTATCGCGCGGCGGGCGACTGCGCCGCGGGCATCGAGAAGTTCCAGTTCATCGGGTCGACGGGCGCGGCGACGTTCACCGACGCGCGCGCTCAGGGCGGCCAGGTCTACGCCTACCGTCTGCGCGGCGTGGACAACTGCGGCGAGGGGCTGCCCTCCGGCTGTTTCACCCTGACGCCGACCGGCCGGTGCGACCTGGTGCCGACGTTCGCGGGTCTCTCCCTGGCGGCGACGGTGGAAACGTTCTGTCGGGTTCAGCTCGGCTGGGAGGCGGGGAGCCCCCATTGCGTCTTCGCAACCGCGCTGCGTTACAACATCTATCGCTCGACAGCGTCCGACTTCACTCCCTCCCAGGGCAACCTGCTCGCGAGCGTGGCGAGCCTCTCGTACAACGACGATGCCGTCCTCTCGGGCAAGACCTACTACTACATCGTGCGCGCCGAGGACACCTCGCCGGGAGGCCCGGGCCCGAACGGCGGCAACGAGGACGGCAACCTCGACAGGATATTTGCGACGCCCGCGGGACCGCCGGGGGCCCCGGGGACCTGGACGGACGACGGCGGGGACACGGCTGCCGGGCTCAGCGCGGAACCTCCCTGGCAGGTCTCGACCAGGCAGGCTCAGGCCGGATCGCGCTCGTACCACAACGGGCCGGAGACGGGAACGTATCCGGCGAACACGTGCGCGGCCTTGACGACACCTGATCTGGCGCTCGGCACGGGCTCCGTTCTGACCTATGCGGCGCGCTACAACCTCGAATACCAGTGGGACGGCGTCGTGGTCGAGATCTCGGTGAACGGGGGAGCGACGTGGACGAGCCTGCCGCCCGATGCCGGCTACGGCGCGGGCAATTCGCTGTCGCAGACGCAGGGCAATGGTTGCGGCTACCCGGCCACGGAGGCCGCGTTCACCGGGCCACCCCAGAACGACGCCCTCACGGCGTGGACCCTCTATCAGACGACGCTGTCGCCGGTGTACGACGGCCGGACGGTGCGCGTCCGCTGGCGATTCACGAGCGACCCGGGCGCGGAGTTCGAAGGGTTCTACCTGGATACGATCTCGGTCTCGAACGTGCGCCTGCCCGGCCTCTGCACGCCCGTGCCGGCCTCGGCCCCGGCCGCGCCGGTCGCGCGTCCCAGGTCGCGCTCGCACGCCACCCGCACCCTTTCACCGCGGAAGCCCTGAAGGCGTATGATCGCAGCTTCCAAGACGAGGTCCTCATGGGCAAGCGCATCGTTCTCCGCACGACCGAGCAGTTGCTCACGCCGGCGCGACCGGCAGACGACGGGCCGTTCGAGCCCGGCAAGGAGCGCCGGCGACTGCAGCGGCGCAACGGGCTGCCGCGGCGGCTCCAGCCGGATCGGCGCAGCCGCGGCCGCAGCGACGCTGAGGAGGATGTCGATCGCCGCGGTGGTTTGAGGCGGGGTGTCACCGATCGGCGCCGCCACCGCGACCGCCGCTTTGGCCTCGATCCGACCCTCTACGACAGGCTCGTCGAGCTCGACCTGTAGTTGGCGGGCTGCTCGCCCGCGTTACTTGGCGGGCAGCCTTTTCTCGAGATCCTGGAGCCGCCGCTCGAGCTCTTCAAACCGTTTCTCGAACCGGTCGCTTCTGCGGTCAAGGTCGAAGTGCTCGAGCGGGCGCTTGGGGTTCAAGGGATCGCTGAAGACCCAGCTCCGGCGGGGAAGGCCGTTCCAAGCCGTCGACGTCTGCTTGCGCTCGGCCACCGTGGCCGTCAGCGTCTTCTTCCCCTTGTCGCGCAGGATCTCGAGCCTGGCCGTCTCGCCGTCTTTCTTGCGCCGGATGGCGCGCGAGAGGTCCGCGCCGGACTCGATCTTCTCGCCGTCCACGGCCGTCACGATGTCGCCGACCTGAAGGCCGGCCTTTCCGGCCGGGCCGTCGGCCTCGACCTCGCCCACGAGGACGCCCGCGTCGCGCGGCGCGCCGTAATGTGCTCGCAGATCGGGTGTCATCTCGATGGGACGCACGCCGATGTAGCCGTGGTGCGATCGGCCGTCGAAACGGAAGATCTCAGGCCCGTTGTCGTCGTTATCGTCGAGCCGGATGACTTCGCCGTCCCGAACCACGAATCTCCGGACCTCGGGGCCGTCGGAGGCGGAAAGTGGCGCCGAGCCGGGCGCGAGAAGAAGAAGCCCTAGAAAGATCGGTGCGCCCCTGGTCATGGGGATTTCTCCTTTCGCACCCGGAGACGATCCGCGCCGGGGAAGGTTTCGGCGCCGCGAGCCGCTGCGATAGGCTGCGCGGGGATGTGCTCATGAAGCTCCGCAAATTCGCGTGCGCCGCGGCTCTCCTGGCGGGCTGGGGAGCCGCAGTCGCGGCTCCGCCTGAAACCTCTGCCTACCGGATCGTCCGCAAGGTCGAAGTGGGCGGTGAGGGCGGCTGGGACTATCTGACCTTCGACGTCGGGGCGCGGCGGCTCTACGTCCCGCGCTCGACGCGAGTCCAGGTCTTCGACGCCGACAGCCTGGGAGCCGTCGGTGAGATCGCGAACACCCCCGGCGTGCACGGCGTCGCCCTGGCGCCGGAGCTCTCCCGCGGCTTCACGAGCAACGGGCGGGCGAACACGATCACGATCTTCGACACGAAGACCTTGAAGACGATTTCCGAGGTGAAGGCGACCGGAGAGAATCCGGACGCGATTCTCTACGATGCGGCTTCCAAGCGCGTTTTTGCCTTCAACGGCCGGACGGCCAACGCCACCGCACTCGAGGCCGCCACGGGCCAGGTCGCCGGTACGATCGCCCTCGACGGCAAACCCGAGTTCGCCGTTTCGGACGGCAAGGGCCGCGTCTTCGTCAATATCGAGGACAAGAGCCTTCTCATGGTGATCGACACGAAGAAGCTTTCCGTCGAGAAGCGGTTTCCCCTCGCGCCGTGCGAGGAGCCGTCCGGCCTGGCGATCGACCGGGAGCATCGGCGGCTCTTCGTCGGCTGCCGCAACAAGCTCATGGCAATGGTCGACGCGGAGACGGGAAAGATCGTCGCGACGGTCCCGATCGGCGAGGGCGTGGACGCCAACGCTTACGACCCGGGGACCGGACTGGCGTTCGCCTCGACCGGCGATGGAAATTTGACCATCGCGCGCGCGGACGGCGCCGACAAGTACTCGATCGCCCAGAACCTCGCGACGCAGCCGGGCGCCCGCACGATGGCGCTCGACGAAAAGACGCACACGATCATTCTCGCCACGGCGCAGTTCGGCCCGCCGCCCTCGCCGACACCGGACAACCCGCGGCCGCGCCGCACCGTGATGCCCGGCTCGTTCGTCCTGCTGGTGGTCGGGAAATGAGAGCCGCACGCAGGAGGGCCGCCTGGCTGACCCTTGCCGCGCTTTCGCTCGCCGCTCCGCTTTTCGGCGCTCCCGCCGCCGCGCGGCAGACCCTGCCGTTCATCGAGGACGACGCTCCGAAGGCGCAAGCCCTCGCCCGGTCGAAGAAGCTGCCGCTCTTCGTCGAGGCCTGGGCGCCCTGGTGACACACGTGCCGCTCGATGAGGGCGTTCGTTTTCACGGACGCATCCTTGAAGCGGCGCGCCGGACAGTTCGTCTGGCTCTCCATCGACACGGAAAAGGGCGGTAACGCCGCCTTCCTCGAGAAATACCCGATCGAGGCCTTGCCGTCGTACTTTGTGCTCGACGGGTCGGGTCATGTCGCGCTCAAGTGGGTTGGCGGCGCGACCGTCCGGCAGGTCGACAGGATCCTGGAGGACGGCCGGCGCGCCGTGGCGGGCCGGGAGAGCGGCGCGGACGAGATTCTGGCCCGCGCCGACCGCCTCTACGGCGAGAACAAGAGCGCGGAGGCCGCCGAGAAGTACCGCGACGCGCTCGCCAAGGCGCCGTCCGGCTGGCCGCGCTATGCGCGCACGGTCGAGTCCCTGCTCTTTGCGCTGCAGCGCGTGAAGGACTTCAGGGGCTGCGCCGAGACGGCCCGCGAAGCGTTCCCGAAGCTGCGCGAGACGGTCTCGTCCGCGAACGTGGCCGGTAGCGGGCTCGACTGCGCGCTCTCGATCAGGGCGGAGGAGCCGGCCCGGGCGGAGCTGGTGGCCGCGCTCGCTGCCGACGCGCGCGAAGTCGTGGCCGCACGGCGCGCGGGCGTCGCTGTCGACGACATTTCTTCTGTCTCTTTGACTCTCGCGGAGGAGCGCGAGGCCGCGAAAGACGCCGAAGGGCGCCGAAGGGTGTTGTCAGACCTGGCGGCCTACCTGGAAGGGGAGGCCGCCCGGGCGAAGACGCCGGACGCGCGCGCCGTATTCGATTCGCACCGCTTGACGGCCTATCTCCAGTTGAACGAGGCCGAGCGGGCGATCCCGATGCTCGAAGCCTCGGAGCGGGACCTGCCGAACGACTACAACCCGCCCGCCCGGCTGGCGGTCGCCTACAAGGCGTTGAAGCGCTGGGACGATGCCCTGAAAGCTTCCGACCGCGCTCTGGCGAAGGCGTACGGTCCGCGCAAGATCGGAATGTGGATCACGCGCGCCGACATCTTTTCGGGCATGAGCGACGCCGCCGCCGCGAAGGGAGCGATCGAGCAGGCGCTTTCCGAGGCGGAGGCCTTCCCGCCTGGCCAGCGCTCGGAGAACCAGATCGCCTCTCTCAAGAAGAAGCTCGCCGCGATGCCGTAGACCAGCCGACCGGAATCGGCGCGATAGGATCGCGGCGTGCGGCGGCCGGTGTCTCGTGAGGTGACGTCTCTTCACGGCAACGCGTCCAGCCTCTCCGAGGTGGTTCCGTCGCTGCGAGAGGACCTCCACTTCCGCCGGCCGGCCACGGTGGCGTTCGTCGGCGGGTTGCCTCTGGCCAACGAGCAGTTGGCGCGCCGGCTCGCCGCCGAGCTCGGACGGAACGTCCTCGGCATCGATCTCGATGCGGTCGTCTCAAAGTACGTCGGCGAAACCGAAAAGAACCTGAGCAAGATCTTCGTCGAGGCCGGTGCGCTGGGAGCCGTCCTCTTCTTCGACGAGGGCGACGCGCTCTTCGGCAAACGCAGCGACGTGCACGACGCTCGCGACCGCTCTGCGGACGTCTCCATCGTCCTGCAAGAGCTCGAGCGCTACCAGGGCCTCCTGATTCTGTTTATCCGGTCGCGCCATCGGCTGCACCGGAAGCACGGCCGACGCCACCGCGTGGTTCTCCCGCACCCGAGCGGCTGAGCCCGCCGCCCGAGCCTTGACACGGCGTGTGATTCTTCCTACGCTCCGGCGTCGATTCCTCCAGACTGCCGCACGAGCAACGAGGAGGCCACCGTGAAAAAGTCTTGGAAGCTCTTCGCGTTCCTGGCGCCCCTGGCTGTGCTGTCCGCATGCTCGAAAGCTCCGGCGGAGGAAGCGATCAAAGCCGCCGATCGGTCGGTCGAGGCCGCGAGGCCCGTCGCCGAGAAGCTCGTTCCGGAGAAGATGAAGGCTTTGAACGACGCTCTCGCCGATGCCCATGGCAAGTTCGACAAAGGCGATTACGCGGCCGCGCTCACGGCGGCCAAGGACATCCCCGCGAAGGCGAACGAGGTCGTGGCGGCGGCCAAGGCGAAAAAGGACGAGCTGAGCAAGACCTGGGAGGCGCTTGCCAGGGAAGTTCCAGCGATGGTTGCGGCCGTCAGCGGCAAGGTCACCGAGCTCTCGGCGACGAAGAAGCTTCCCAAGGGAATGGACAAGGCAAAGGTCGAAGGCGCGAAGTCGGCCGTCGACGGAATCAACCAGACCTGGAACGCGGCGACCGAGGCCGCCAGGGCCGGCAACTGGAACGAAGCCATCAAGAGGGGCGGCGAGGCCAAGGCGAAAGCGCAAGAGGCCATGGACTCGCTCGGAGTGACCGCGGCCGCCCCGGTGCCTCCGGGTCAGCCGGCTCCGGCAAAGTAGCGGACGATCGATTCCGTTCTCTCCAGAACGCGTGAAGACAATTCTGATCTTCGTGCTCTTGGGCGCGCTGCTCGGCGTCGCGGGAGCATCCCTGGTCGTGCCGCCGGCTCTCTCTTGGTACAACGAGCCCGGAGCGCTCCAGAAGAACAAGCACGTCGAGTCGATCGTCAACGTGCCCGAAGTCATCCGCTACGCGACGGACCGCCTCATCAAGAGCCAGGTCATCGGGGCGGGCATCGGAGCGGCCGTCGGCCTCGCGATCGGCGCCGTCACCGCGTCGCGCGGACGAAAGCGACGCGCTGCGGCCGTCCCCGTGACGGCGGTGGACGCGCCGAAGCCATAGGCTGGAGCATCCGTGCCGCTCGAAGTCGTCTCGCCCCGGCAGCGGGGCTTCATCTGTACCAACGCTCACCCGGCCGGATGCGCGGCGGCGGTCGCGGGCCAGGTGCGCCGAGCGGAGGTCCCGGGAGCCGCGGAAGCTTCCGGAGGCAAGGCTCTCGTCATCGGCGCGTCCACGGGCTACGGCCTGGCGTCCTGGATCACGGCGGCCTTCGGCTACCGGATGGGAACTCTCGGCATCTTTCTCGAGCGGCCGCCTGCCGAGAAGCGGACGGCGACTGCGGGCTACTACAACGCCGCGGCCTTTCTGCGCCTGGCGCGCGAGCGCGGCCTCTCCGCCGGCGCCGTCAACGGCGATGCATTCTCGAACACGGTGCGGCAGGACGTCCTCGACCGCGTCCGGCGCGAGCTCGGGCCGCTCGACCTCGTCGTCTACAGCCTGGCCTCTCCCGTGCGCGTCCATCCCGACGACGGCCGCACGATCCGGTCCGCCTTGAAACCGGTGGACCAGGCATATGCGACGCGCAGCATCGATCTCGACAAAGATCGCCTGATCGAGGTCACGCTCGAGCCGGCCTCCGACGAGGAGATCTCCGACACGATCGCCGTGATGGGGGGCGACGATCTGCGCCGGTGGGTCGAGGCGCTGCTCGCGGCGCGGCTGCTTTCTCCCGGCGCGCGCGTCCTCGCCTACTCCTACATCGGGCCGCAGCTCACCTGGCCGATCTACCGGACCGGCACGATCGGCCTCGCCAAGGCCGACCTGGAGAAGACCGTGCGCGAGCTCGACCGCGCCGTTGCCGAGGCGGTCGGCGGCCACGCCTGGACGTCGGTCAACACCGCCGTCGTGACGCAGGCATCCTCGGCGATCCCCGGCGTGCCCCTCTACCTCGCTCTGATCGCGCCGGTTCTGGCGGAGAAGGGACTGCTCGAGCACCCCATCGACCAGATCCTGCGCCTGATGCGCACGCACGCCGGACCCGGGCGCACGCCCGTTCTCGACGCCGAGGGGCGCATCCGCATGGACGACCGGGAAATGCGCGAGGACGTCCAGAGCGTCGTGGGGCAGCGGTGGCGCGACGTCACGCCGGAAACGCTCCCGGCCCTGGCGGACCTCGAAGGGTTCAAGCGCGAGTTCCTCCGCCTCTTCGGCTTCGGTGTGCCGGGGATCGACGAACGCGAGCCCGTCGAGACCGACGTGCCGCTGTCGGCTTGAAGAGGGCTTGGCTCCGGTTCAGAAAATTTGATTGGCCCGCGGAGCGGGCCGGTGCGGTTGTCAGAACTTCGCGACGACGGCGGCCGAGGTCACGGTGTCGGTCTTCCCGAAGCCCGGCACGGGCTCGTTGATGTAGACGAGAGCGTACGAGACCTTGAGCGAAAAGATCGAAGTCAGCGACGCCGACACCGAGGTCACATTGCGGAAGATCCAGTGTTTCGTGTCGGAGAGATCCTCCGTCCAGGAGGCCTCTTCGGTGAAATCGGCCGACTTGGAGAACTTCCAGACGAGCTTCAAGCCCGCGCGGGCCGTCGCATAGTTCAAGGTCGTGTTGTCCGTGCGCGCTTCGCTGGCGTAGCCGAAGGCGGCCTCCGTGCGGAGCAGGAGAGCCGGCCCGCGGAGCAGCTTGAAGCCGGCGCCCGCATCGCCGCCCACCCGGTGGTCGATGCCGGAGAAAGTGTTTCGCGTGTAGCCGCCCTGCACGAAGACGTCGATCAGCGGCGTGAGGTCTCGGGAGCCCTTCACGGAACCCCCGAGCGACTCGGCGGTGACGACGTGACGGGACTCGGCTCGCAGGAAGGCGAACTTGCCCTCGACGGCCCAGGGCGCCGGGCGGTAGACGACTTCGAGGCCCAGGCCGAAGCTCGAGGTCGACGTGTTGCCGGTCGTCGCGGCGTAGGCCAGTTCGGCCTTGCCGGACCACAGGGGCGGGGGAGGCTCCGGAGCCGGCGGCGCCGGGGGCTCCTGGGCGGCGGCCGGTGCGGCGAGAAACGCGGCGAACAGGGCGACACGGATCGGCTTCATGGCGACCCTCCCCAAACGCCGAGTCGCCTAGCAAGAACCTTACCAAGGTTGAGCGACGTGTGAGCTAGGTTCCCAGCAGCTTCTCCATCAGGAGCACGTCGACCCACTGGCCGTCGAGGCGCCCCTGCTCGCGGTAGACGCCGACGCGCCGGAAGCCCACCTTCTCGTAGAGAGCCGCGCCCGCGGCATTGTGTGCCAGGGTTGCGAGGACGAGCTTGTGGTAGTCGAGCTCTTGCGCTTTGAGGACGAGCCGCTCGAGCAGCAGTCTTCCGACGCCGCGGCCGCGCTGCGAACGCTCGACATAGATGGAGAAGTCGGCCACGGCGTCGTAGGCGGCGCGCGAGCTGAAGGAGTTGAGGCTCGCCCAGCCGACGACCTCGCCGTCCTGCTCTGCCACGAGAACGGGATGCCGCGGTCCGCGTCCGCGAAGCCACGCCCGTCGATCGTTCGGCGTGCGGGGATCCGTCTCCAGGGTCGCGATGCGATCCTCGATGCCCTGGTTGTAGATTCGGCAGATTGCCGCCGCGTCCTCGGCTGCGGCTGGCCGGATGACGGGGCTCATGCGGAAACGATACTCCCGGTCTCAGGCTTTCCGGCGGCTTCCGGCCATGTGCCGGCGGGTACTAGACTCCGCTTCACGATGGAATTCCCGGGGACGCGGGGCCTGACCGTCTGGACCGTCGCGGGCCTTTTCGTTGCCGCCGGCGCGACGGCGCAGCTGCCCATTCCGAACGCCCTGCCGACGCCGGCCGCGGAGACCGAAGCCGCCGACCCGTACCAGCGCGAGACGCCGCACGACTGCTTTCTGGGATTCCTGCGCGCCGCGCACGCGGGCAACTACGCATACGCCGCCCAGTACATTCAGTGGCCGAAGTCGCACGAGCGGCCGTCGCGAGACGTCATCGCGCGGCAGCTGGCCGTGGTGCTCGACCAGAGATTCATCGGAAACCCGGACGCGTTGAGCCGCTCGCGCACAGGCACATTGGACGACGGTTTGCCGGCGGATCAGGAGAAGGCGGGCGCGCTCGTCGAGTCCGACGGGCACATTGACGTCGTACTCGTGCGCGTGCCTCAGGCGGAGGGCGGCGACCTGTGGCTCATCTCGTGGGAGACGGTGCGCGAGGCCCTGCGCATCCACACGGGCCTCGTTTCGGCGGAGCTGGAGAAGCGGCTCCCGTCCATCCTCGTCGATAACCGCGTCGCCTCCATGCCGCTCTGGCAGGCGATCGGCGTCGTCCTGCTGCTTCCGATTCTCTACCTGGTGAGCTGGCTCGTCGTGGCTTCTTGCGTTTGGATCTATCGCTTCTTCAAGCGGCCGGCGGCCGCGGCCTCGACGACATGGTCGGCGTCCGCGCGGCAGCCCATCACGTTCTTGCTGACCCTGATGCTGCACCGCGTGGGCGTCTTCTTGCTCGGGTTGCCGCTGCTCTACCGGCTCTACTACGGCCGACTGGTCAACGTGCTGGTCGTCCTGGGCGTCGGCTGGCTCTTGCTGCGCCTGATCGACCTGGTGGGTGGACGGCTCGTCCACCGGCTGATGCCCGCGACGGAAGCCAGCGCGTTCGCCCTGTTTCGGCTGGGCCGCCGCATCTTCAAGGCTCTGGTCGCGATCGTGATCGTGGTCGTCGCGTTGACGGCGATGGGGATCAACCTGACGCCCACCCTCGCGGGCCTGGGCATCGGCGGCATCGCGATCGCCTTCGCCGCCCAGAAGAGCCTGGAGAACGTCTTCGGCGGCATGTCGGTTCTCGGCGATCGGGTCATCCGCATCGGCGACACATGCCGCATCGGGAAATACCAGGGAGAGATCGAGGACATCACGCTCTACGCGACGAGGCTCCGGACGCTCGAGCGCACGCTCGTGCACATTCCCAACGGCGCCCTGGCGACGCAGAACATCGAGAATCTCTCGCGCCGCGACAAGTTCTGGTTCCATCCGGTGATCGGCCTGCGCTACGAGACCTCGGCCGAGCAGATGCGCCAGGTGCTCGGCAACCTGCGCTCCATGCTGGCCGAAGACCCGCGGGTCGAGCCGGGCACGACGCGCGTGCGCTTCATCCACGTCGGAGCGTACTCGCTCGACGTCGAGGTGTTCGCTTACGTGCGCGCCGGGACGGAAGCCGACTTCCTCGCTGTGCAGGAGGAGCTTCTGCTGAAGATCATGGACGTGGTCGAAAAGGCCGGCACGGACATCGCCTTCCCGTCCCAGACGAGCTATGTCGGCCGCGATCGCATGCTGGGCGCCTGGGAGCCGGCAGCGAAGCCGGCAGACCCCTCCAAGGAGGGCGGCACACCATAGGCGCCGCCGGTCATCCTCATTTGACCATGGTCTTTGACTATGGTCTAATCGCCTCGTGGAGACCGTTTCCATCTCGCAGTTCAAGGCCCGCTGCCTTGCCATCCTCGCCCGCGTCAAGCGCACGGGCCGACCTGTCCTCGTCACGAAATTCGGAGAGCCGGTCGCGGAGGTCGTGCTCCCGTCCGCCTCGGTGCGTCCGAGGCGCTGGCTCGGGTCGTTCGAGGGCACCGGGCGCATCGTCGGAGACATCGTCGCTCCAGCGTCCGACGAGGGCGATTGGGAAGCGCTTCGCAAGTGAAGCTGCTTCTCGACACTCACATCTGGGTTTGGAGTGCCCTGGAGCGAAAACGGCTTTCGAAAAAGGTGGCGTCGGCGCTCGAGTCACCGAAAAACGAGTTGTGGCTCTCGCCGATCAGTGTGTGGGAGCTCCTGCTGCTTTCGGAAAAGGGCCGAGTCGAGCTGGACCGTCCTGCCGCACGCTGGGTTGCGGACGTCTGCGCCGCGATTCCTCTGCGAGACGCGCCCATCACGCGCGACGTCGCGATCGAGAGTCGGCTCGTGCGGCTCTCCCATGAGGATCCGGCGGATCGTTTCATTGCGGCGACGGCGCGGATGTATGAATTGACGCTCGTAACCGCCGACGAGCGGCTGCTGGATCTGCGCGGACTCCGAGTCCTGGCCAACCGCTGAGGCGGCTGGCTCAGACCAACAGGAGGCGGTCCAGATCGTAGGCGAGCAGGTCGCCGATGCGATCGATCGCGATGTCGGCGGGCGCGTATTTCGCCAGGACCTGCGGGTCGACAGCGTAGTGGCCTTGCTTCGGGAAGACGGTCGTGACGCGCTCTGCCCAAGCGTTTTTCACCGCCGCGAGGATACGCAGCTTGTCGTCCACGAGGACGTAGTGCTCGGCGGGAAAGCGTCTGGCGACGTCGTCGAGCTCCCTCTCCTTGTGCACGTAGATGAGGACGTTTCCGTCCACGGCCTCGAAGAGGCCCGAGCGGTCGATCTTGCGCGGCTGAAAGACCACGTCGCCGTCGGAGAGGATCACTGCCGGACCCCACTGCTTCGCGCGCTCAACGACGTCGAGCGCGTTGGGGTAGAGGCGGTTGGCGAACGGATAGTTCACCAGGAAGCGCGAGACGGTCAAGAGGTTGGGATCGCGCGGATGCTCGATGCGGTAGCGCTGGAGCGCGCCCAGGTAGTCGGCGTAACCGAGCTCCGCGCGCAGATCCTCGAAGATCGCCCAGTAGCGGCCCGCCCGGTCTGCCCCGACCTGCGTCTCGAGGTGGCGCTTCAAGTCCGCCGTGACGCGGTCGTTGTCGAGCAGGGTGTTGTCGACGTCGAACAGAAAGACGACCCTCGACGAGGTCATGAGGCCGCCTTTTCGAGCAGGCGCGCCGCGGCGGCATCGGCGAAGACAAGGAAACGGCCGGAGGCCGGGCGGACGAGCTGCGCCGGCAGCTGGCGGGGCTCGTACGGGCCCTCGAGGATGGCCTTCAGAGGTTCGGCCTTGTCTTGCCCGGCCACGAGGAAGGCCACGTTGGCCGCGGCGTTGAAAACCGGAGCCGTCAGGGTGATGCGGTCCGTGGAGAGCTTGTCGATCCAGTTGGAGACCGCCAGGCGCCTCGTCTCCTCGAGGGCCGCCGTGCCGGGAAAGAGCGAAGCCGTGTGCGCCTCGGTCCCGAGCCCCAGCAGGACGAGGTCGAAGCGCGGAAGCTCGCCCGGCGCGAGGCGGAAGTGGCGTCGGATCTCCTCCTCGTAGGCCGCGGCGGCGCGGGCCGCGTCGGGCTGCTCGCCCGCGATACGGTGGACATTCTTGGAAGGGATCGGGACCTTCGAAAGGAGCGTTTCGTTGGCCGTCCGGTAGTTGCTGTCGGAATGATCGGGCGGTACGTGGCGCTCGTCGCCCCAGAAAACGTGCGTCTTTTCCCAGGGTACCGCGGCTTTCAGCCTGGGATCGCTCGCCAGCAGCCTGTAGAGACCCTTCGGCGTCGAGCCACCCGAGAGGGCCACGGAGAAGGCGCCGTGCGCGCGCGATGCCTCGGCCCCGATGAGCGCGAATTCCTCCGCCGCCGCGCAAAAGAGGGCATCCTCATTCGGCAGGACGCGGATGTCCGCCGTCATCTCCGCCAGAGCGCGATCCCGCCCAGCAGCCCGGCCACGTTCGACACGATCTTGACGCGCGGCGGCAGGTCGATCGAGACCTTCCTCGCGTTGCCTCCGCCGATGTAGAGGGCGTCGTAGTTGAAGAGCTGCTCGAGCGTGCGGATCGCCTTGGAGAGCCGCCTGTTCCACTTCTTCCGGCCCGCCTTCTTCAGGGCCGCCGCGCCGAGCTCCTCTTCGTAGGTCTTGTTCCGCCAGGCCGCATGGTGCCCGAGCTGGAGGTTGTAAACCAGGTGGCCGTCGACGAAGAGGGCGGAGCCGAATCCCGTGCCGAGCGTGATCACGAGCTCGACGCCCCGACCCTTCACGACGCCGAGACCCTGCACGTCGGCATCGTTGGCGGCGCGCACGGGCTTGCCGAGCTCCCTGGCCAGAACGCGGTCCAGGCGCACGCCGATCCAGGACGGAACGAGGTTGTGAGCGGTCTCGACGACGCCTTTGCGCACGACTCCCGGAAAGCCGACCGACACGCGGTCGAAATCTCCCTGCGCCTTGGCCAGGCCGAGGATCGCCCTGACGACCGCGCGCGGTGTGGCCGGCCGCGGAGTCTCGACGCGGCCGCGCGCCGTCAGCGGCTTTCCGTCCGGCCCGAGGACGATGGCCTTGATGCCGGTGCCGCCGATGTCAATGCACAGAGTGCGCGTCGCGGGCGCGGGGACGGCTTCGAGCGACTCGGTCGACATCCTAGCCGGCATTATTCATGACGAACTCCGTTCCAATGGTGGTGATTGAGACGGAGTAGGGTTGCGCTTATGGAAAGCGTGATCGAGCTTTGCGGTGATCAACTGGCTGGGTGGTATGGGGGGATTG